>Ga0081519_100108_pt1 | contig 15972 bp, 17 predicted proteins | sample ConSprmetagenome_FD_70987 | JGI IMG/M metagenome (GOLD analysis project Ga0081519, IMG submission 70987) | Hot spring microbial streamer communities from Conch Spring, Yellowstone National Park, USA - C T=80-84 v2 (version 2) | ecosystem: Environmental > Aquatic > Thermal springs > Hot (42-90C) ...
GCTGTCAGCTTGGCCTTTGCCTGCCTCTGCGCCTCCAGTAGCAACTGCTTCGTTGTATCCCGGAAGTGAAGTAACTGTCTCTTCTCCTCCTCCGAGAGCTGAAACGTCTCGGCGATCTTCTGCACTGCGTATTCGACGTACAGCATCCAAGCCGGGAAGACCCAGTCCACCGGCCCCCGGAGGACGCCGCGGGTGGAGACTTGTTTAAGCACCTCCTCCAGCGTCGGCGGCTTGGCGGGCCTCAGCGCAAGCTCTAGACGTTGTTTAATTTCGTTCAACTCCATGATATGTTAGACGCCGCGGCGCATGTTAAACTGCGAGCCTCTCCATGAACACCTCTTACGGTTCACTATATAAGCCTTCTCTCTACAGGTAAAGACTGACAGGTGCAGGCTTACAGGTGTGAATACTCCTGTGAAGAAGTACCTGCAGGCGCACACCTGCAAGCAGTTTATCGTTTTATGCGACACCGTCAACGCTCGCCTAATGATGGTGGAGCCCAACAAGACGAAGCCAGAAAACTACATGCGGCCTCTGGACGTCCCCGGCAACAGAAAACAAAACCCCCATGCCTGCAAAGCTCAAACAACCCGTGTCCCGGGTTCAAATCCCGGCCGGAGACACTCGCTTTAATCTGCTTAAAAGGACCCTATACATACGTGTTGAAGCCTAAGACGGATCCCTGTATATTTCTCCACGGCGAGCCTGAGGACTGGCGGCTCTTCATGGGAGAAGACTTCGTAAATGAGCTGATACGACGTCTAAAGCACGTTGCCGGCGACTTAGACCAGACGGTGCGGTACATCCTCGACAATCCCGGCGTGGCCGGTATAGCGGTTAGAGGTCTCGTCTTTGGCGGACATTTCCGCGAGGAGTGGAGGCTCTTTGCAGAAGGTGGCTACGTGGATCCTGGCGCCAGGGCTAGGTGGCCCTACATTCCCAATGAAGAACAGCTAGGCCTCCGCATCCAAGTCTCGCCTTGCTTCCTCTTGGCTTCGTTGAGCAGAGAGGTTAACTACGTGTGGAGGAACAGGGCTTCCTCTCTCTTCAAGTGGGTGTCTGCGGTGCCGCGGAGCAAGCCTCTTGAGGTGTTTAGAGAGGCGTTTCCGGCGTGGCTTAGAGACCTGGCGCATAGCCGTGGCTACGCATGGGTGGCTTGGACTAGGTGGAGAGATAGGCGAAACAGAGCATTGGCGGAGTGGCTCTACTGGCTCGACACGGGGAGGATGCCCCACATAGACGCGGCCCTCGGCCGTATGTACGAAACAGCGCTCCGTACAAAAAAGTCAGCCGCCGAAGTCTTGTACGTACCGTCGTAGGGCCATGGCATCGGTGCTCAAAGAGGTGGAGGCGCGGCTCGGCGAGGGCTGGAGAATGCATTGGGGGCCGCCCCCCCGCGGAGTATATCTCTTAAAGGAGGTATACATGGCGGAGCCTGAGGAGGCGTCTGCCTACTGCGGAGAGGGTGACCTCGTGGTTGTCTACATCGTCTCGGCGCTGGAGGGCGGACTGAACGTGGTGTACGGCAGGGTGAAGCCCGGTTTGTCCAAGTGTCCCATGGCCACCTTCATGCGGAGATTCGCCAAGTCAGAGGCGAGGCAAGCGGTGAAGACGCTTATCGACTTCGCCACGGGGGTGGACAAAGTGCCCCTCTTTCAAATAAACCCCGAGCTGATCAGATTCGCAGGCCTCTGCGACGAATACCCCGTCGTCTGTGAAGACCCCGTTGTCGTCGTAAGCAAGCTGGTAGCCGCATCAGCCAGGCAACAGAGGCGGTGGGAGGCAGAGCAGCCGCCGAGGCCGCAGACGTGGCTTTTGGAGGAGCTGGTGAAGATTCTAAGAGAGAAGATCGAGCTGGACGCTGGCTTCGTCGAAATAGTGAAGAAGATTGTCGAAGACCCGGAGCGGCTTAGGGAGTGTTATGTTTGACGTCTCAACTGAGGCTCTGCTGAGGGAGGTGGAGAGGGCGTGTAGAGACGTCGAGTTCTACCGGTCCCACAAGGACGTGTGCATAGCGGCGAGGCTAGCGCTCATGAACATAAGAGGACGGGGGGTCAAGGTCAGGCCGTCTCTTCTGCGTCTTGCCGAGCTTTCAGACATAAAGACCGCCTCCAACGTCCTTGCCGAGCTTAAGAGGCTTGTGGGGCCTGTGGCGGACGGCGAAGGCCTTAGGAGGGCCGCCGCGGAGTATGTATACAAGAGAATCGCCGAGGCGTTATGCGGCCGCTGAAGATCGCGTTAGTGACCTCCCTCGACGGGGGGGTTGGGAAGACGACTCTGGCGAGCGTGTTGGGCGTCGCCAAGGGCTACGCGCTCCTTATCGACATGGACTGGGAGAAGGCGGATCTTTCGCAACTCTTTAGAGCGCCTCGGAAGCCGGGCTGGCTGGCGCCTTTTCTCAAGGGCGACGCGCCTTACGTCCACAAGATCACCCCCATGTTATATCTCGTGCCGGGGTACGAGGCCTTCGAGCTTTATCAAAGGATGGGGGAGGACGTGGCGGGGGACTTCGCTGAGGCGTTGATGGAGTGGGTTGAGTACCTGCCGAAGTTCGTCCAGCGGCTGAGGATGCCGGCGGACACAGTGATTATAGACACGACGGCCGCCTTGAGGACGGAGCTTCTTTCCAGGTTGCAGAAACACGGCGTTTATAATATATTTATGACAGACCGCCGCCTCATCTCCCGCATATCCGACGTCAAGGCTGAGCAGTACAGAAGATACATGGCCTACGCCAGCCTGGTGGTGGTAAACCTAGTGGAGAAAGACGAGGTGAAGATGGCTAGGAAGATAGCGCCTGTTGTGCTTAAACGCGTCTCCATCAAGGACTACTACGGCGAGTCTGTGGCCGACAACGTGTTGAGAGACCGCGAAAACAGGAAGGCTGTAGACCAGCTTGTATACCGCCTGAAGGTGGCATGATCTACGCCCACGCAGACGCCGTCCTCAAGTCGCGTTGTGTCCTTAGGAAAGAGGGCGTCATAGCGGACAGAGGCGTGAGGACGGACGTATGCATAACAGAAGACCTCATGTACGTCGTCATAGACCCGGAGCTCCCAGACGACCTACAGACGGCTTTGCTGTTGATTATGTTCCGGGGGGCAGTCCCCCCAGACGAGAGAGAGTACCCCAAGCTGGTAAAATCAGTAGCCGAAGGCCTCAGAGATAAGACCATCTGGTCTCTCTACAGAGAATACAGAGATGTGGTTCACTACCTCCTGGACAGGTGGTCTGGGGCTAGGGAGTACATGGGCTACGGGGCGCTTGAGGCGTTGATGCGAGACTCCATGCTCACCGAAATCGTCATCCCCCAGCCCGTGGCGCCCGCCGCCAAGTACACCTTCATACCGAAGAACCTAAAGGAGCAGCTGGACTACATCAAGTTCCAGATGGTGGAGCTGGGGCGGTACAGACGCGTCGTGGCGGTGAGGAACGAACTCCGCCTCCCCACAAACATCGTCATCCCAGAGCCGCTTATGTACGTGGTGGTTAAGCAGTTGTTGCCGTCGTTAACCATGGACAGGCCTATGCTTACGCGAGAAGACCAGATCTACAAGGCTAGAATAGCCGCGGACCTCCTCGAATTCAATGTGAACATAAGAAAGGCGTCGGCGTACCCCAAGCCCTCTAGGTCGTTGTTGAGGCCGTATCTGACGAAGCCTAAACACGTCGGCGAGACTAAGGCTGAGCCGTACAGCCCAGAGGGGCTTGAAGTCCTTGCCTTCGCCTCCCTCGTTCTAGAGACGCGGGGCTCCGTGGTGTTTTCAGGAGGCATGGGCACAGGCAAGACCACGCAACTGAATCAGTTGCTCTACCTCACCCCGCCTTGGTTTCAAGTAGTGGTGGTGGAACGGGGCGCCCGGGAGATCTGGGCCCCCCTTGAGGGGCAGATGCTCCACCTTTCCGTCCCGTCTGAGGACATGCTGTGGATGGCTCTGGACCAAGCCCTGCGCTACGGCACTATGCATACGCTGGTGGCGCTGGCGGAGGCGAGGACGCCGCAGGAGCTCAGGACGCTTGTAAACTACAAGCTGACCGGCCACGGTGCCCTCACCACTATGCATGCCGACACTGTCGGCGACGCTGTTCTGCGCATTAAAGAGGCCGAGGCGCCGCCGGAGGGGCTGGACGGAACTCTTGTAATTCAGCTCTCCGCAGTGGGAGGGACGCGCTTCGTCAAGGAGGTGAAGGCTGTGGTGGCCAAAGGCAGAGAGGTCGACGTGGCTGAGCCTTCTGAGCTTGCGGCTAGAGTTGCGTCTTATGTGAGAGACGTGTACGACAACGACTTGAAGAAAGAGCTTTCTCTGAGGATGGAGGCGTTGATAAAGGCCTCGGAGGTAGAGGACCCGGCGGCCGCCAGGAGGACGGTCGTAGAGACGGTCTGGCAGGGTCGGCTGGACATTAGAGATTACCTCTACGAAGAGGTCAGGCGCTTTGGGTACATTTAAGGTTTTTTCGGGTGGTATACATCGCAGTCTATGTTGAAGAAGAAGTCGCTTGCCGAGGTGTTAGAACAAGACGGAGAGGTAGGCGGCGGGAGACCCGACGCTGGGCGGGAGAGCTGGCAGGACTGCCTCGTCAAGGCGCTTGTGGAGATGCCGTCTGAAGTGGCGGAGAGAGTGATACCGTCGCTTCCTAGAGAGGTTTTGGTAAAGGCGCTTCAAAGCAGAGAAGACCCCTACGTGAAACTCGCCCTGAAGCTCCTCGGGCTGAGCCGATGAGCAAGTTGGAGAAGCTGGCCCTTAGGCACGGCTTTACTCTATCCACGGCGAGGTGGCTCGAGGAGTTGGCAAAAGAGCTGGGAGTCGGCGAGAAGAAGTTCTTCAAGGCTGTGGTGAAGCTGGCGAAACACGGAATATGGCTAGAGGCGGAGGACTGGCGGCTCGTGGCGCGGCACATCGACCTCTCGCGGCATCTAGACATGGCCGTGGACTACATCATAAGACGCGTGACGGCCGGCGTCTCCCCAGCCGACGCGGTGAAGGAGTTGCCTAAGGCGGTGAAGAAGGCCGGCAAGCTGACACACATAAGAGAAGTCTTAAACAACTTAGTCTAACGCAGTTTAAAACGGTGTCTTCGAGGCGGAGGCTGGCTGGACGTGGCTGAGAAGGCCGGCCGCGGTTTAAGACGGCGTTTTCCGTCTTCGGCGGTTGGCAGGGTTTTTCCCCTAGTCTCTTTTCCCCCTGCATGAGGAGGGAGGATTTCTACATATCGGCGGCGCCCATATTCGCCACGTATATCGGCGTGACGTCGGGCAACGAGGCGCTTAAACACACCTCCTTCAACACAGCCGAGCTAGACGAGGTGGAGTCCAGGAGGCTTTTCGCGGCGTCGCTCATGCCCACCCCCTCCACCCAGTTCATAGAAGACAGGGACGAGGCGGCTAGGCAGTTCGGCTACGCCCTCGCGCAGGAGGAGGCTGGCGTAGACAGGCAGATCCTCGTCCACTCCTTCCTAGAGTCTATGAAGGTCATCGCCGTGGCCAAGACAGAGGCTAAGGCGAGGCTGTACGAATCGGTTAACTCATCGCTTGGGGCTATATTTCTGCTTCCGCTCTTCCTCCTCTTTTTGTGGGCTGTCGGGGTCTTCGACGTAGATCCCACTTTTCTGCTAGCCCTCGTCTTCGGTATGACCGGCGCCTTGGCGGCGGTGGCGCTGGCGGCCTCCCCCTTCGACGTGAGTCTACGGAGGACGTACGAGTGGTCTATTCCCCTAGGCCTCGCCGCCGCTTTAGTCGGCATGTTCTATCCACCGGCGGCCTTCATCGCCTTCGGCGCCGTCGCCTACCTCTGGCTGTATTTCAAGGATAGGCTGTGGTGGTTTGGCATTAGGCGGGAGGTTCCGCCCATGCTCCGGTCGGCCGCGGCGATGCTTAAGGAGGGCGCCCCGCCCGACGTGATTTTGGGGCGGCTCATCGGACGGTACAGAGTGGCCGCGAAGATCGCATACGGCTACTTCATACCCTCTAAATACTTCGTCTTGGCTAAGGCCATGTACCGCGCCGTGGTGGAGGCCGGAGGCACCGCCGCAGTCAAGTCCGTGGAGTACATACAGAGCATAATCGACATAGAGACGTCAGTCATCAAGAAGATGGCTAGGCAGGCGGCGGCGTACTTCGCCCTCTTCATTGCCGCGGTCGTTGTCGTCGCTTTTGCAGTCTCTTCAGCCGCGAAGCAGCTGTCCTCTGCCGAGCTGGGTTACATACCCATCCTCAGCCCCCCGCCGTATGAGGAGGTCAGGGCCATCCTCTCCATGGCAATGGCGCTAATAGCCGCCAGCTACATCACAATATTCATGGCCCCCGAAGGCATACACAAATCCGCCCTCCTAGGAGGCATCGCCGGCGTAGTCTTGCAACAAGTCCTGCTGACTCTGCTGTGACAGCGGACGCAGGATTTATCCGGCCGGCTGTCCATGGGGTCAATGCCTAAGTTCAAAACCAAAACCAAAATGAAAGGCCTAACCACAGTCGAGGCGTTGCTAATCGCCGCGGCGTTCATAATAGTGGGGGTGATTGGCTTGCTCACGTTCCAAGGCATGGGCAAATCCGCCGCCGAGAGCCTCAGAGCCAACGCCATAGCCACGGCGGACAGGGCAGGCTTCGACGTCACCGTGGAGGTGCTCAACGGGCGGCTGAGCGCCGTGATGCTGGCCTACGCCGCATCCGGCTCCAACCCGGGTGCCCCAATCTCTGGCACATGCGTAGTGGCGCGGGGCGGAAGCGTTCAGACCGGCGTCCAGTCCAGAAACATAAACCCGCCAATTGTAGCCGGCCAATCAGTTACGTGTAGATTCCCCGCAACTCTAGCATCTGGCACGCAGTACACCTACATCATATACGCCGCAGACGCCTCAACTGGCAAGATAGTACAAATCGCCAAAGGAGTAGTCACGGCAGGCATATCGTAACAAAAACCGCCCACTTTTTCCCCTCCCCTCTCTTCACTTTTCACAACCCTCTCACCGGTAAGGTTTTTCCTTATACGTTTGCAGGAGAGGCATGTCGAAAGCGAAGTGGATTTGGCTAACACCCCTACTGCTGGCGGCCTACGCGTTGGCGTACATCAGCTGGGTTCCGCCGCATGTAATGCTGGTGCAGGCGCATCCCATGAACGCCACTCACTTCACCGCCTATATGAACAACATCATGATCTACATAACACAGGCAAACCTCTACTTCCACGGCCCACCAGCCGAAGCGCAAGCCATCATGCAGTACCTCTACTCCCAATGCAGATACGTAGCCGTAGACGTGCTCAACACCGCGCATATCTCCGAGAACGAACAGCTCTGGATCGCCGACATCTACTGCACGGAGGACGGCTCTATGTGGCTTTGGCTGAGGTGGCTCCCCCTCCGCTTCACCGCCTACAGTAGCTATGTGGAGTTTGTCAACGCCACAAATGCCGCCGTAACCACGCCCGTGGGCACGTTCACTGGCTACATCCCCGCCGGCTGGTACCTAGACCCCGCAACTAAAGCCGTCTTCAAGATCCCGGAGGCAAACCTAACCCTCCTGTCTTACGCCGCCAGCCTTTCGGAACAGCTCAAGGCCCTCAAGGCTGAGCTGGAGAGGAGCAGGTCTGACGCGAGCCAGCTGGTGGCCAGGCTGGAGGCCCAGCTCACAGCTCTAGAGGCGCAGAGACGTGCCCTTGAGGATGCCCTGCGGCAGAGGGAGTCCGAGGTGACGGCGCTCCAAGCCAACCTACGCGCCGCCCAGGCAGAAAACGAGCGGCTCAGGTCACAGCTGGCACAGCTCAAGGCCGAAAACGACCACCTCAAAACCCAGCTCGCCTCCATGAACCAAACCCTGGCCGGACTAGACGCCCAGCTGTCCGCCATGACGGCACAGCTAACCCTCCAGACGTCGGGCGGCGAAGAGGAGCACAACCTGCTGATGTACGTGCTGTTTGCCGCCCTAGCCGGAATAATCGCCGCCTTCGTCATATACAAGAAGAAGAAGGCCGAGGAGTAGGGGGAAACCAATTCAATTCTTTTTTAACTCCACAAATTCTATCGACATGACAGTTCAAAAAACAGTCCTGGCTGTGGCGCTACTGCTGTTGTTGCTGGCGCTTACCGTCGATGCGGCTCGTGCGACGTTGCTCAGCACCGGGCCCTACGACTACTACCCGTGGAGCACTCGGCATGTGTACCTGTCGTGGTTTCCGCCGCATGCCGTGCCTATGAACTTGACGTTTCTCAACGTGACGTGGTGGAAGCCTGAGTCCATATGGTTCAAAGGCACGTACCCAGTACACGTCTGCGGGCCTGGCGGGTGCAGATACGTACCTGCCACCATCTACGTCGTCCAAGACGGCGTGAGGGTGGTTGACCCCTCCAAGACTCCGTTGGATATCTTCGTTGTCAGCTTCGTCGGGCGCCACATTAAACGAATATGTGGGCAGGGCATCGCCATGGTTGACCCCATCAAGATAATTGAGCTGAACCCCACCACCCAGATATGGATATCAGACATCTACTGCCTGTACGGCAACAACTGGTTCTGGCTGAGACTACTGCCGTACATACTCCGAGACGAATTAATTGTCGAGGGGGTGGAGGCCGTCGAATTCAGAGACCCGAAAATATATGTAAGAGTGCCGGCGGCGCCTCCCGGGGACTACGCCATCCCAGCTGGCTGGTACCTAGACCCAGTGGCGAAAAGGGTCTTCAGAATTCCGAACGACACAGCCGTCATGGCGGAGCTCCAGAGACTCAGAATGAGGATATACGACCTGGAGGCCGAGTTGGCGAACAAGACGGCACAGCTGACCCAGCTCAACACCACGGCGGCACAGCTCAACTTAACAATCGCCCAGCTAAACGCGGCTCTGGCCAAGGCGAGGGGCGAGGCGGCCCGGCTCGCGGCAGAGAACCAGAGACTGATGACACAGCTGGAGGCACTCAACTACACGCGCGTCCAGCTTGAGGCAGAGGCCTACGCCTACAAGTCACAGCTGGAGGCCCTCCGCGCCTCCGTGTCAACCCAGCTCACCCAGCTCATAGCCGAAAACCAGGCGCTGAAGGCGCAGATAGCCTCTATGAACGAGACCCTCGCCAAGCTAAACGAAGAATACACCTCCCAGACAGCCCAGCTACGACATCAGCTTGAGGCCTGGACTCGCGCCGCCTGGATAGGCGCCGCCGCGGGAGCGGCCGCCGGAGCCGCCGTCACCGCCCTGGCGCTTAGAAGAAGAAAGTAAGGTTCGGCATCTAGAAAAAGACAGTAAGGTTTTTTCCTTCTCCCCTCTCTCCTCCTCCCCGTGGAGGACTTCATAGCGGCTACGGTCTTCGTAACCGCCCTCGCGGCTCTATTCATAATGGCGGGAGTAACGCTCAAGCCGTTCCTACCGTCGAAAATAGTTGAGGCGCCGATAGCGCCTTCAAAAGACGCGCCGACTATACGGGTCTACGTCTACAACCACACGGGCCGTCTCTACGCCGTGGAGTACGCAGGAAGCGACGTAGAGGCCTTTAGAAGAGCCCTGGGGGTGCCCGGCACCCTTGTGGCTGTCTTCACGGTCTACCCCGGCGGCTACAACTGCACGAGGTATACGCGCATCCCGGTGAGGATTGGGTCGGATCCCTACACTGGTTTATGGTGCCCGCCGCCCCTCGACGTAAACAGAGCTGATGTCAACAGAGACTGTGTACCTGTGGGGCTCACCTCTAGAGGCAGGTGGATACTTGTTCAATATAGCTGTCCTGGGATGCTATGATCGCCTTCAGAGATATCTTAATCTTCGCGGGGCTTGCGGCCCTCGCCGCCGCCGTAATTGCGTCGCTGTTTCCCGTGGGGGAGGGCGTCTCAGCTGTTCCTGCGTGTTCAGACTGCGCGTTTAAGCTCACAGGCGGGTACTGGGTGTTGCAACACAGTAGCTACGCCTCTCTCTACCTCGGCACGAGAGAGGTGGCGAAGTACGGGTGGGCCTACGTAGACGGCTGGCCGCTGAGGATTGGGGAGAACGTCACGTGCAACCCCATGTACGTGCACGTTTTAAGCGGTGTAGCGTACATCTCCTGTAGAGACAGCGGCTCCGTACTCGGCAGAAGGGTTTTGCGGTCTGCCACCGAGGGCGTAGCCATCTCGTCTAACTCCCGGGGGCCTGGCTGTAGCTACACGGTCAGCGTGTCGCTCAACGCGTCCACTACCGTCACCGTGAGGGTGTACGACGAAAATAACAGACTTGTCTACTCCGCCTCTGGCACGCCGCCCGCCACGTTCACCTTCAGCCTGCCCGTGGCTGGCACCTACCGCATGCGCATCTACGCCCCGCCCCTCCTCGACGACTGGTACATGCTATACGCAGAGGTCGCCGTAACGGGGACGAAGACCGCCGTCTACTACACGAACGAAAACACGCAAGACCTACGGCCCTCCATTTCGCTTAAGGTATTCGACCTCACCAACTACTGGAAAAGGGGCCACAGAAGCGTGACGGTGTACGTAAACCCCGCCAGGAGGTCTTTCACCCTTTCAGCGCCTACAGGCGCCTTCGCCGACTTCCTCCTAGCCTGGGAGGACTGCCGCAGTTGCGACTCGACACACGGCGCTGAGATGTACATAGACGAGGTGTGGCGCCTCACCTTCATCCCCTCCGGCCCAGTCCTCACCCACATCCGTAGCGGAGGCCTCTGGCACGAGGTCTATGCCGACGGCCGGCTGATATGGACGTGGAGGAAGAGCGGCCCGAAGAACAACAGATACGTCGGCACCGACCCCACCATATCGGTGAAGTTTGTGTCGGAGGACTCCATAATGAACGCCGAAGCTACGTTCACCAAGGTCTGCAGGTGGAGTTGATATGTGGTCTGTAGCGTACGGCCTGATAGCCCTCGCCGTCGTGGCCTTCGTGGCGCTCTACGCCGCGGCGCACGCGCCGAGCTTTCTCTCTGTGAACCTGGCAGACCAGCTGTACAACGCCAAGAAGCAACTGGCCGACGACCTCTCCTCCTTCCTCCGGACAACCAGCTCAAGCGACTTCGCCGCCAACGTCAACGTGGTCAGGGTGAAGGTTGCCAACATCACGGTTTCCGGCACGACGTTCCCCGTACAGTTTCCCATCAGCTACAAGCTTTCGGCCAGGGGAGACAACCTCCTCTACCAGGTCTACCTCAACGTAATTTCGTGCAGGCCCGCGACGCTTCACGGCGGCGCCGCCGTTACGCTCTACGTCGTCGAGCTGAGACACTCCCTCAGCCAGCTACCATGGCTTGAAGTCTACGCCGCCATGCCGCGCAACCTCACCCAGTACTACAGCTGGCTCTACAACCTCTACACGGCGTGGCGCAAGCCCCCCGCCGTAGGCCTAGACCCCAGGTTAGGCGCAGATGTCAATGCAGGTCTTGTGGAGCTGGTCAAGGCCGAGTGGGCCCTCGTCTACGATGAGACCTCCGACCTAACCATCCTCTACGCCGCCGCGCCGCCGTCTGCGCCGTACATACTGGTGGTGGACTACCCCCTCGCAATCCCGCTGGCCTGTTCTCCGCGTAGTTAACGCGAAGCCTAAGGTTTTTCCCCCGTCTTCCATTGGTCGCACATGTACCGAGCTGGGCTACTGACAGTCCTCCTCCTAGCCGTAGCCGCAACCGCCGGAAACGTGACGCTGACCTGCACAAAAGCATACAGCTACACGGTAGACACCACCGACAGCATCAGCGTGAACTTCAACTTCAAATCTATAGCGCCTGTGTTTCCTGACTCTGCACGCATCTTCCTCCCATATTTCGATATGCTCTACTCGCCTGCGACAAGTGCGCAGTGGGACGAACCGCTGGAGTTCAAGGTGACTCTGAACCACTACGCCCCCAATCAGAACTGGAGAATCGACGTGTACAGATGCGTCTACAACAGAAGCGGCAACGTCGAGGAGCGCTACTACGACGTAGTAGCGCAAACCCCCGGGAGGAGGACAACCACCGTAACTTTCAGAGTGCCAGCCACAGCCGCGACATACAGCGAGTCGGCCCCTCCTGTCAAAGTCTCCCAACCGCTCGAAGGCTCCTACTGCTCGTCAACCCCCACCGTCAATAGCTGGCCCAACTGCCCCCCCTTCAGGCCAAACCCCAACACAGTCTCAGTTGAGTACTCCAGTTGGCAAGCCCTCCAGGTGAACGGCCGCAGGCCGGGCGAAACAGTGAAGGCGTATGAGGTAAACGCCACAATACCGTACCCCTGGGAATACGGCATTGACTCCAACGTGGGGACGCTCTCATATGTGTCTGTTGATGGTGTATCCTACAAGCCCGAAGACGTTAAAGGCGTCCCGGTGAAATCAAGCGTAAACCTCCGTATGAGGGGCATGCCGATACGGTGGGGCACCGTGAGCTTGAAAGGAACCTCTATGTCGTTGTATGCGCGCAAAAATGTAATATCTTCGGAACCTCCTACGAACTACTGTAGCCCGCCTTCCTGCTTCGTGCTAAGTTGGACAAACCTTACGACGACGTGTGAAAGAGATAATGGATCACGGTACGTTGTACGCTTGTACGCGGCCATCGTGGCTGTGCAAACCGGGGATACGCTTCATGGAATCCCCTCCTTCGTGACTCATGTATATCCCTTATATGTTAGCTCAACTATGCACCTTCCTCTGGGCTCTGTCGTCGAGTTGCAAATGACAATTAAATGGCGTACGGTATACACAGAGGACGCGGCCTACCCATTCGGTGACCCGCGTATTCGCGTGATACGCAACCCCGCCTTCTACGAGGAGATAGCCAGGGGAGGGAAGCTCAACGGGCCATTCCCGACGGGTAGAGGCCCAATTCGTTCTGTCGTTGCCTTAGCTGTCGATGAATCTGTGAGTAGAATAGAGCTCGCCCCATTCTCCCCGCCTTCAGCCGTTTACGACGTATCGTTCTATTGGTACCCCATAATACAGGTTTGCGAAAATAAGGGGATAATAGCGTATCTTGAAGCATCGTCTTGGCTCACCGAGGCTTTGAAGCGGAACTACCCCGACATAAGCCGCGACCGCTACGTTGACCTGCTCCACTTCCTCTACGGCGAGCCAACCACGTACTACTGGGGCCAGGGAGACCAATACGGGATGGTCTATGCACGCACTGCACGGCACTATGCTGGCACAACGGCAGACAGCGCTGGTATGGCCAAGCTGTACCACACGACAGGAGTTGGCCCAACAGATGCCCAAACGTTTAGTGTAACATGGGGCATGCCCGAGACCGACGAGGACAGCGGTGGCAGAAGGAGAAGCGGTGTGTCTCCTTGGCTGGTCGCGCTTGTCCCCACAGCCGCCTGTAGGACAATGTTCTGCACGTCGCTGAGCCCGGAGGTGCTTGGGCCTCTGCCGCCGTTTCCAGGAGACAGAGCCCTGCCGAACACGGGATACTCCATAATGCTGATGTATCTAGGCCCCACCGGCAAGCACAGAGTCAAGGTCTACGTGGAGGACGGGTACGTCATCTCCTCCGGCCCGCCTATAAACGTCACCAGAGCTCATAACTACAAGCTGGTCGAGATAGACAAGGAGTGGAGACCCTTCGAAGCCGTAATAGTGGGCCCGGGCTGGTGGGCGCCCTACAGACGGCTCGGCCCATGCGAGACAATGTCCATCCGCGCCTCGTCGATATACGCGGCACCAGACAGAGTGGGCCCGGTCAAGATAACTGTGGAGGACAACGGCGCCAACTCCACCTACGTCTTCCACGTGTCAGACAAAGTGAAGTACCGCATCGCGACACGCACCCCCGCCCCGGCGTCTGTCACAGCCACGCCGTTCAACATGACGGCCTACGTCACGCTGGGCGGCGTCCCGTACTACCACGCGGTGTACGGCCACGGCGAAGGCGGCAGGCTCTCGCCCCCAGCCTGCGTCTCCACGCAGTTCAACATCAACTCCGCGTCTCAGCTTTACGTATCGGGCGACTTCTGGGGCTCCTTCGGCCTGGCCCACATGCCGCTGAAGCCAGTCAACATACAGTACATCTACACCAAGCCGCGGCTTGAGCTGGTAGAGCCGTGGAGAGGCCTCGTGAGGGTGAGGGCGGACGGCCCCGTCTCCAGCTTCGCCTTCTACGCCCAACGCGGCGGCACGTGGGTCAAGATAGGCGAGGCCGGCGGAAGATGCATCTTAATCAACGCCTCTAGGATATTCCCCTGGGACCCCATCCTCGTCCTGCCGCTAGTGGAGCAGGAGCTAGACGCCGCGCCGGGGAGCACGGTTATGTTATGGCGCCCCGAGACCGCGCTTCTGTTTAAGACCTGGGCCGACGTGGTGGGCTACCCCAAAGGCGCCAGAAGCGTTTTAGACGTCGTGCGGACATGCTGACCTTTAGATACCTCCTCGCCGTGGTCGCGGCTGTGGCCGCCACAGCTGTGGTGGCGGCGGCCGTATCGGGCATGTTCAATTCAAGCCAGGCTCCTCTCATATCCGCCGCGGCGTCTATAGTAGCGGAGAAAGCGGCCCACCTAGACCCCCCCGAGTGGGCGGCACCGATACGGTGTCTCCTTGGCTAGTCTGGATTGTGCCCACTATAGCCTGCAGGTCTATGTTCTGCACGTCGCTGAGCCCGGAGGTGCTTGGGCCTCTGCCGCCCTTCCCCGGCGACAGGGCTCTGCCGAATATGGGCTACTCCATAATGCTGATGTACATTGGAGAGACAGGCAGACGCAGAGTCAAGGTCTACGTGGAGGACGGGTACGTCATCTCCTCCGGCCCGCCTATAGAAGTCACCAGAGCTCATAACTACAAGCTGGTTGAGATAGACAAGGAGTGGAGGCCCTTCGAAGCCGTAATAGTGGGCCCGGGCTGGTGGGTGCCCTACCGACGGCTCGGCCCATGCGAGACAATGTCCGTCCGCGCCTTGTCAATATACGCTACGCCAGACAGACTAGGCCCCGTCAGAATAACTGTGGAGGACAACGGGAGAAACTCCACCTACGCCTTCAACGTAACCGACAAAGTGAAGTACCGCATCACGACGCGCACCCCCGCCCCGGCGTCTGTCACAGCAACGCCCTTCAACATCACGGCATACATCACGCTGGGCGGCGTCCCGTATCACCACGCGGTGTACGGCTACGGCGAAGGCGGCAGACTCTCGCCGCCGGCGTGCGTCTCCACGTGGTACAACATCTACCCTACGTCCCAGCTCATGTTCTCTGGTGACTTCTGGGGCTCCTTCGGCCTGGCCTACATGTTGCTGAAGCCGGTCAACATATGGTACGTCTACACCAAGCCGCGGCTTGAGCTGGTAGAGCCGTGGAGAGGTCTCGTGAAGGTCAGGTCGGACGGCCCCGTCTCTGGCTTCGCCTTCTACGCCCAGCGCGGCGGGACGTGGGTCAAGATAGGCGAGGCTGGCGGGAGATGTATCTTGGTCAACGCCTCTAGGATATTCCCCTGGGACCCCATCCTCGCCCTGCCGCTTGTGGAGCAGGAGCTGGAGACTACGCCAGGGAGCACGGTCACGATCTGGCGCCCCGCCACTTCGCTGTTGTTCAAGACCTGGGCCGACGTGGTGGGCTACCCCAAGGGCGCCAGAAGCGTTTTAGACGTCGTGCGGAGATGCTGACCTTTAGGTACCTCCTCGCCGTGGTTGCGGCTGTCGCCGCAACGGCCGCAGTAGCCGTTGCGGTCTCTGGCATGTTCAATTCAAGCCAAGCGCCTCTCATATCCGCCGCGGCATCTATAGCAGCGGAGAAGACGGCCCACCTAGACACTCCAGTAGCCGTGAGACTGTACCTCGCCTACTACAGCCACGTAGCAGGCAGGTGGATGCTCACCGACAGAGCCAGCCCCGGAGCCACAGCTGTGCCAGTCTACGTGCTGGGCCTAGGCCAGTGCCCGCCGTCGATCCGAGACCTGCTCGGCAAGACCTACACCGCGAAAAACGCCACGGCGGTCTTGACCAACTGCGTGCTGGTCATGCCGTGGGTGGAGGGCAACACAATCACCCACTACGCCGCCACTTGCCGCTCCGCCACAGACTTCAGACCCGAAACAC
>Ga0081519_100109_pt1 | contig 15965 bp, 17 predicted proteins | sample ConSprmetagenome_FD_70987 | JGI IMG/M metagenome (GOLD analysis project Ga0081519, IMG submission 70987) | Hot spring microbial streamer communities from Conch Spring, Yellowstone National Park, USA - C T=80-84 v2 (version 2) | ecosystem: Environmental > Aquatic > Thermal springs > Hot (42-90C) ...
TTCCTCATCCACGAGGGCTTCCTCGGCGTCGTTAAGTTCTTTGAGGATTTCCTTAAATGGAACTTCCCTTTCCGCAGGGTAGGGCTCCAGCCTGTAGCCAAGCCTGTGTGCTATTTCCTGAAGTGCTTTGAAAGCAAGCTCGGGCATGTGCTCGTGGATAACGAGTAGCGTGTCCATCGCATAGCTGAGTGGGTCCCGCCTATGGAAGGGATTGTCCTCGTCCATAGACCAAGCGTAGATTAGCTTTTCCGACTTCCCAAGACGGGAAGCCAATGGGTAAGGACTCTTCTTCCGGAGGAATTCCCGGAAGACCCAGTTAAAGCTTGAGTGCCTCATGATACACCTCCTTTATGGGATTTTTTGGATTTTTTGCTACTTTTTTTGGTGGTTGTGGTTTTCTTGCCCTTGTTTTCTACACGCCGTTGCCTTAAAAACATCTCATACTGAGACGGGAGGTCAGAAAGATGAAGAGTCTCTGCAATTTTGCAGATAAGAGGACGGGAGATTTTCTTGCCGGACAACACGCTAAACAAATAGACATGATTAACATTGAGAATGTTCGCCAGCCTGCTAAGACTTATTCCCTGCCTCCTTCCTGCCTCTTTTACAATATCCCTTATGGGTATGAGGTTAGAACCCATAGGAAGTATTATACGCAATTTTGCACAAAAGTCAAGAGGTATGGTAGGATAGGCATGCAACATTGCATAAGCGGAGAAACAGGCAATGTCCACGAAAGGCTTAAATACCTAAGGAAAGCTTTAGGATTATCACAGGAAGAGTTTGGGAAAAGAATAGGGAAATCTTTGAGAGCCATACAATACTGGGAAGCTGGCACAGTCCAAATCCCTGATACAGCCCTAAAGCTTATCTCCCAAGTCTTCGGCGTCTCTTACGAATGGCTAAAAACAGGGCAGGGGGAGATGTGGGAGAAAAGAGAGAAGGCATTGTTAGAAGAGTTAGAAGCAAAAACAAGAGAAGTTCTTGAGAAGCTTGTGCGTATTCCAGTTGTAGGGCGTGCGGGAGCAGGGTTCCCAGAAAGCCCTGCGGACATGGAAGCGGTGGGCTGGGTTCTTGTTAGCAAAGAAACATTCCAGAAAGGCGGAAAGTTCTCAGTGCAAGTGCATGGCGATAGTATGGAGCCCACCCTACATGATGGTGATTTTGTGGTGTTTAAGGCTTATGTAGGTGATGGGGCAGACATTCCGAATGGGAAAGTGGTGGTAGTGCGAAATCACTCCGGGGAGTTAATAGTTAAGAGGCTTACGAGGATAAACGGCTTGATTGTGCTAACTTCTGATAACCCAAAATATCCACCCGTCCCACCAGAACAGATTAAAACTGAAGATTTGCGGATTGTGGGGGTAGCGGTAGAGGCTATAAAGAGAGTGGAACTCTAACTTTCCCTCGCAAAATGCGAAAACAATAAAACTCCATCCTTCTATATTCTCAAAGCATGAGCACAACAAAGGTTTATACACTTGGCAGAGGGATGCTTTTATTCAAACCCGTCGGAGAGGCAGGCTTTGAAGACTTTGGAAACGTCAAAGACTTCAGCTTAGAGGTAAGGACTGAAAAGCTTGAGCACTACTCAACAGCATCGGGCATAAAGGTTAAGGATGCAGAGATAGTCAAATCGCAAGAATTCAATGTTAGCTTTGAGATTGACGAATTGAGGATTGAGACGCTTGAAAAGTTCGCCCTCGCAAGCAGAACAGATACAAATATCACCGCAGGGTCTGTAGTAGATGAGGCTATAAACGGTGTCAAGCAAGGCTTTTGGTATAAGCTTGCACATGAAAAAATCAGAAGAACTCCCGCACCAGTAGTCACCAACGACGCAGCATCTCCGACCACATATGTAGAAGGCACGGACTATGAAATAGACTACGAGGCAGGTGCAATATACATAGTCCCGGGCGGGAATATCGCAAACAGCACAAATCTAAGAATTGACTACTCTTACGATGCGATGACTAAGACTACACTTCAAAGCGGACAAAGGTTTCAGATAACAGGCACATTGTGGTTTAAGGGCGACCCACCGAAAGGGCAAGTCTTAGACGTGATTGGAGAGGTTTCCTTAACTCCCTCGGGAGAACTCAAACTCATTGGCGATGATTGGCTATCTGTGAAGTTTGAAGGGACATTTACCACAAAACCGCAAATCATCAGCAGAGGAGTAAGGTAATGCCTTTTGGGTTTTATCTTGATGAGAACCTTACACAGCCAGCCAATCTAAATACACCGATTAACATTATCCTCAACACTGCGGGAGGCGGGGCGTATGTAGATTTTCAGGTGTGGTTTGGCTCTCCAGACAGCACTAAAAAATGCCAAGCTGCATCCAACCCCGGTACAGCCCAAATCACAATAACAGTTAGAGATATAAACCCTACCATCCACCAACCAGACGCAACCAACGGACCCTATTGGGTTCTGGCATTGAATAGGTCAGGACTGGATACAAATCCAAAAAACAACAGTATTAACCTTGGTGTAGAAGTCCTCGGCGGTGTAGCAAATGCAAGAAGCTTTTGGCTCCGCATATTTGAACCCGAACAGGCACCATCTATCTGGGAGGACTGGATACTCACCACGAACGAAATTCTGGAGGTTGATGTATGAAGTATGAAACAGTAAAGATTGTCAAACTCTCAGACGGCAGGGATGTGCAAGTGAGGAGTTTAACATTCAAGGACTTCATACGCTTTTCTGAACTCATATCACAAGTTCTAAACGACATCCTACAAGGGCAATTAAAACCGTCTGCATATTTGCAGTCCGCAGTTCCTTTCATGTCTGCAATGACGGGCTTGGGACAAAAGGAGATAGAAGAACTCAAGCCCTCCGACGCACTGAAAATTTTCAACGCATGCATAGATGTGTTGAAGGAGGACACGGATTTTTTTACAGAACTGAAGGTGCTACTTCAAAAAGCGAACGAGCTCCTCTCGCAGAAATAATTGAAGAACTCATCAGTGCAAACCACCAAGTCTTTGACTATCCCTTACCCTTCCTTCGTGAAATGCTTTCTGCTTACTACAAACGCAAAATGCGTGAGTGGAAAGAGTTTGTCTATCTCGTCAAGCTGGCGGTATGGGGTTCAAAGGAAGACATAGACAGCGTATTTGGAGAAGAAGAAAACTCTATAGAAGAACTTTTGGAGGAGTTTCAAGATGGCGATAAGTGAACAACTGGTATTAGAGATCAGGGCAGAGGTCGGACAGCTAAGGGCACAGCTTGAAGATCTGAGAAACAGGCTGCAGGGTATAGATGTCGAATGGACTGAAAAATTGCAGGAAAACATAGAACAAAGCACGCAGTCAGCTAAACAACTTGCAAGTCAGTTTGAAAGCATTGTATCAACAATACGAACAATAGCCCTGTCCTTGCCCTTCGTGGGCTTCGTTAAGGAGGGAATAGAATTCAATAAACAGATAGAACAAGCAAGGATAGGCTTTGCGGGTATTCTCACATCAATTGCACAAATAAGGGACGAACAGGGCAGACTTGTGGAAGGTGCAGAGAAATACGCAAACGCAGTTGTGCTTTCAAATCAACTACTCAATGAACTCCGTGTTGCGGGATTGCAGACTGTTCTAACCTTCCAAGACCTTGTCCAGATCTCTCAAGGGATCATGGCACCGTTTCTGTCGGCGGGTGGTAATCTGAAAGAGTTTTCCAATTTCGTTGTCCTCTTGTCTAACGCAGTAGCGGGCTTGGGTCTACCCATGAATCAGGTGGTCCAAGAAACTCGGGACCTCCTGATGGGCACAATTGACATGAATAGCCAATTGGCGAGGGCTTTAGGAATAACCAATGAAATGGTCAATAGATGGAGGGAGCAGGGAACACTATTTCAGGAACTAACTGCAAGATTGCAGGGTTTTCAATTAGCATCTAAAGATATAGAAACAAGCTTTACTGGACTGCTCGCTAAAGCTAAAGAAGTCTTCCAAGTCCTTGCTGGAATGGCTACTGCTAAAGTCTTTGAAGCTATCAAAAAGGACTTAGACGAGTTCGTGGCAAGGTTTCTGGTGGTCAAAGACGGAAAGATAGAACTATCCGTGGAAGGGCAGGAACTCGTGGAGAAAATCTCAGAAACGCTAACAAATCTCTATAACATCATAAGCACATTAGTAAAGGTGGTGGGCACTCTTACGGTAGAATTTGGCGGATTTATTACGAAGGCAATTGAAATCTATGTAGTGGTGAAAGCTGTTTCTGCTCTGAAATCTGCTATTGAAGCCCTGATCGGTAGCATGAGAACTCTCAGCACGGTGGGCGGAACAGCTATAACGGGCTTGGGTGCTTTGTTCTCACGGCTAAACATCATAGTAGCTACCGCATTAATCGGCTGGAACATCGGCGAGATGCTCCGGGAATGGCTGGATGAACAAACCAAAGGAGCATTCACAAAATGGCTAATCAGAATAGAAACATTCATAATTGACGGCATCAACAGGTTGAGGGCTTTGATCGGTAAAATCCCGGGTATCGGACGTTTTCTCGGCATCTCGGAGGAGGAACTGCAGGAAAGTCTCAAAATCACCGCAAAGATGCGGGAACTGGCGGAGGAGGATGCTAAGAGATACAAAGAAACACAGAAAAAAGCCGCAGAAGAGATAAGCAAAGCAGGGCAGATAACCGCACAGGCGATCAGAAAAGTTTCTAAACAGCAAGTAGAAGAGATTTTGAAGTCCCTCAAGGATCAGGAACAGGTAATTGCAAAATTGCAGGAGATGAAACAAAAGCTGAAAGACAGCCTGTCCCTTCAGGACATTATGAACGCACTACAAGATGAGGCGAAAGCATTCTCTCAAAAGCTTGAACTGGCTATAGACACTTCAGATGTAGAAGACAGAATAGACACGCTAAAGAGAAAGCTTAGAGAACTGCAAGAATTGCTAAAAGAGAACCTTGAAGATGAAGCACGTAAGCAGGTGTTGCGGGAAATCTTGCAGACTGAACTTGAAATAGCCCAAGCAGCAGTGGAGGGCTATCGGAGAAGAAGACAAGCACTGGAGGAATTTCTTAGGGAAGCTTGGGCTAAAGAACAAGACTACGCACGCAAGGTAGTAGAACTCACAAGAGAAAGAAACAATCTACTCGCACAGCTTGAGAAGGAGAGGCAAGAACTGATCAGCAAGTTTATTCCGAAAGAATTGCAAATCCAACTCGGATTTACCACCCAACAAGAACCAATAACGCAGGTAGCAAACATACTAAACCTTGTCCAACAAGCAAGAGATGTCGCATCTCAAATACAGCAAGCAATCGCACAAGGCTTAGCACCGCAACAGATAGAAATTCTCAAAATGCAATATCAAGACTTAGTTCAGCAGATTAGAGATAGCCTTAAACAGCTAACACCAGATGAACTCACACAAGCATTTCAAACCTTCCTCTCCATGCCTAAGCAAGCACTTACTAACATGTTCGCAAACATCACAGGAAGTTTTGAGAAGGCTAAGAACATGGTCTCCCAGCTGTCTGAAATTTTGCAGAGAACACCCATCGCAGAGGGAGTGGATTTTGGAAGGCTGTTTGGTGCAACTTTCGTTGATTCTGTGATGAGACAACTACAGCAAATTCAAGCAAGCGTATCTGATAGTCTCATACAACAAGCAAGACAGCTTGAAGATTTCTATGCACAGCAGGTTAGCAAGATTTCTCAGATGATTATGCAACTTGAGAACTTGAAGCCTCGTATAGAACTTGATATGTCCGCTGCGGAGGCACAGATAGAAAGTCTGAACGGCAGAAGGATAGTGATTTATGCGGATGTGGTAAATGCACAAACGGGTGAATCGTTGAGGGTGAGGTAAAATGGCGGTGCAAATAGGAACTATAACGCTTAACGATGCTTGGATACGCAATAAATGGGGCGGGCGGGCTTCTGCTTCTATCATCAAAAAACAAGCAACAACTCGGAAAATTAACTCCCTCATCCTTCCACCCTGCAGTGCTAAAAGCAAAGAGGAAAAGAGGAATGTCCTTTATGCTATTGACGGCACAGAATACATATCAAACTGCAGTCCTGCAGTGGGAGGTTCGCCACCAACGGGCTCCGTATCCGTGTATAGCTCCTCTTCGGGCTCCGCACGGGTGGGAGAGGTTGTATCTATCGTCGTTGATATGGAGGGCTTGCTTTTTAGGGCGATAGACATATACGGCAAGATATACAGACTCACAGAATCAGACATCATCACAGTGAAGATCACAGACGAATACGATCGCTATGTGATGAAGTATGTGTTCTGTAGAGAGAACGGCACGGAACATTACAGAGGGCAGATCTCTCTTAATGTGCAAGTAGAAGAAAACAGCAGAGACAGTTCAGAAAAAGAGGTTGTTATAAACACTTGCACAAGTTCGCAAGCAAGGGCGTTAGGTCTCATGCTTGGAACAAAGACCATGATAGCGGACGAGGATGTGTCTTTTTATGCACTTATCACAGAAGTGAATTTAGAGTATGTGGTAGGCGACATGGTGGATACTGCGACAAGGGTAAGGCAAGGCGTAGACATCTATAAAGGCACAGTGAGGTTTGTGGTGCCATGAGAAGCTATTTCTTCCCTTGCTTGATTGAAGGTGTTCCAAAAGACAAAACACTCTCTGTTGAAATACAAGCGAGGGAGAATAGCTATTTCAAATCCGCACAGATTGAGTTCATTAACTACACGCCACCACCCGAAGTTAATATTAGCTTCGCAAGGGCGCATCTCTTTAGGGGCAGACTAAAAAACGCACAGCAGAAACCATGCGGGCGTGTGAGTGCTTATTATGAGACGATTCTGAACTGTGCAGATATACAACCCACCATCATCATCACGAAAGAAGCCTTCAACACACTGGTAAATCCCACCTTCAGGCAAAGGCTTGAAAGCCTTCTTAGTTTTTGGGGGTATGACACAGCAAGACAAACAGAAGGTAGAGAAGCGCCACACACACACACAGAGGAGTTAGCAAACTACCCGTGGAGAGACCCGCCAAGCGTGCTTTACAGATACTACTTTGACTATATAAGTCAGACATATAGACCTTTTGCAATCTACCTTGACTACTACGATGTGGCAGCTAAAGCTGAATATTTTCAGTCGTCTTCTTTTTCTCTCCCTCTCCCGGGCACTCCGTGGAATTTAAACACACTTATACAAAGCAACGCCCTCTCCTACCCGCCTAACTCTCTTCTCGCCTTCAGAATTGCAAGGGTGCGATATAGGATGGGGGACTTTGAGTATGTGCTCGGGTGGGTTTTTGTCTTTGAGAAAATAGTTGATGATGTAAACGGCTACAGAGTATTCTGGGATGCCCCGTTCGGTGGACGGTGGCCGTCGTCTTATCCAGCGCAGGTTTTTGGCGCACTTGGTGCAATAGTGCAAACTCCCAGCACTGCAAAGTTCATTAAGCCCATTGTTGTAAATAACTTCGCAGATGTTATACAAGTCCTTCGCAAGTTCCCTCAGAACATCATTATCAAAATCAACGAGGACGGCGTGCCCGTGGGCACCGACGTAGAATACATTCAAAATACTTTTGAACTGACAGACTCTGTTGTGTTTGATTACATACTACCGAAACCCAAGCCCGTTGCCATTACGATGAAGGCGGAGGGCGAAGGTTGGCGGTATAAGGTAGAAGCTAAAGATGAACACTCTTGCCCGATTGTTACTATTGAAATCAATAACTCCGATGTGATACTTGAAGATCAAGCGGATATAAACAGACTACTGAAACATTTCAAGCTAAATCTACAAGAACGAGGATATTTAAAGTGCGTGCTACTCCCAGATCTTGACCTTTACCACAAAATAAGATTTAAAGGTAAAGAGTTTAGAGTTGTGGGATACACGCACAGAATCACAAAGGATTACGCAATCTCAGAAGTAAATTTAGTTGAGGAGGTAAGTTAAATGGCGTGTATTCCATTTTTATACGGGATGGGATCCAGTGTGGCGCTGAAAAGAGGACACTGGCCTCCTCCACAATTTCCGATCGTCGCTTGCGCTCCATCCAGACCGCAACGACCACCGCAACGACCTCCACAAAATCCACCGCCACCGCAAATAAACTATTACAGGGAAGACTACGACCTCCTCATACCACCTGTGCTCGCTTTCAATATGAATGTTTATGGTATGGTGGATTATCCTACAGGAGACAGTGGATACACAAAAATACTACCAAGTGATCCCAGCCTTATGCTTGACTGGCAATCCTTCCCAATGTATGACGCATGTCCGGAGGTTTTTGCTACAAACACAAACCAGCACATTTACACAGACCTAAAAAGTCTCAAGAATTTATTCAGCACTTGTAGGTCTCGGGTAGTTTTTCCATGGAGAGATATAAGCATAAAATTCCATAGATATGATGAAGATTGGGAAGGCAACATCATAATACTGGATATAGTGTTATATGTTTTTCAGTTCGTTTTCTTCAGCCAAAGTTGGCTTGTTGCAGTGCGCAAGATAGAAATCCCGCCTCTGCCCCCCGGACCTAACACTCCGGAGTACCTAAGAAACAAACTCAATAATAGAAGAGAAAGCCTTCACCTCTTCTATGATTCTGAAATAAATGGGTTTGGCACAGTATTTACAAACATCGGCGGTTATGGTGCTTCTGTTTATCCCTCTCATGCTGTGTTGTATCGTGGTAGTCAAATAGCTTATACTCTTACCCCTGCTTCAGGCGCTGCTTACTTTATGCTGACCATACGAACACAATAGGAGGTAGGTGTGGGAATCTATCTTCCATACTACATAGTAAAGAACAGAAAATGGGCATGGAGAATCGGGGAGATTTATTACAGAACACCGTATGGCTATGCAAGGTTGAACGACGGAGTTGCACAGACCTCTCGCTACGAAGTCATTGAATACTACTTCCCTACCTACTCACTTAGCACTTTCAACTTCCCCTACCAACCGTCCGCAAAACTCCGCATCTTTGCAAACAACACCCGCTACGCATCCGCCCGTCTCCGCATATACACCGCAAACTCTATACAAGCCAGACTAAGAATACAAACCGAAAACAAAGCCCAAGCAAAGCTAAGAATACAGACAATCGGACCCGCACAGGCAAAGCTTTATATCATGACATTCCGGGCATTCCCTCGCCCACAAGCCCGCCTTCGCATCATTGCAGACAACAGCAACTACGCCTCCGCTTTGCTTCGGATAGAGACAAGAAGATACGAACCCGCACAAGCTAAACTGAGAATTAAAACACGCACATACAACAGAAGAATATCAATGCCCGATTACTACACTTTTTACAACATCCGCACCTACGGTTTCCTTCCCTAAGAAGCACGCAAAATAGGAAAACTCTTCAAGCCAGCGCTTCTATATTCCATCACTATGCGTATCACTGCCAAACGTGTATGTGGGTTTTTACGCAAAGTGCAAGGACTGCAAAATTGCAGTTTTCGGACAGAGAGACTATCTGAAAGAGAAAAGCTTGTCTTCCTCACAGTGCAAATCTCAGACCAAGAGTATGAAGGAGTAGGCATAACTGCCCGCTTGGCTTTAGAGGACTTGATGCGGAAGGTTTTGGAGGTAGATGAGTAATGGAACAGATTTTGACACATCCCGCAATCATTGTTTTTGCGGTTTCCTCACTTGTGGCAATTATCATCAACTACGCAATCATCAAGACAACGATGGCAAACATTATGAAGACGCTGGAACAACTGCAAAAGGACTTAGAAGAAGAGAAGGAAAAGAACGCAGAGATTGAGAAAATGATGCTTAAAGAGTATCTGAGAAAAGAGGACTTCTTAGCGTTTCAGAACAAAGTAGAAGCACGCATGGAGATGAAGTTAGAAAAGCTTGAAGAGAAGATAGAAAAGCTTTTGCACAAGCTGGAGGCTAAGCAATGAGAAAGCAAGTCAATTATCTCATTCTGAAGTTCTTAGAACAAGTATATCCCGACAGCCTCACCGTGAAAATGATTGAAGCGCTGCTGGCAGACTGGAGAATATTCACAGACAGCAAAAGACTGCTTGAAAAGAATATCAAGTATCTGTTAGACAAGGGCTACATAGAAGTGCTTGAAGTTGAACTGCCTGCCCATCAGACAAAAATCCAAAAGCTAAGATTGACCGCAAAAGGCAAAGCCTTAATGGAGAAGGAGTTCATAGATGAACAAGTGGAGGAAGTTTGATGGCGAGGAGGCATTCTCTTGATAGACATCCCGAAGTGAAAGAATACGCAGTAAAGGAATATGAGAGAGGAAAGACCCTGCGGGAATTAGAACAAGAGATAAAAATCAAGTTCCCACAAGCCCAAGCGTCCAGATCATCCATCCACAGGCTAATTAGGAAGCTAAAGCCTTTACTGGAACTCAAAAGAAGCGGGCTACTGTCTGATGAGGACATTGACACATTCCAGCAATCCCAGACCCTTGCAATCCTCGCAACGGGCTTGCTTTTAGAGGTTATCGCAGAGTGGCAAGAGAAAGGAGAAGTGGAAGATGCAAAGATAGATGCACTAATGAGGCTTGTGCACACTGCAAGCAATCTCTCACGAAGCAGTGCATACATAGAAAAGACAAAAACTCAACTGATAGAACATACAGAGAAAGTGCTTGAGAAAGTAGCAAAAACTTTAGCAAAGCATTTAGATGAAGACCTTGCAAAACGCATCATAGCGGAGCTAAAGCATGAGTTATAAGGAGAAGGCGGTTAGCAGAGTTCTGGAAAGAGTGCTTATCTCAGAAGCGGACAAAGACAGAAAAGAACGGGCAAGGAACGACTTTGCTTTCTTTTGTCAAACATACCTCCCGCACATCTTCAGAAAACCGTTTGCAGATTTTCAGCTTGAGATAATCAGCTTTTTAGAGAACCCACAAATGAAGCGGGTGGTAGTTGCGGCGCCACGGGAGCACGGAAAAACATCTCTCATATATCTTGGCTATGTTCTGTGGTCTATTCTCTACGGAAGGCACAAGTTCATAGTCTGTATCGGTGCGTCTGAACAAAGGGCTAAGGAACAGCTGGAGGATATTCGGTTAGAACTGGAGAACAATACTGCAATTTTGCAGGATTTTGGAGAAGTGATAAAACGGGCTACGGTGGAGAGAATAGACACGGTGCATACCACCGTGATTAGCAGAGGTGCGGGACAAAAGCTAAGAGGTTTGGTCAAGCGTGGAGAAAGACCCGACTTAGTCATACTTGACGACATAGAGTCAGAAGAACACGCAAACTCTAAATCTTTGAGGGACAAGCTAAAGAAGTGGTTCTATAGGGTGGTGATGGGTCTTTCCCAAAACGCAAAGATTTTCGTGATCGGAACTATCCTTCACTACGACAGCTTACTCAACGAACTAATCACAAAAGGGCAGGAGTTGGGCTGGTTTGCTAAGAAATACAAGGCAATAACGGACGAGGGCGAACCTTTGCATCCGCATCTCTGGACATTGGAGGCGCTGGAGAAAAAGAAACAAGAAATCGGAAGCTATGCCTTTGCTTCTGAGTATATGAACGAGCCGTTGTCTGATGATGACAGGATATTCAGGCAAGAGTGGATAAAGTATTACGATGAGAAGTTAGATTTAAGCAAGCTTGACATCGTAGCGGGCGTAGACCCATCGGCGGGGAAGGAGAAGGGAGACTACACAGCAATAGCGGTGGTGGGTAGGGATAAGGATACAGGACACCTATATTCCTTATATATATATAATAAGCGTGCCACTCCTAACGAACTCATAGATACCCTCATTTCCATACAGCTAACATTCAAGCCGTCCTTAATTGTCTTTGAAGAGGTAGCTTTTCAGGAAGTCTACAGAAAACTTATACAGGAGATTGCGTCTAAAAGAGGAGTAAGCTTGCCCATCCGGGGCATCAAACCGCACACAAACAAAGCCCTGCGGGCACAAAAGCTTGTGCCTTTTTTTGAAAGCGGGCTGTTTTACTTTGCAAAAGGGCAAGAAGAAGCGGTTAAACAGCTTTTAGAGTTTCCCTTCTCCGCACACGACGACATCGTAGATGCGATTGTCTACGCGGTCATGGCTTTAGAAGAGAGGGCGACCGCTTTTCCATACAAGTTTTTAAAGCTTAGATGGTTGTAGGAGGCGTGAGATGATTGACTATAAACTTTGTTGGGATAGCTACACGGGGCTGGGTGGATTCAGCGACGGTTCCTACCTTGTGAAGTATCCACGGGAGACAGATGAAAAATACGCACGCAGAAGACAGCTTGCTATTTATCCCAATTTTGTGAAAAAGATTGTGGATACTTACGTGGGTGCCCTTTTCAAAGTAGAACCGCAGAGGGACTTTGCAACTAACACGGAATACGCAGAGTTCTGTCAGAATGTGGATTTACGAGGCACAGACATTGACGACTTTATGAGAAACATCGCAAAGCTTACCCTCGTATACGGCACCGTGCTTTTGATTGTAGATAAACCTAAAGCCGAGGTGCCCACCAAAGCCCATGAAAAATTGCAGGGCATCCGACCCTATGCAACCATACGCCTGCCGACGCAGATAAAAGACATTGAGATAGACAGCTACGGGAGAATTCAGAAAATCGTGTTCTCTGAGATGAATATGCTGAGAGAATTTACCCCGGGTGCTTGGAAGGTGCGGATAGGAAATGAAACATACGAAGGAGCAACACCATTTGGAGAAGTTCCAGTAGTAGCAGTATCTTGGACAGACCCAATCCTACCCACCGATGTTATAGTTCCGCCTTTTATCCACGACATAGCCAAAGTCAGTAAAGACCTATACAACGCAGTCTCTGAACTCAGAGAAATCCTGAGAAACTCCACCTTTCCTATTCTGACTATTCCCATACCAGACCAAATCTCCGAGGAGAAACTGCGGAATATCGTTATCGGAACGGAGAACTTTATCGGATACTATCCCGAAAAGGGCGGAAAACCCGACTTTATAGCACCGCCTGAAAGTCCAGCAAAGGTTTATTTGGAATACATCAACACACTCATAGACATGATTTACTCGCTTGCAAACCTTGAGTTCATTAAGGGCACAGAGAAACAAAAAAGCGGTGTGGCTTTGGAGTTTGAATTTCAGAACTTGAACAGTCTATTGACACAAATAGCACAGAACTTAGAACAAGCAGAATACAGAATTGCGGACTTGGTAGCAAAGTGGGAGGGCAAGGACAGCTTCAAAGGAACAATCATCTATGAAAAGGACTTCAGCTATAGAGATGTTGAGAGAGAACTGAAGAAGGCAATGGATGCTTTGACTTTGAATATCTCCGCCACATTTGACGCAGAACTGAAGAAATACATTGCAAGGCTGCTTCTGGGTTCTGAGATTGACGATGCAACGATGCAGAGAATAGAGAACGAGATAGACGGGTTGGAGGGCTTGGATAATCAGATGAAGAATGAATTAGAACTATGAACTGGGAACAAGTCCGCAAGCTTTTTCTTGAGTGGTTTCTCTCAGAGTGGGAAGACATTGAAAAAGACTTCTCAGAGAAAACAGATAAGCTTATAGACAGACTGAGAGAACAGGACTATCAGATAGACAAACAGACTGAAGAACTGCTGAGAAAACTCGCAGAAGAGTTATATCACAAAACCACAGCACTCATCACGCACGTAGTAGATGCAGTCAATAAAACTGCAAAATTGCAGAAAGATGCCCTCGCATTAAAGATAGCAGAAGAGGTAATCAACCACCGCTGGGATGACGGTCTCAAGCTTTCGGAACGCTTCTGGGACTTCTCACAGCAAGCTATTGCAAGACTGAAAAATACAATCATGGAGGGCATACGCTATGACCACGGCGTTAGGGCTTTGATGTATAAACTGCAATACGCGATTGAGGCTTTAGAAGGGCAGGAGTTTGCAGTGGTGCTTAAGGAGCAACTTCCGAAGTGGTTAAAAGAGTTTGAACAAAGCACGAAAGGACTACTTGTCAATGCGGAAAACAGGCAAGCGTGGGAGAAGATCAAAAAGAAGGTTGAGAAGTATATAGAACAGCGGAGCAAGGAAGGGACATACTATGCGGGCAAGCAGTTGTTGAAGGAGATTGAGAATGCTTTGTGGGAAGGCAAGATGGAACTCGTGAATAAAGCGGTTAAGTGGTGGGTGTATGACAAACAGCTTTACAGGCTAAAAACAATTGCATGGACAGAAACCGCACACGCTTATATGAAAGCGACAGTGGAACTGACAAAGGATGAGGAGGAAGTGGTGGGCTACCAGTGGAGGCTTTCAAGAAGCCACCCACGGGCGGATATATGCGATGTTTATGCGAACGTGGACTACGGACTTGGCAGAGGTGTGCATCCGAAAAACAAACTCCCAAAACTTCCCGCACATCCGCATTGTATGTGTTATCTGCTTCCAATAGTGAAGAGGAAGGGAATGGAGGAAAGGGAGAAACCCGCTATTCCAGAGTCAGCTTTAGAAAGCTGGGCTCCAAGGTGGTTGAAGGAGTATGCGAAAGAGAATGGGCTTAGTTTGGCGGATTTGTTTAATTTTGAAGAGGGCAGGTTTTTAAGAAGGCGGGAGATAGGAAACCTAAAAGAAGCGTTGTCCCAGCTCCGCAAGCCTGAAGCCCTGATTGAGAAATACGATTTTCAAACCATCCAAGATGTAGAAAAGCTGGTGATGGACTTTGCCGAGGCACACAAAGACCTCTTCTTCTATACACCTAAGGAAGTGGTGGTTGAGGAGGGCGAGCATCTTGGCTACATTATGGCCTGTAGAGGTAGTCGTGACGGGTCAGTGTCCATGCTTATCAATAAGCAATACGAAAATGCCTTAATATCCGCACTCCAAAACTTGAGGAATAAAGCCCGCTTAACTAAAGCAGATGAAGTGATGCTTGAGACCGTGTGGCACGAATTCACTCATTTACGAACTAAAAACCTTTTTAAAGTCCTCTTGGACATGCCGGACTCCCACAGGCGTTTGGTGGAAATGCTTACTGAACTAGTAGCCCGACATACTTATGATAGGTTTTTAAATATGCTGAGGCCCGGAGCCATACCTAACTATCAGAAAGAGATAATAGAAGTTAATGTAGGCTACCAACCCCTTATTGAAAGGTTCAGATATCTTTTGCAAAAATTTAGGATTGACGAAAAAGGGGCGATAAAAGAGCTTGAAGAGGTCCTAATTGAAAGTGTCCAAGATAATATAGTAGCAGGGCTGGCGGAATGGTTAGGGAAAAAGGTTGATCTGTTAGAAGCCATTGAAAGGTATAATATTTTAGATGATCTGGTGAAACTGGAAAAAGTTAGCTTCCGAGAATTCAAAAAGGAGGTGGATAGACATTATGAAGTCGTTAAAAGGCGCCAACAACGACGCAATCCCGGATGAGATAGAGACAATTTACGACCATGGGCTGACGGATGAAGAAAGACTGCAATGGTTTGGTCCTGAAATTTTCTACCCCAAAACCAAACAAGAATACCTACAGAGACTTCGTGAAAGATATAGAAACCACAAAAGCATACTCATCAGCATCTGGGAAGACTTATTCACATTATACTTTCAGAGAGGGGACTGGGCTAAGGCTAAAGAGTATTTAACAAGGATAGAAGATAGGAAGATGCGCTGGCTGATTGTGTTTATGATAACAGGTGCAGATGTGCTGACAGACCAAACAGAGAAAGCTCGTAATTATTTCGTGGACGTTTGCGAAGTCTGGAGGGTCTAACAATAACCTGCAAATTTGCAGATTGTGGTAATGCGAAAAATTCTCAATAAAGTGTCCCATTTTTTGTCAAACTTTTTCGAGGGCTAAAAATTGTTTGACGGGACACCTTTCACAGCCTTGAAAATCAAGGGCTTCAGGAGGGTAGGGTGTCCCACTTTTTTGTCAAATTATACCAGTTTTAGAAAACTTTTTTAGGTTTGCCAAAGAAGTAGACAAGGAGTTCATTTCCCATGTTAAGAGGGAGGAACTCTACACAGGGCTTAAAAAATCCCAAGAGTTGAAGGAAAGACAGCAG
>Ga0081519_100113_pt1 | contig 15817 bp, 16 predicted proteins | sample ConSprmetagenome_FD_70987 | JGI IMG/M metagenome (GOLD analysis project Ga0081519, IMG submission 70987) | Hot spring microbial streamer communities from Conch Spring, Yellowstone National Park, USA - C T=80-84 v2 (version 2) | ecosystem: Environmental > Aquatic > Thermal springs > Hot (42-90C) ...
AATGCCAAAGAACTCTGCGGAACTTTTTAGCCTATCATAGTGCAGTTTTAACCTTTCTTCTGTAGAAGGGAGCTTTATGGTCTCAAAGAGACCCTCTCCGTATAACAGGGTCCTGTTGCTCACTCCCATTCCCTCTCTGCGTAAGCCTTTTGCAAGCTTTGGGGAATTTCCACCTCAATGCCAAAGAGGAGTTTCATCTGGAGGGCGTTGAGAACAGCCTTTGCCTTCGCGGTATTGTTAAAGAAAATATAAGTTTCTCTATCTCCAAGGGTTTTGATCTTTTCCTTTAGCTTTTTCAGTTCCTCCAAAGAGTATAGGTAGTCGTAGAGGTGCTCCGGATCCCTTCCGTGAAGTCTAACGTAGTTTATAGAGCCCACACCCACCCACGGACCCACCAAAAACTTATCACCCTTAGGTGCATCACAGTTAACTATAGAAAAACCCACATCCTCCAAAAACTGATAAAAATCTGCCCTTCTAAAGCTCTTATTTCTTACTTCCAAAGCGCGGTCAAAACCTCTAAAATCTTCAGAGAGTTTTTCTATGTAATTTAAAGCCTCCGCAGAGTATCCAAAATTGTTTGGAAATTGAAAGAGTATAGCTATAAGCCTTTCCTCGTTGGCTATTGGCTCTATAGAGTAAAGAAACCTTCTAACATCCTCCTGGGAGTAATTCCTTTTGTGAGTGAATACTCTGTGGGCCTTTAGGGCAAACTTTAACTTGCTTGTCCTTTCCAAAAGGCTTTTGACTGTTGCCCTGTCGGGAAACCTGTAGAAGGAAGCGTTAAGTTCAAGGACGTTGAAAAATTTTCCGTAATAGCTGAGCCACTCCTCTCTTTTTAAACGGGATGGGTAAAAGGTACCCACCCAATCCCTGTAATAAAAACCGCTACAACCTATATAAACCCTCAAGGGGTAAATTTGGACTTAAAGTCCTTCAACGCTTCGTCAATGCGCCTTTTGAGGTCGTCATCCAAAGCCTTCTTTTCCCTAATTTCCTTGAGTATATCTGGTCTTTGGTTATCCAAGTATGCATACAGTTCCTTTTCAAACTTCCTTACCGCTTCCACAGGAAGGTCGTCCAGATAGCCGTTGGTTCCAGCGTATATGGCTACGATTTGCTTTTCTACGGGTATGGGATTATAAGGCTCTTGCTTGAGAAGTTCCACAAGTCTCAGACCTCTGTTTATAGTCTGCTGGGTTGCCTTGTCAAGCTCAGAGGCAAACTGAACGAAGGCTTCCAGTTCTCTAAACTGGGCTAACTCCAGCCTTAAGGTACCCGCTACCTGCTTCATAGCCTTTATTTGCGCCGCACCACCAACCCGAGAAACAGAAAGACCTACGTTTATGGCAGGTCTGATACCCTTGTTAAAGAGGTCTGGTTCCAAGTAGATCTGTCCGTCAGTTATGGAGATGACGTTTGTGGGAATGTACGCTGCCACGTCTCCAGCCTTTGTTTCAATTATAGGAAGGGCTGTCAAAGAACCCGCACCAAGCTCGTCGTTGAGCTTTGCAGCCCTTTCTAAGAGCCTTGAGTGGAGGTAAAAGACGTCACCCGGGTATGCTTCCCTTCCGGGAGGTCTTCTCATCAACAAAGATAGCTGCCTGTAAGCTTCCGCGTGCTTGGAAAGGTCATCGTATATTATCAAAGCGTGCTTTCCATTGTCCCTGAAGTATTCACCTATGGTGCATCCTACGAAGGGTGCCAAGTATTGCAAAGAGGCTGGGTCTGTGGCAGAAGCCACCACCACGCAGGTGTATTCCATAGCTCCACTTCTTTCTAACAGCTCTATGATCCTTGCAGTGGTGGAGCGCTTCTGTCCTATGGCTACGTAAATACAGTATACGTCTGTGTCTTTTTGGTTCAAAATGGTGTCTATACATATGGTAGTTTTACCCGTGGACCTGTCTCCTATGATCAACTCCCTCTGACCCCTTCCTATGGGGATCATGGCGTCTATTGCCTTAATACCCGTTTGCAGTGGCTCGTGAACAGACTTCCTTTTCACCACACCGGGGGCTATCTTTTCCACTGGAGACCTGTATTCATACTGGATTGGACCTTTTCCATCAAGGGGATTTCCGAGGGGATCTATGACCCTACCTATGAGCCCCTCTCCCACAGGAGCGTCCAATATTCTTCCGGTCCTTCTTACCAATGAACCTTCCCTTATACCGCTTTCGTTACCAAGGATGATTATACCTACGTTGTCCTCTTCCAAGTTGAAGGCAAGACCTAATGTTCCTCCTTCAAACTCCACCACCTCGTTTGCCATAACATTGTCCAGTCCATAAGCCCTCGCCACACCGTCACCCACATAATAAACCACACCCACCTCTTCCATCTTTATGGACTCTTCCAAGCCCTTTAGCTGTTCCTTCAGCATCTGCAAGGCCTCTTCATAACTGATAGTTGCCATAACAACACCTCCTAAAAGTGCGCTTTTGGTTTAATATTATAACCAACAATTTTAGGAGAGGAAAAATGATTTTGGATGTGGCAAAAAAGGTAATAAGACTAAAAGTTGTCTATTATGGTCCAACAATGTCTGGCAAGACCACTAACCTTGAAAAACTCGCTTCCCTAAACGGGCTAAAGCTTATGAAGATAGACACAAAAGGTGATAGGACGTTAGTTTTTGACTTCTCCACAAAAACGGTGCAAATGGGCAGTATGACCGCAAGCTTTGCCCTTTACACAGTACCCGGTCAGGAAATATACAAGGACATAAGAGTTACCGTTCTAAGGGGTGTGGATGGCGTTGTGTTTGTGGCGGATGCTCAAGAACATAGATTGAACGAAAACATAGAGTTTTTTAATTTACTTAAGAAGGACCTTCTTAGAGTAGGCAAAAAATACGAGGATGTGTCTGTGGTTATACAATACAACAAAATGGATCTACCAAATGCCTTACCTTTTGAAGTGTTGGAGGAGAAAATAAACAAAGATAAGCTACCATCCGTCTGCGCAATCGCAATAAAGGGAGAGGGAGTTGTGGAAACTTTTAGCTTGCTTGAAGACTTCTTACTATCAAGGTTGGAGCGTATGATAGGATGATATCCGGATATCTGAGTTCTCAACAGGATTTTGTAGATCTGATAAACAGCTATCTATTTAACAAACAGGGAGTGCTTGAAATATATCTAGAAGGTAGGTCAATAGAGCTTTACGTTGAAAATGGCCTTATCAAAAGCTTTTATACTGAAACTGAAGGGTTAAAAGCCGAAGAAATAAATAAAAAGTCCCTATTATTATACAGTCTGTTTGACATACTTGACAATCCAAGTGCACTATTTTCCTTTAAAAATTCTCCAGAGAGAGAATACCACTTTAAGTTGGAGGAACCCATATCTGCAGAAGAACTTATTTTACAGCTTCAGCTCGCCTATCAAGAGTTCAAATCTCTTCTCAATTTGATAATAACACCATATGCCACGATTAGGGTGCTAAAGCCTTTTGAAAATATGCAAAATTACGAAGGTAGAACCTTTGTTTCTGTTATTCTTACCTCCAATGAAACCTTAACATCAGAAATAAGAAAACTTCAAGAACTTCTTCGCGCTGGCTTCTTAGATATAGGACAGTTTTCTACGCCAGAGGCGGGCAAAAGTATTGAGGTAGATTGCATATTAAAAGATGTAAGTATAAAAAATGTAAATATATTCTCTGTGCTTGAAAGCTTGATAATAAGCAAATTCACAGGTTTTATAAACATATATGATAATTACAACAACTACGAACTTTACATTCAAAAAGGTAAACCGATAGCCCTCTATCCATACAACTTTGACTTTTTTGATCTTCTCTTAACGCCTCGAGCAGATTTAGCTATGGATGTGGTAAGTATGCCTGAGGAAATTATCAATAAGTTTATTTTAAAGCATTCAAACAGAAGACTCATATCTGGTCTTCAGGACAGTTTTATAGAGTTAGGTAAGACTTTTATAGGAATTATAAAGAGCGAATTTACTGGATTGCTCATGCTTCAGAAAGCAAACGAGCGTATGTATTTTGCTTATGACAATGGGGTCTTACTGGCTTCCCTTTTAGAGAATGAAAAGTTAAAAATATGCAACGCAGACCCATACAAGGATGGTTTTTTAGTGGATCTTATTTCCTTTGAACCCATGGAGAATTTCCTAGAGGTTATGCACCTTCTTTTTATAAATGTAGTCTATGGCGTCATTCTTAGACATAGCAATCAAGTGGTGCAAAGCATACTTTACTATCTTTCTTCCTCTGACCTTTTCAAAGTGATGGAGGGTAGCATATACTATAGAGTAAATCCAAGGGGTAGAAGGGAAGAGATCCTGAGCTTTCTTTCTTTCCTGTTGGATGTAGGATACAAAATACTTGGTAAAAAGAAGCTGGAGGAGGAATTAGAAAATTCCCTTCATCCTTACAAGGACATCTTTAAAGTTTTAGAAGTAGAGAAATATGTGGAGTTCTGGAATGAGGGTGCTATTAGTTGAAGATGATAAAGAGTTGGGGGATATGATTAAAAGGGTTTTAAGTGTGGAGGGCTATGAAGTAGAGTGGGTGCAGGATGGTTTCTTGGCTTTGAAAAAACTCTCAGAAAAGGACTACGACCTTTTACTTCTTGACCTCATGCTACCGAGGTTTGATGGTATAAAAATATGTAAAAAGGTAAGGGAAAGCAAAGACATACCCATTTTGGTGATCACCGCCCGAGGGCAGATAGAAGATAAGGTAGAAGTCCTACAAGCGGGAGCGGATGATTACATCACAAAACCCTTCTCCTTTAAAGAACTGCTTGCAAGGATCCAAGCGGTTATGAGAAGGTACAAAAGAACAGAAGATATAATAAGGGTGGGGGAACTCATTATAAATCTGGCGTCCCACGAAGTCATATACAAAGGTAATAAGATAAACCTAACGAAGAGAGAGTTTGAACTGCTGAAGCTGCTTTCCCAAGAAGCAGGAAGGGTAGTTAGCAGGGAAGAGATATACAGAAAGGTTTGGGGATATTCTCACGAAGAGGGTTCAAACATAGTGGATGTGTATATAAAGAACCTTAGAAGTAAGCTTGGAGACAGACCGGCAAAGTTGATACAAACCGTAAGGGGATACGGCTATAAGCTAAACGTAGAGAATGTCTCTTAACAAAAAGCTCTCACTATTTTTTGTATCCCTTTATCTTTTAAGTATTGCCCTTTTTACACTGGTTTCTCTCGTAGCCATCAGGCATGTGCTTATAAGCTACGCCTATGGATACATGGAAAGATACGCAAACCCAATTGTGGAGTTTTACTTAGAGGCCTATAAAGACGTTGATAAAAGAATAAGCTCTTTAGCGGAGGATTTAGCCGGCGAGGATATAGGTGCTTTAGTAGTAGATAGTAAAGGAAAGATTGTAAGCTTTGTTCCACCCTTTAGGGAGGAAGTGGTAAATTTGCCAAAGCCTGAGGTCTTCCTAAAGGAAAAAAGAGGGGTCTATGAAAACTACGCCTTCTTAACAAAAAAAGTGGGAGAAAAATACACGGTTATTCTACTTTTTAGGCTAAAGTCTATACAGAAAGTCCAGGACGAACTTATAAGGTTTGTAGTACTTACCGCGTCTGTAGTGTCAATATTCATCCTAATTTTGGTCCCGCCCATTATAAAAAGATTTCTTGAACCTCTGAGCTATCTTACTTCTATATCCCAAAGAATCTCTAAGGAAGGTCCTTTGGGAGTGGAGGTGGCGGAAGCAAAAACAGAGGATGAGCTCGGACAGTTGCAAAAGGCTTACAAAGATATGGTAGATAGATTAAAGGAGGTTATAACTTGGCAAATAAATTTTATGAGGGATATAACCCATGCCCTAAACACACCTTTAACATACATAAAAGGGCAGATTGAACTTATAAGCGAAGGCTTTTACAGTGGAGAGGAATTGAAGGTTGTTCTACAAAAGCTTCTCCAGCAAATCAATAAGATGGAGACGCTTATAAAGAAGTTAATGCTTTTGATGAGGCTCCAATCTCATGTGCCCTTAAGTTATAGAACTTTTTACATAAATCAATTATTTGCAGAGCTTGAAGAGGAGTACGAGTTTATAAAAGAAAGCCATGTCTTTAGAGTAGAATACCTTTCGGAGGATGTACTCTGGGAGGGTGATTACGATTACCTAAAGCTCGCTTTGGCAAACCTCTTGGAAAACGCCTATAAATACACACCAAAGGGTGGGCTCATAAAGCTATACTACAAAGACGATTGTATCATAGTAGAAGACAGTGGTACTGGCATTGAGGATAAAGAGAGGGTTTTTGAAGCTTTTTATCGGGAGAACAAGGAGAAAGAGGGTTTTGGACTTGGTTTGGCAATAGTCAAGGCTATCGCCCAGAAGCAAGGGCTAAGCATTCACTTAGAAAGTGAAAAGGGAAAAGGGACCAAGGTTTACCTCTGTAGAAGGCTCACTCCTTAAACAGAAGAATTCTCTCATTAGGTCTTTGAAGCTGCATTTTTTCCCTGACAAGCTTTTCCAGTTGAAAGTCCAGGTCCTTTTCCGCCAGCTCTAACTCTTTCTCTAACTTCATGTTTTCACTCTTTAGAACTCTTAGCTTTTTGTCCAACTCCCCCATGTTATCCCTCATTTTTTTTATTTCCATAAGGTTGTATCTTCCAAAGAACAGGTTGTATGCGGTGAAAAATAGCATAAGCAAAAAGAAAAGCAAAGCTAATCTATCTGCCCGTGAACTTCCAGAATTCCTCTTTGCCCACAAACCTTCCCGCACAGCCAAGGTCCTCCTCTATGCGCAAGAGTTCATTGTACTTGGCAATCCTATCCGTTCTTGAAGCGGAACCCGTCTTTATCTGCCCTGCGTTGACAGCCACTGCCAAGTGGGCTATAAAGGTGTCTTCCGTCTCTCCAGAACGATGGGAGATTATGGTATTGTAGCCGTGTTCTTTGGCAAAGGCTATGGTCTCCATAGTCTCCGAAAGGGTGCCTATTTGGTTTAGCTTTATGAGTATGGCGTTGGCAATGCCCTTTTCAAAGCCCTCCCGCAGGGTGTTTATGTTGGTGGTAAATAGGTCATCTCCCACCAACTGCACCTTAGAGCCAAGCACCTGAGTGATCAACTTCCATCCCTCCCAGTCGTTCTCTGCCATTGGATCCTCCAAAGATACTATCGGAAATTTTTCAATTAGCTTAAGGTAAAACTCTACTAGTTCATCTGCCTTTAGCTTTTTGCCCTCTATGTGGTAAAGGTCATCCTCGTAGTAAAATTCAGAGGACGCACAGTCTAAAGCCAAGAGCACATCCTCACCCGGCTTGTATCCGGCGGACTCTATTGCCCTCATCAAAAACTCCAAGGCTTTTTCTGTGTTTTCCAGGTTGGGAGCAAAACCTCCTTCATCTCCCACGTTGGTAGAATAGCCCTTCTCTTTGAGAAGTTTTTTTAGTGTATGAAAAACCTCCACTCCGGCCCGAAGGGCTTCAGAGAAGCTTCCACCACACACGGGCAAGATCATAAACTCCTGAATGTCCAAAGGATTGTCCGCGTGCACCCCTCCGTTGATCACGTTCATCAAAGGCACGGGCAGTTTGTTCCCAAAGAGACCTCCCAGATATCTGTATAAGGGCACTCCAAGATGGTTTGCCATAGCCTTTGCGGTTGCCATGCTAACCCCAAGGATCGCATTGGCTCCCAGCTTGCTTTTGTTTGGTGTTCCGTCTAGCTCTATTAAAAGTCTGTCTATTTCCCTCTGATTGTAGACAGGCAAACCCTTAAGCTCTTTGGCAATTATACCGTTCACATTATCCACTGCCTTTAAGACACCCTTTCCCAAGTATCTTTTGGGGTCGTGGTCTCTGAGCTCCAGGGCTTCCCTCTCTCCTGTGGATGCTCCGCTTGGCACTATAGCCCTTCCCACCGCACCAGAGGATAGCCTAACTTCCACTTCTACGGTTGGGTTTCCCCTTGAGTCCAAAACCTCCCTTGCCTTTACTTGCTCTATAACCGCCATAAGACTATTTTAAACCATATGGAACTGCCACGCCTTTATGCCATAACAGACTCCAAAAGGTACGGAGAGAATTTTGAGGAAACCCTCAGAAGGGTCCTTGACAGGGGCGTCCGAATGATCCAACTGAGGGAAAAGGAGCTTACCGGGAGAAAGTACTATGAGCTTGCCCTTAGGGTGCGGGAAATCACCAAAGAATACTCTGCCCTTCTGTTCATCAACGACCGGGTGGATGTTGCCCTTGCGGTCAATGCAGACGGTGTGCATCTGCCAGAAAAGGGCATACCGCCCAAGGTGGTAAAGGAGATCGCACCAAAACTTCTGATAGGATACTCTGCCCACAGCTTGGAATCAGCCCTTTACGCCCAAGAGCAGGGAGCAGACTTTATAACCCTCAGTCCCATCTTTGAAACCTCCTCACACCCGGAGGCTAAACCTTTGGGCCTTCTTTACCTACAGGAAGTTGCCAAAAAGGTAAGCATTCCTATCTATGCCCTGGGTGGTATAACTTGGGATAGGATTAAACTCTGCTATAAAAACGGTGCTTACGGCGTAGCGGGTATAAGTCTATTTATACCTTCTCAAGAAAAGTGATGTATATGCTCTTCTGGGTTCCGCCAAAATTCACAACAGCCTTATCTCCATCTACCCTCACTACCACACCTTCTCCAAAAACTCTGTGCCTTACCCTCTCTCCAGTTCTAAGCTTTATCTTTGGAGTTAGCTCTGGTAAGGAAGCGGTCTTTTTAAAGGCAGACATATCCAAAAATCTCTTGTCTATGTCTGAAAGAAACCTGCTTGGAGCACTCTCTTTGTCCTTCACATAACTCATATACAGCAGGTCCTTAGCCCTTGTGATGGCTACATAAAAGAGTCTTCTTTCTTCCTCTAACTCTCTCTGGTCTTCTAAACTCTTCTCATGGGGCAAAATGCCCTCCTCAAGCCTTGGTATGAAGACCACTGAAAATTCCAAGCCCTTGCTGGCGTGAATGGTCATTAGCCTTACTCCCTGTCCCTTTTCTTCATCCTCTTGCAACAGGTTAACCTCCTGCAGAACTTCTTCTAAGCGGTATCCTTCCAGCGCCTTTTCTTTTAGGTATCTCAAAAGCTCCTTCACATTCTCTTCCCTCTCCATCCAATCCTTCGGGTATCTCTCTTTCAATCCCTCAAAGAAATCTATTTGGTGCAAAAACTCCTCAAAAGCCTGTGCATAGTTGTCTAAAGAGCGTGAGAATTTGGAAAGCTTAGAGAGAAGGTTGTAAAGGACTTTTGCCCTTACAGGGGGTAGCTCCTTAAGGGCTAAGGTAGTAGCCTTCAGCCAGTCTCCCGAGTAAAACCTCTCTATGAAGTTTATAGTCCCTTTTCCTACTCCCTCCGCAGAGACCTCCAAGGCCCTAACAAAGCTCGCCCTGTCTGACCTGTTAGCCAGTAGCTTCAAAAAGCTCAGTGCATCCTTGACCTCCGCCCTCTCAAAAAACCTGACCGCACCAACCACCTTGTAGGGAATGCCTGCATTAAAGAGCGCCCTCTCGTAGCTATCCATCAGATGGCTAACCCTAAAGAGCACCGCTATTTGGGAGAGGGGATATTGACTGCTTAAGCGCTCTATCTCTTCCGCCATCCACCTTGCCTCTTCTTCTGGCTTTGAAAATCTTCTAACCACGGGCTTTTCTTCCCCATCCCGCACCGCTATCAAGCGGGGGATGAGTTCCTTCCACTCTGCCAAAGAGGCAGAGAGCACACAGTTGGCAACTTCTATTATGAACTTTTTAGAACGGTAGTTGTATTCAAGCTTGACCACCTCTGGGTTGAAGTCTTCTTTGAACCTCAGCATATTGTCCGGTCTTGCATAACGCCATTCATATATGCATTGATTTGGATCTCCTACCACACATATGTTTTCTCTACTCAACTTTTTAACGATTTCATACTGGACAGTGTTGGTGTCCTGAAACTCATCCACTAAGATGTAATCAAAGCGGTCCTTTAGGTCTTTTACCTTACAGAGCCTAAGAAGTTCCCACATAAGGTCCGAAAAGTCAAGCAGGGCATTTTCTCTCAAAAGGTATATGTACTCCTCAAAGAGTCCTTCCAAAAGTGGGTCAGAGGGGGGCTTTAAGTCCTCTCTCCTTTTGGATATGTATGCCTTAAAGTCTTCAATCCTCTTTGCGTCTATCCCCTTTTTTCTGAAAAGTTCTTTTATAAACCTGTTTTTCTCTTCCTCATCCAAGATGGAAAAATTTTTTGGAAGACCTATAAAGCTGGCGTATTCTCGGAGGAGACTCAGAGCTACCGAATGGAAGGTACCCACCCATTTTAGCCTTATACCCGTTACCTTCTCTATCCTCTCTGCAATCTCCTTTGCCGCTTTGTTGGTAAAGGTAAGAGCAAGAATACGGTCTGGGCTAAGGGAAAGCTCTTTCAGAAGATACTCCACCTTGTGAGCAAGGGTTTTGGTTTTCCCAGACCCTGCACCTGCAATAACCATAATGGGAGAGCCAAAGTGTCTTACCACTCTCTCTTGAGATGGATTAAGCTTATCCATTGAGATTATTATTTTAGCAGTTTGAAAAAATGTGAAAAATTTAAAAATTTAACGAAAAAATAAAAAAATTTAACATCTAAACGTTCTTGTGATATAAATCATGTTCAAGAAAAAAACTTTTCAAATATACTTATACAATTACACCGCAAAGGAGGACTGAGATGGCACAGCATGAGGCGCACCATCACCTTGGAGAGCACGAGTACAGCTATTGGCCTCTACCGTTAGGCATAGCAACGCTTCTACTGCCAGTAACCTTTATATCCTACTTCGTCTGGCAAAAGCCATTGCTTGCATTGATCTTAGGTGGTGTATCAGTAGCCCTCTTTATCCTTTCCTTGGCGGGTTGGGCTTATGAGTTCTTTAAGAAGGGCCACGAGGAGGGTTTAGGATTCCCCGCAATGCTCTTTTTTATCATCTCTGAGGTAATAATCTTTGGCACCATGTTCGCAGCCTTTTACATGGCAAGGATTGCCCATGCAGACCAGTGGCCAAATTGGGTACCAAAGGAGATGAACTTAATAATGCCCGTCATCCTAACGCTCATCCTTTGGACCTCAAGTGCAACCGCTGTAGTTGCCGAAAAAGCTACCCACAGTGGGAAAAAAGCTCTTGCAGTACTCTTTTTCCTGATAACTATAGCCTTAGGCTTACTCTTTACAGTTTTGCACACTATTGAATGGAGCCACCTTTGGCATGGTGGTTTTACCATCAGCTCTAACATGTATGGCACGGGCTTTTATGTCCTAACTGGCATTCATACTTCCCACATAATAGTAGGTATCTTGATGCAAATAGTTGCAATACTGCTACTCTTGACCAACCAAATATCCCATCACAAAGGCCAAACCTACATAAGGGCAACAGTCCTTTACTGGCACTTTGTGGATTTGATGTGGCTCTTGGTAGCAAGCAGTGCATACCTTGTAGGTAGCCTAGTATGAAGTTGTTGCTTTTGCTCTTACTACCTCTTTTTGTTATGGCTTATAGGCTCTCTAACTATGGAGAACAGGATGTTTCTGTGGTTAAAATTCAGGAGGAGCTCTTTTTAGGGAAGGAGATTCCCGATGCAAAGGTGCTGACCCTCAACGGCACAAAAAGATTGAAAGAATTCATGGACGGAAAACCTACCGCCCTCATATTTGCCTATTACACCTGTGAAACCGCCTGTCCTCTGACAGTTAGCAATGTGCAAAGGGCTTCAAAATCTGGCTTTGCGAACTACAGGTTTGTGGTGCTTTCCTTTGATGAGAAGGATAATTTGGAAACCCTAAAGGCGTTTATTGACAAAAACTTTGAAGGAAAGGTTCCAGAAAATTGGCTGGTAGGTCTTTTGTCCAAGGAGGATATAAAGAGGCTCACAGAGGCAACGGGCTACAAGTTCTACTATGTGCCAAGAGACAAAATCTTTATCCACACATCTGCAATAATCTTCATATCCCCCTCCGGTAAGATAACCAGATACTTATACGGAGCCTTTCCCACAGAGAGGGACCTTAGGCTTGCCTTTGCGGATGCCCAAAAGGAAAAACCTACATTAAGCAACATAATAGACCTTGCCTTGCTTGCCTGCTACAGGTACGATCATACAAGGAGCAAGTATGTAATAAACCCACTGGTAATTTTTGGCCTTCTAGGTATGTCCTTGGTTGTGCTTACCTTTTCCTTGGGCATTTATTATAAAACCCGAAAGGAGGTACTAAGATGAGGCGCACCAGTTTGTTAACCCTGTTGATGGCTGGCTTTTCCTTCGCACAGCCCCTGGCAGAACCAGCCCACTTATGGGACAAGATGTATTACATATGGTTGTTTATATCTGTGGTGATCTACCTTGTAGTGTTCATTCCCGGTGCTTACTTTTTGATCAAGTACCGCTACAGAAAAGGAGTCAACGAAGAGGCACAGCATGTTAAAGATATCCCAGCTTTAGAGGTTCTATGGACAATAATTCCTGTGATAATAGTTATTTACCTTGCCACTCAGAGCTTTGCCTTTTACAAAACCCAAAGGACTGCACCCGCAGATTCCTTTGAGATAAAGGTTACCGCCTTTATGTGGGGCTGGCAGTTTGAATATCCGAACGGAAAGCAGGTTATCGTCTTCTTTAATATGTATGAAGACCCAGAGACGAAGTCCATCCTTCCCTTTGATAAAATCGCTGACACCGCAAAGGCATACATTCCTGCAGGCGTTCCCATAAAGGTTCTTCTTACTTCTCAAGACGTCATACATTCCTTTTATGTGCAACCCGCAAAGGTTACCGAGGACGCAGTGCCCGGAAGAATAACCCAAATGTGGTTTAAGATCAACCAGCCCGGAGAGTATTGGGTCTTCTGCAGGGAATATTGCGGAACAAAGCACTCTAAAATGGTAGCCGTGCTAAAGGTTGTTCCCAAAGAAGAGTTTGAAAAGTGGTACGGTCAGCCAATTGATTCCGCTAACAAGATATCTCTAAATAAAAACTTTTAAGGGGGTATGGCTATGGCAGTAGCAGGCGTCCATAAGCCGTGGTTTGGAGCCACTCTAAAGGAGTGGATCTTTACCACAGACCACAAGAAGATCGGCGTAATGTATGGCATAACCAGCATAATATTCTTCCTTATTGCCGGGCTTTCTGCCCTCGGTATAAGGTTGGAATTATTCCAGCCGGGTCTTCAGTATATGGATGAAGACCGTTACAATCAACTTCTTACCCTTCACGGAGTTCTTATGCAGTTCTGGTGGGCGGTAGGAGTATGGAGTTCCTTTGGAAACTTCCTTCTTCCTCTGATGATAGGTGCAAGGGATGTTGCCTTCCCAAGGCTCAACGCCCTTAGCTATTGGCTTTTCTTTGCAGCTAGTGTGTTGGCATTGCTTACCCTTCTGCCCGGAAGCCAAATAAGGATGATGTGGACGGGTTATCCTCCCTTCTCCCTCAACGATAACGCAGGACCTGTAGCTTTCTATGCCCTTATTATACACCTCTTAGGTGCATCATCTCTAGCCTCTGCCATAAACCTGGTGGTTACGAACCTCAGCATGAGGGCTCCTGGTATATCCTTTAAGAAAATGAACCTTTTCTTGCACTCCTTTTTGGCAATGAACGTTATCCAGATCCTTGGCGTTCCTGCCCTTGCGGGTGCAGTGACCATGCTCCTATTGGACAAATACTTCCACACCGCTTTCTTTGACCCCACAAGAGGAGGTGACCCTCTCCTATATCAACACATATTCTGGTTTTACTCTCACCCAGTCGTGTACGTTATGATACTTCCTGCCTTTGGTCTGATCTCCGAGATGATCGCCACCTTTTCCAGAAGGCAAATTTTCGGCAGAACATCTATGATCTTTGCTATATGGGGTATAGCCATCCTTGGCTTTATGGTTTGGGTTCACCACATGTTCACCAGTGGCGTGCCAGATTGGGTAAGGATCTTATTCTCCTACACCACCGTTCTGATAGGTGTTCCTACTGGTATTAAGATCTTCAACTGGATTGGTACCCTATACAAGGGCTCTATTCGTCTTACCACGCCCATGCTCTATGCTCTATCTGCAATCTTTATGTTCCTGATCGGTGGTTTGACTGGAATACCACTAGGGCTTCCCGCCTTTGACATAGGGGTACACGATTCTCACTTTGTGGTAGCACACTTCCACTATGTGCTTGGAATGGCATTGACCCTTGCAGCTATCGGTGGATTCCACTACTGGTTCCCTAAACTTACAGGTAAAATGTACAACGACCTTTGGAGCAAAATAGGCCTTGTGTTAATAATGATAGGTTCTAACCTATTCTACTTCCTACAGTTTGTTATTGGTATTGAGGGCATGCCCAGAAGGTATGCAGACTATCCTGCCATAGAGAGTTGGGTTGTCCTTCACCACTGGCAGACCATAGGGGCTTTCATCCTTGCAATTGGAATAGGTATTGTCTTTCTTAACCTCTTCCTCTCTGCAAAATTTGGCAAAAAAGCCTCCGACAACCCTTGGGAGTCCCCATCTTTGGAATGGCTTATTCCTTCTCCACCACCTCCTCACAACTTTGACAAGATTCCTCACATGCCCGAGGACTGGGACCCCTATAACTATGAATGGCTTAAAAAGCATAAACAACTTCCGCACTGACCTTATTGGGGGCTTTTGCCCCCTTTAAAAACTATGATTAGGGTGGGAAATATGAAATTTCTTATAGCCTTTGCCCTCTTAGGAATTGTTTTCCTCTCCTTTTTGTTTGGTCTTTGGTTTTACAGTAACCCTCAGGTGAGAAAGGCAAAGATAGATGAGTACAAGGAAAAAATCCTCAAAAAGGAGAGGCGTTTTTGGTATAATAATAAAGAATAAACCGCACCTTTTCCGATTGGGTTGCCCGTAAGGGTGATGGAAAAGGGTGGCAAAACCCAAGGAGGTGTAGCATGAGCGTAGCAACTATGAACGAGCTTTTGGAGGCAGGTGTCCACTTTGGACACAGCAGGGGTAGATGGAACCCCAAGATGGCTCCCTTTTTGTATGGGGTAAGGCAGGGGATCCATATAATAGACCTAAACAAGACCCTTTTCTATCTCAGGCAAGCTTATCACTTTGTGGCAGACAGCGTAGCCCAGGGAGCTGAAGTACTCTTTGTGGGTACTAAAAAGCAAGCAAAGGACATAATAAAGGAAGAAGCAGAGAGGTGTGGAGCCCACTATATCAACGAAAGGTGGGTAGGTGGCTTGCTGACAAATTTTGCAACTGTCCGCAAAAGCATCCTTAAGTTGCAAACCCTTGAGAGAATGGAAGCTGAAGGCGTCTTTGATGTTCTACCCAAGAAAGAAGTTAAGGCTCTGCGGAAGAAGATGGAAAGGCTACGCAAATTATACGGTGGCATAATTAACATGAAAAGGCTACCAGACATCATTTGGGTGGTAGATACGGTAAGGGAGAACATAGCAGTCCAAGAGGCAAAGAAGTTGGGTATAACTGTGGTAGCCATAGCGGACTCTAACTGTGACCCTGATGTTATAGATTACCCAATTCCCGGCAACGACGATGCCATAAAGTCTATAAAACTTCTAACATCAAAGATAGCGGACGCGGTCCTTGAAGGAAAGACAAGAAGAGAGTCCTTGGGTGAAGAGGCAATAGAAGTTGCCAAGAAGAGGATAATCACCATAGCGGAGGAAGAAAAAGCCCTCTTTGAAAAGGCTATGGAAATGTCCGAGAAGTATGAATACATAGACAAGGGTGCTGAGGAGCTCGAGTGATGCAGGAGGAAGAAAAGCTTTCTGAAGAAATATTAAGCTATAAGCCCACTGAAGAGAAGGTTTTAGAGCGGTTGGAGGAAGA
>Ga0081519_100115_pt1 | contig 15621 bp, 14 predicted proteins | sample ConSprmetagenome_FD_70987 | JGI IMG/M metagenome (GOLD analysis project Ga0081519, IMG submission 70987) | Hot spring microbial streamer communities from Conch Spring, Yellowstone National Park, USA - C T=80-84 v2 (version 2) | ecosystem: Environmental > Aquatic > Thermal springs > Hot (42-90C) ...
GGGTCCGTGGCTTTCAAGCATTTGGCCCGGCAACAGACGGGACGCTGGCAAGGCTTCATGCCATATCAAGCATCCTACCTTATAAGCCTCTCGTTGAAGATTTAGTGAACCTTGAGCTTGCCTATTCCCCACCCTTTAACTCAGCCCTTGACCCTATACACGATACCGCCCATGTTGCAGACAACTTAATAAAGGGGCTTTTCCAGAAGATTGAATGGGACGAAGTTTTAAAAAGGATGAAAGAAGGCGATCCAAACACCCTAATCATAGACCTTAGACATCCAAAGGAAGCTGAATACTTAACAAAGAGATATCCCAATTGTAGACACATCCTTTATCAACAGTTTCGGAATCATTTGGATGAAGTGCCAAAGGATAAAGAATTGATCCTAATTTGTAACTCCTCACGTAGGGCTTACGAGGTGGCAAGATGGCTTAAGGCTCATGGTTTTCAAAAGGTGTATGTGCCTTTAGGTGGGATAAGCTTTCCGAGGAGATGGGGAGAAGAGGTTAGATGAAGCTACAAGCGGTTCGAGGTTTTAAAGATTGGTTGCCCGAGGATTTTAGAAGGCATCATTATCTTTGCGAGGTCTCAAGAAAAATCCTAAGCCTTTACGGGTTTGAAGAGGTAAAGATCCCCATATTGGAGAAGACAGAGCTTTATGTGCGTTCTATCGGTGAAGTTACAGACATTGTGCAGAAGGAAACTTATACTTTTATTGACAGAAACGGAGAATCATTAACCCTTAGACCTGAAGCCACAGCTGGCATCTGCCGAATGATTGTAGAAAAGAGCGTCTACACTAAGCAAAAACCCATTCGTTTCTTTACCATCGGTCCGATGTTTCGCCATGAAAGACCCCAGAAGGGAAGGCTTAGGGAGTTTTATCAAGTATCGGTGGAGTATTTAGGGGATATAACCCCTTTTGTTGAGGCAGAGCTGATAAATCTTAGTTTGCATATTCTTAAAGAGCCTGAAAAGGAGTTCGGGTCTCTTCTTTATCCCTTAAGGCTTGAGATAAATTCCCTTGGGTGTTCTGAGTGCAGACCAAGCTACAGGGAGTACCTTGTTTCGACATTAAGGGAAAAAAAGGATGAGCTTTGCAAGACCTGCCAAGAAAGGCTTGAGAGAAATCCTCTTAGGGTGCTTGATTGTAAAGAAGATGCCTGCAAGCGAGTCGTTTCTGGTCTTAAGACGCTAGATGAGTTTTGGTGTTCGGCTTGTAAAGAGCATTTTACAAAGTTAAGCGGGCTTTTATCTTCCCTTGGTCTAAAGTTTTTGCACAATCCCTATCTTGTGCGGGGTCTTGATTACTATGTGAGGACCATATTTGAAATTAAGGCTGAGGGGCTTTCTGCCCAGGATACGGTTTGTGCTGGGGGTAGGTATGATTACTTGGTTGAAGAGCTTGGAGGTCCAAGGCTACCGGGGATTGGGTTTGCCATCGGGGTTGAAAGATGGGGGCTTGTCGTTTTTGGGGAGGACCGAGCGGTCCCTGAGAGAGAAGCTTTGGTCTTCATCGCCCCCTTAGGTGAGCAAGCTAATGAGCTTGCTCTAAAGCTCTCCTGTGAGCTACGGACAAGAGGAATTAAGACCGTTGCTTCCTATGAGGATAAAAGCTTAAAAGCCAAGCTTCGCTCTGCCGATAAGCTTGGGGTAGAATATGTGTTTATCCTTGGGGAGGATGAGATTTCTCAAAACAAGGTCTGCCTAAGGGATATGAAAAGGGGCACGCAAGAGCTCCTACCCCTTAACGACATAGCCTTCTTAGTTAATAGAATAAGGAACCAAACAGAGTAAGAAGGATGACCATCAGTCCTTCCTTTGATGAATTTGTGAAGCTTGCTCGAAATTACAACCTCATTCCCCTATATCTTGAGATGCCTGCTGACCTTGAGACGCCGATATCTCTTCTTTATAAAGTGTTTGATGATGAGACGCATATTTTTCTTCTTGAAAGCATGGAAGGTCCTGAAAAATGGGCTCGTTATTCTTTCATCGGCTTTGAGCCCTCCGTCATCTTTCGAGCAAAGGGCAAAAAGGTATATCTTGAAGGGGAAGTTGAAAAAGAATTTTCCTGCGAAGATCCCTTTTTGGAGTTAAAAAGACTTTGGGAAGGCTTTAGAGTTCCGGAAAATTTACCCTTGCCAAGGTTTTTTTCTGGACTGGTTGGGTATGTATCCTATGAGATGGTGTCTTTTTTTGAAAAAAGGGTAAAGCGTGGGGAACCGGTCCTTGGCTTTCATGACCTATACTTTGTCCTCCCAAGAAAGCTTATAGTCTACGATAGGCTTAAGCATACTTATAAACTGATTGCTCTTGTGTCAACCGAAGAGAGTTTTCTAACTAACCTTGATCTTTACTCTAAAGCAAGGGATGAGCTTTTAGGCTTAAGGGAGAGGCTTAGGAGCGCTAAGGTTAGCCCACCCCGTTTGCAGGGGGTTATTAAGCTAACTCCGGAGATGGAAAGGGAGTCTTTTGAGAAAATGGTCCAAAGAGCAAAAAAATACATCGAAGAAGGGGACATAATTCAAGTTGTTCTCTCTCAGAGGTTTTATGTTGAGGATGAAATCCTCAAGAATCCACATTTAGGCTTGTATTTATACCGGGCTCTTCGGAAGATAAATCCTTCTCCCTACATGTTTTACCTTAGGTTTAAGGATGAGGTGCTCATTGGTTCTTCCCCAGAGATACTCGTTCGAGCTGAAGGGAAAAGGGTAGAAACAAGACCTATTGCTGGGACAAGGAGGAGGGGGGTGACAGAGGAAGAGGACCTGATGCTTGAGGAAGAGCTAAAGAGCGATGAAAAGGAGCTTGCCGAGCATATCATGCTCGTTGACCTTGGGAGGAACGACCTTGGGCGAGTTTGCGAGTATGGCTCAGTCCAGGTTTACGACCTCATGGTGGTTGAACGCTACTCCCATGTGATGCATTTAGTATCAGGGGTTAAGGGGAGGCTAAAGGACGGGGAAGATATGTTTGGCCTTTTTAGAGCCTGTTTTCCTGCTGGGACAGTAAGCGGTGCTCCTAAGGTCAGAGCGATGGAGATAATTACCGAGCTTGAAGTGAAGGAGAGAGGTCCCTACGCTGGCGCGGTTGGCTACTTTGGCTTCAATCATACTATGGATTTTTGTATAACCATAAGGACCTTCTTTCAGAAAGGAGGAAGATTATATCTTCAGGCTGGGGCTGGGATCGTTGCTGATTCTAATCCGAAAAAGGAGTATGAGGAGACGATAAACAAGGCTAAAGCTTTGGAGAAGGCTTTGGAACTCTTTTCTTCTGGTTATTTTGATTGAGGGTATGAGCGTGAAAAGGGTATTAGTGATAGATAACTATGACTCCTTTACCTACAATTTGGTGCAGATAGTTGGCATAATGATAAAAAAACTTTGGTGGGGAGAGATCTTTGTTTATCGAAACGATGAGATAACCGTTGAAGAAATAAAAAAGCTTGACCCTACTCATATCATCATCTCTCCTGGTCCTTGTTCCCCTAATGAAGCGGGTATTTCGGTTAGGGTAATAAAGGAATTTGCTGGAGAAGTGCCCATCCTTGGAGTTTGTCTTGGGCATCAGTGCATCGGCGCTGCCTTCGGAGGAAGGATCGTCAGAGCAAAACGGCTTATGCATGGTAAGACATCAACTATATATCATGATGGGAAGGGGGTCTTTCAGGGGCTACCTCAACCCTTTTCAGCCATGAGATACCACTCCTTAGCCATAGATGAGAAGAGCCTGCCTGAAGTTCTTGAAATTTCGGCAAGGGCTGAGGACGGCGAGATCATGGGGGTTCGGCATAAGTATTTTCCCGTGGAGGGAGTGCAGTTTCATCCAGAATCCATCGGAACCTCCCTTGAGAGATGGATGAAATGGAAAAGACCCCTCCTTGAATGGGACTTCACCAGGGATGACCTTCCTGAAGGTGTCCTAATCCTTCGAAATTTCTTAGAAAAATTCTGAACCATGCTTATCCAAGAGGTCTTGCGTAATCTTTTAGTTTGGCTTTATGTAGTGATTAGCGTCCCGGTGATGGCTCTTTTTGCTATCCTTATACGGAAAAAGTTTTGGGTAAGGCTTTGGTGTGAATGGTTGCTTAAGCTCTTAGGAATAAGGATAGTTGTGTTTGGGAATTCTCTTCCTCCAAAGGGGCAAAGGTATGTCTTCATGAGCAATCACCAGAGCCAACTTGATATTCCCGTTCTTGAAGTTCTGTTAAAGGATTATGATATCAGGTTTTTAGCCAAAAAGAGTCTTTTCAAGATCCCCTTTTTTGGCTGGGGTATATCAGTTCTTGGCTACATTCCGGTAGAGAGGGAAGACCCGAAGGATGGTTTGCGAAGCCTATTAGCCTGCATTTCTGCCTTGCAATCCGGAATGAGCTTAGTCATCTTTCCTGAGGGGACAAGAAGCCGAAACGGGGAGCTCTTACCCTTTAAGAAAGGGGGAATGATAGTCTCCATTAAGACTCAGGTTCCTGTCTGCCCCATAGCTATCTATGGCACAAAAGATATTCTACCTAAGGGAAGCCTCTGGTTCCACTTAAATAAAAGAAGAGAGGTTTATGTTTATGTGGGAAGCTTAATAGAAACAAAGGGAATGAGCCTTAAGGATAAAGAAAAGCTTTCCCAGATGGTGCGAGAAGAGATTAGCCGTGGTTTAGAATGTTTTAAAGAATATTTTAATGAAGGAGAAAAGCTATGGGAGAAATCATAGAAGTTCCTTTAGAAGAGGAGCTTAAGGAGAGCTACTTAGATTATGCGATGAGCGTAATCGTTGGGCGAGCCCTACCTGATGTGAGGGATGGGCTAAAGCCCGTTCAGAGGCGGATCCTTTACGCCATGTATGAGGCAGGAAACGAATGGAATAAGCCTTTCAAGAAGAGCGCAAGGATCGTAGGAGATGTCATCGGTAAGTATCATCCCCATGGTGACATGCCTGTTTATGAAGCTTTGGTCCGGATGGCTCAGGATTTTACCATGAGGTATCCCTTGGTTGATGGTCAGGGTAATTTTGGCTCCATTGACGGCGACCCACCTGCAGCCATGCGCTATACCGAGGTGAGATTAACGAGGATCGCTCATGAGATGCTTGCTGACCTTGAGAAAGAAACGGTAGAGTTTGTTCCAAACTACGACAACACGCTAAAAGAGCCGGTCGTCCTACCCTCAAAGCTACCAAATCTTCTTGTGAACGGAGCTTCGGGCATTGCGGTAGGGATGGCCACATCCATTCCGCCTCACAACCTTGGGGAGGTCATATCAGCTTGTTTAGCCCTTCTTCGCAATCCTGACCTTACGACAGAAGAGCTCATGGAGCACATTAAGGGACCGGATTTTCCAACGGGAGCCTATATCGTAGGAAGGTCGGCAATACTTTCCGCCTACGAAACCGGCAAGGGGACGATTAAGCTACGAGCTAAGTATCATGTGGAGAGGGAAAAAAACAAGGTCCAGCTCGTTTTTACTGAGATACCTTATCAGGTCAACAAGGCAAGTGTGGTGGAAAAGATCGCAAGGCTTATCAAAGAAAAGAAGCTTGAAGCCGCGACCGAGGTTCGGGACGAATCGGATAGGCATGGTATAAGGGTAGTTGTAGAGCTTAAGAAAGAATGGGCAAACGCCCCCCATCTTGTAGCCAAAGAGATCTTTGGCCATACGCCGCTTGAGACAAACTTTGGCATCATCCTCCTTGCCCTGGTTAACGGAAGACCCGAGGTCTTAACCCTTAAAGACCTTCTTCAACATTTTCTCAACTGGAGAAGAACGGTTGTCATACGGAGAACTCAGTATGAGCTAAGAAAAGCCAAAGAAAGAGCTCACATCCTCGAAGGTTTCCTTAAAGCCCTTGAGCATCTTGACGAGATAATAGAGCTAATCAAGACCTCGGATACCCCGAAGACGGCAAAGGATAGGCTTATCGCCCAGTTTAACTTCACCGAGGTTCAGGCTCAGGAGATATTAAACCTTAGGCTTCAGAGGCTTACAGCCCTCGAACGAGAAAAGATCCTTCTTGAGTATGAAGAAGTAAAGAAAGCTATCGAGCGGTATGAAAGGATCCTTACTCACGAACCAACCCTTATTGCTACTATCGAGGAGGAGCTAAAAAAACTCAAAGAGGAGTTTGCTGACGAAAGAAGGACGCAGATCATCGAGGAGGAAGAAACTGAGGTTATTCTAGAAAAGCCCCCTCAGGCTCCGGTTTTAGTGCTTTTGAGTGAAGAGGGGTTTATACGGAAGATTAGCCTTGAGGAGTTTGCTACTCAAAAAAGGGGTGGTAAAGGAGTGCTTGCCGTCTACGGGGAAGAAAGGATAAGCCAAGCTATCCATGCCTTTTCTGATGATACAGTTCTTATCTTCACGGAGGAGGGAAGAGTTTATCCCCTATCGCTTAAGGATGTTCCAACCTCAACCAAACAAGCAAAAGGGAACCACTTGAGGAATTATCTACCGAACTTTGAAGGCGCACCGGTTGCCCTTTTGCCTCTAAAAGAGGAAGGGTTTATTCTCATGGCTACCGCTCAGGGAAATGTGAAAAAGGTCTTAGCCAAGGATTTCCAAAACTTGCGGAAATCAGGTAGATCTGCGATAACCCTAAAGAAGGGTGATAAGCTTTGCTCTGTTTTGAGCCTTGAAAAGGAAGGCACGGTCCTTCTTGCGACAAAGAACGGTCAATCCTTGCATTTTGAGACCTCAGAATTAAGACCGATGGGTAGAGAATCAGAGGGAGTGATAGGCATTCGCCTTGAGAGAAAGGATGAAGTTATAGCCATGGTGGAAACAAAAGCGAAGGGTTATGTTTTTACCATCACCGAGGGAGGCTTTGGTAAGAAGACGGATATTACGGAGTTTAGGATACAGAGACGGGGAGGCTTAGGGATTAGCCTTCACAAGCTTTCTGCTAAAACTGGTCCTTTAGCTTCGGCCTTATTCCTTGAGGGGAGCGAAGATGTTATCATCTTTTCCTCATCGGGCAAGGCGGTACGCATTTCCACGGAAGAAATACCAACCCTTGCTCGAAGCACACAAGGCTCAAGGATGATTACCCTTCTTCCGGGTGAGCGTGTGACTAAAGTCATAAAGATTGATAAAGAATTTACAGAAAAACTTTAAACCTCTTAGAGTTATGTTATGTTTAGGAAGATCCTTTAAAGGGGGCAAAGGATGTCCAAAAAGGTGCGTCTTGCTATTGTTGGGGTTGGTAATTGTGCAAGCTCCTTAGTTCAAGGTATTTTCTATTACCGAAATAAGAAAAAAGAGGAATACGAAGGGTTAATGTTCCCTGATATTGGTGGATACGGACCTGGCGATATTGAAATCGTTGCTGCCTGGGATATAGACGAAAGAAAGGTTGGGAAGGATGTTAGCGAAGCCATCTTTGCTCCACCAAACTGCACCGCTGTCTTCTATCCTGATGTGCCAAAACTTGGGGTTAAGGTTCGCATGGGGAAGGTCCTCGATGGGTTTCCCTCGCACATGAGCTCCTATCCTCAGGATGTCACCTTTGTTCTGGCTAACGAAAAGGAGGATGAGCTTGAAGATGTAGTTGCTTGTCTTAAGGATGTCCAAGCTGATGTCCTCATAAATTATGTGCCCGTTGGTAGTGAAGAATCGGCAAGGTTTTACGCTACAGCCTGCCTTAAAGCAGGGGTGGCTTTTGTCAACGCCATGCCAACCTTTATAGTTTCTGACCCCGAGTGGGGAAAAAGGTTTCTTGATGAGGGCGTCCCCGCCGTTGGGGATGACATAAAATCTCAACTTGGAGCAACCATTCTTCACCGCACCTTAGTTCAACTCTTCGTCGATAGAGGTATACCCTTAAGAAGAACCTATCAGCTAAACTTTGGAGGAAACACCGACTTTCTGAACATGCTTGAAAGGAGTAGGCTTAAGACTAAAAAAATTTCAAAGACTGAAGCGGTAGCCTCTCTTCTTCCCTATGACATTGGAGAGGAAAACATTCACATCGGTCCTTCTGACTGGGTTCCTTGGTTAAAGGACAGGAAGATAGCCTATATCAGGCTTGAAGGGGAGCATTTTGGGGGTGTTCCCTTATCCGTTGAGGTCCGGCTTGAGGTTGAAGATTCGCCAAACTCTGCAGGCTCAGCCATCGATGCCATCCGCTGCGCAAAGCTTGCCAAAGATCGGGGTATAGGTGGACCGCTCATCTCCATATCAGCTTATACCATGAAGCATCCGCCCCAACAATTTCCGGACCATGTTGCTAAGCAGATGGTCTTAGAATTCATCGAAGGAAAAAGGGAAAGATAGGAGGAAAGGGATGGAGTTTGCAGAAAGGCTAAAAAAGGTTCCACCCTATCTTTTTGTGGAGATAGATAGATTGAAAAACGAAAAACTTAAGAAAGGCGCAGACATCATCGACCTTGGCATAGGAGACCCCGACCTTCCTACTCCTTCTGAAATTGTCGAGGTAGCAAAGAAAGCTTTAGAAAATCCAGCCTTTCATCGTTATCCTTCAAATCAAGGGAGCGAATTTTTTAGGAAGTCTTGCGCAAACTACATGAAAAGGCGCTTTGGCGTTGAGTTTGACCCGGAGACTGAGGTTTCCGCTTTAATTGGCTCAAAAGAGGGTATTGCCCATTTTCCCTTAGCCTTTGTAAACCCAGGGGATGTTGTTTTATGCCCTGAGCCAGCCTACCCTGTCTACCATTTAGGAACGCTCTTTGCCGGAGGAGAACCCTATTATCTTCCTCTTCTATGGGAAAACAACTTCTTCCCTGACCTTGGTTCTATCCCTAAGGAAGTTCTTGAAAGGGCAAAGATCCTTTGGCTTAACTATCCTAACAACCCAACCGGAGCAGTAGCAACAAAAGACTTCTTTGCCGAGGCAGTATCTTTTGCCAAAAGATATGGATTAATCCTTGCTCACGATGCTGCCTATGTGGAGATGTACTTTGAGGAGCCGGCTCTTAGCATTTTTGAGGTTGATGGGGCAAGGGATGTAGCCATAGAATTTCACAGCCTTTCAAAGACCTTTTGCATGACTGGTTGGAGGATTGGCTTTGCGGTAGGTAGAAAGGAGCTTGTTCAAGGACTGGCAAAGGTCAAAAGCAACATAGACTCAGGCGTCTTTACAGCTATCCAGTATGCAGGCGCCTATGCCCTTGATAATCTGGAAAGGATCGTCCCACCTCTAAGGGCTGTCTTCAAAGAAAGAAGGGATTATTTAGCCAAAGCTTTACATGAACTTGGCTTTGAGTTCAGAATCCCTCAAGCTACCTTCTACCTTTGGGTTAAGGTGCCAAAAGGATTTACTTCCACCGACTTTTGTAGGAAGCTCCTTGAGGAGCTTGACATTGTCGTAACTCCTGGGAACGGCTTTGGACCAAGCGGTGAAGGCTACTTTAGGATTGCCTTGACCGTAGGCGTTGATATCTTAAAAAGGGCGGTGGAGAGACTGTCGAGGTTTGTCATTCGCTGACCTGTCATCCAGAGACACTCTATCTGTCATCCCGAGCGAAAGCGAGGGACCCCTATCTGTCATCCTAAGCGAATGCGAAGGATCCCTACTGTGGTTTGTTCAACGCCTACCCCTTTAAAAAAGGTCTACTTAGCCCTTGGCACAAATTTAGGGGACAGGATTAAAAACCTTCGTTTAGCTCTAAACCAACTTAGAAAAAGAGGAGTTCATATTCTAAAGGTATCCAAGGTTTACGAGTCCCCTCCGATTGGTTTTGAGAGCAAAAACCTCTTCTTAAACCTTGTCCTTCTTGCTGAGACAGCCCTTTCCCCTCAGGCTCTTCTCTTTGAGGCAAAGTGTGTAGAATTTTTCCTTGGACGAAGGCAGGCAAAGTCTTACACTGACCGCGAAATAGACATTGACATCATCTTCTACGAAGACCTGATAATAGATACAGAATATCTCAAAATACCCCATCCTCGGGCTTTGGAGAGGGCTTTTGTGATGCTTCCTCTTCTTGAGATAGCTTCTGAATTTATCCACCCTGGCTTTGGCTTAACCATTAAAGAATTAGCTAAAAACTTTGAAAAAAGTTTAAAAAATCAAGAAATTTGGGAATATAAGACAATCTCTGAGGATTTTCTATGAAATTTTTGGTTCTTTTAGTTTTTCTTTTGATACTTTATCTCTATTATAAAAATTATAAAAAAAGGAAACTTAGCCAAAAAGAAAAAACAATAATTACAGAGATGATAAAGGATGAAGTTTGCGGAGTATATCTCCCGAAAGAAGAAGCTTTAAAGTTTGAAATTGAGGACAAAGTTTATTATTTTTGTTCAGAAGAGTGTAAGGATGCTTTCTTGAAAGGTCGTTCGGAGAGGGCTTAGATGAGGAGTTTTTTTCTACTTCTGCTTTTTATCTTTATTCTAAGCTCTACACTTTATGCTCGTTCAAAGCCTACCGGTGCCAAAAGTAAAGGGTTGGATTATAAGCCTACTGTGCTTGCAACAAAGATCTATGTTTACGAGGACCCTGAAACGGGCGAGAAATTCTTCTCCAACATCAAGTTATATGAAAATTCAAGACTCTACATGGTAGTAGTAACGAGGAACCCTTTTCTTGAGGACCCTAAAAATTCTGCCAAAGACACATCTTTTATTCCCAATCTTTCGAGAAAGTTTGACGACCTTTTTAAGGAGGTTGCGAGAGTTTACAATCTTGACCCCAAGCTTCTTCATGCCATTGCCAAGGTAGAGTCAAACTACAATCCTCGAGCCGTTTCTCCTAAAGGAGCTTTAGGGGTTATGCAGCTCATTCCAAGCACGGCAAGGCTTGTGGGAGTTTCTGACCCCTTTGACCCAAGGGAAAACATCTATGGCGGAGCAAGATACTTGAGGTATCTCCTTGATAAGTTTGGGGACCTAACTCTTGCCCTTGCTGCCTACAATGCCGGACCTAAGGCGGTAGAAGCTTACGGTGGTATCCCCCCCTACCCAGAAACTCAAAGATATGTGCGCTCAGTCCTTTCGTTGTATCAAAGACTGAAGGGCTTAGAATAAAATATATTTAAACATTAAACATTTAGCATCACATCTTTAAGCTTATCAAGGTTGTCCAAGGCCTTACCTGCTCCAAGGGCTACACAAAGAAGAGGGTGTTCAGCCACGGTGACCTTTAGCCCCGTCTCTTGAGATATTAGTTTATCAAGGTTTTTGAGGAGGGCTCCTCCACCGGTTAGCGTTATCCCACGGTCAACAAGGTCGGCAGCAAGCTCTGGTGGCGTAGCTTCGAGAACTTGTTTGATGGCTTGAACAATAAGGTCTACCGGTTCTTTAATTGCCTCCTGCACCTCTTTAGAGGTAATAGTTATCGTCTTTGGGACGCCGGTAATCAGGTCTCTACCTTTTATCTCCATTTCTGGATAAGGTTCTTGAGGCAACACATCTCCGATCTGAATCTTTACCTGCTCAGCTGTTGCCTCTCCAATAAGAAGATTATACTTTCTTTTGATGTAGTAAACTATAGCTTCATCGATCTTATCTCCGGCAACCTTGATAGAGTGGCTAACAACGATACCACCAAGGGAGATGACCGCAACTTCCGTCGTCCCTCCTCCGATGTCTACAACCATGGAAGCAACAGGTTCAGCTACAGGGAGACCAGCCCCTATGGCTGCAGCCATGGGTTCTTCGATAAGATAGACTTCCCTTGCTCCAGCAGATTCTGCGCTTTCCTTTACTGCTCTTCTCTCAACTTGAGTTGTGCCTGAAGGAACGCTGATGATGATCCTCGGTTTAACAAAATAGCTTCTATTATGAACCTTTTGGATAAAGTAGCGGATCATGGCTTCAGTGACTTCGAAGTCTGCAATCACCCCCTCTCTTAAAGGACGGATAGCTTTTATAGTGCCCGGTGTCTTGCCAATCATCTTCTTTGCTTCTTCTCCGATAGCAACCACTTTTTTGTACCTCCCCTCATCTTTTACAGCTACCACAGAGGGTTCACATAAAACTATTCCCTTGCCCTCAAGATATATTAAAGTATTTGCTGTGCCAAGGTCGATGGCTAAATCTTTAGAAAATATCTTCATCAAACGAGATAGCATCCCCATCACTCCTCTTAAAAATTTCAGCTATCATTTTACTTTACCTTTAAAATTTTAAAACCAAGCTTAAATTTAAAATCCTATGACAGCCTGTCCGGATGACATATTGATAAAAGTCAGGAAGCCCTCTCGCTACCTTGGGAAAGAGCCTTACTTTCCGTTAAAAGATTGGGAAAAGGCAAGAATAAAGGTTTGCCTTTGCTATCCTGACCTTTACGAGGTGGGAAGGTCTCATCTCGGGCTAAACATCCTTTGCGGGATCATTAATTCCCAAAAAGAATACCTCTGCGACCTTGCCTTTGCGGTAGCACCGGACTTTGAGGTGCATCTTAAAGCGTCATCAAAGCCTCTTCTTTCTACAAACTATCGAAAACCCTTGTATGAGTTTGATGTAATAGGCATATGCTATGCCTACGAGCTTCTTGCTACTGGAATCTTGCAGATTTTAGACCTTTCTAACCTACCTTTTAAAAGTGAAGACAGAGATGAGCGCTTCCCCATAATCCTTGGAGGTGGTCCTTCAGCAGGAAATCCTGAGCCCATCGCTGAGGTCTTTGACGCCTTCATCATCGGTGAGGCTGAAGAAGCAATACTAGAAGTTTTAGAGATCATCAAAGATTGGAAAGAAAAAAGAAAAGATAAGCATGAGCTTTTGAAGGAGCTTGCCAAAGTTGAAGGGGTGTATGTGCCCCTTTTTAAAAACAGGGTAAAAAGGAGAATTTTTCAAGGGTTTTCTGAGGGCTTAACGCCTATGCTTTATTCCATCCCGACTATTGAGCTTACCCATGACAGGCTTTCCGTTGAGGTCTCTCGAGGTTGCACAAGGGGATGCAGGTTCTGCTCAGCAGGATTTTACTATCGCCCGGTTCGGGAAAAGCCCCCTGAGCTCATTGTCCAAGAAATCCTTCAGGGGTTCAAAAAAACTGGCTACCGCGAAGCCTCCCTCATGTCCCTCTCAACCGGCGATTACACAAGGCTTGATGAGCTCGTAAGCCTTTTGGATCAGACCTTTTACCGAGGAGAAAAGGGAGAGTTTGCCTTTTCTCTTCCCTCTTTAAGGATAGGAAGCCTAAACAAGAACCTACTAAGCTTTCTTCGGAAGGGTAGGACAACTACCCTTACCTTTGCCGTTGAAGCTGCCTCAAGTAAGCTACGGGCAGTTATAAACAAAGATATCAACCTTGAAGACCTTTTCCATGATCTTGCCTTAGCTCAAAGATTTGGCTTTAGAAGAGTGAAGCTTTACTTTATGGTGGGACTTCCGCTTGAAGACTTCTCAGACCTTGAAGAAATTGTTAAGCTTTACCGGGATATAAAGAAGGTGTTCTCTTCCATTGACCTAACCTTTTCAGCATCCATCTTTATCCCAAAACCTCACACTCCCTTCCAATGGACTAATCAAGTTGAGCTTGATGTGGCTAGAGAAAAACTATCCTTTTTAAAAAGGGCACTTAAAAAGGGTTTTAAGCATCATGACCCTGAGCAAAGCTTCCTTGAAGGAGTGATAGCAAGGGGAGGGAGGGAGCTTTTTCAGCTCATTGAGCTTTCTTACCGAAGAGGGGCAAGGCTTGATTCTTGGAAGGATTACTTTAACTTTAACATCTGGCTTGAAAGCGCAGAAAAATTAAGCATCGACCTTACCTCTTACTTACGGGAGAGGGACTTTAATGCGAGCCTGCCCTGGGATCATATAGATGTAGGAGTAAAAAAAGAGTTCTTGCAAAAGGAGTTTGAAAGGGCATTAAAAGGAAAGATAACCAAGGATTGTAGGTTTAGTCCATGCTCAAAGTGTGGGGTCTGCGGAAAGAAAATAAAGAACATTCTTGCTAAGGAGGCTAAGCCTTCAATCCAAAAGGATGTGCTTAAAGCCTATTTTGAAGATAAAGAGGGGGTTCAAGAATACTGGTATCTTTTGACTTACACTAAGCAAGGCTCTGCTAAGTATCTCTCTCAGCTTGAGGTTGTAAGGCTCTTTGAGCTTTGCTTGAAAAAAAACGGCATTCCCCTTTCTTACACCCAAGGCTTTAATCCAAGACCAAAAATGGTATCTGGTCCTGCCTTACCTGTAGGCATAGAATCAGAGGAGGAATACCTTGCCTTTGCCATTAAAGGAAAAGATTATGCAGAACTTCTTTACGGGCTAAAGCTATATGACGGGTTAACGATCTTAGAAGCTAAAGGCATCTCCCAAGAAAAGCCAAAAATCCCAACCTATCCTCAGATTTTTAGACTAATTCCCTTGAAGGAGGTTGAATTTCCAAGCCTGGATACTGAGGAGTTTTCTTTGAGGGGTAAACCTTCAGGATACGATCTTATCATCAAGAAGGAAGGCTTAAGCCTGTTCAAGGTCTTGAGAGAGGTCCTGAAGATCGATGATCCTATATCGGTTCTTTCCATTGTGAAGTTAAAAGCTTGTATTTTTTAAAATATGGGGTATGATTTTCCTTCAAACTTTTTGCTTGAGGTGAGATCATGCCTAAGATGAAGACAAACAGAAGCGCTGCTAAACGTTTTAAAGTTACCGCAACGGGTAAGATAATGCATATGCCTTCAGGGAAGAGGCATAACCTTAGAAAAAAAAGCAAAAAAGCTAAGAGAAGATTAAGCAGGGATAAGGAGCTCTTCGAAGGTTACTATAAGCATATAGCTCCGATCATCGCCGATAAATTCTAAGTTTTTATTCTTGAAAGGGGGAAGGTAAGATGCCAAGGGCAAAGGGTGGGCCAAAAACTCGTAGACGTCATAAGAAGATTATCAAATTAGCTAAAGGTTACTGGGGTCAAAGGAAGAATGTGTTCCGCCGAGCAAAGGAGACAGTAGAAAGGGCATTAGTCTATGCCTATCGGGACCGTAGGCAAAGAAAGAGGGACTTCCGGAGGCTTTGGCAGGTGAGGATCAACGCCGGTGCGAGGCAGCATGGCTTAAACTACAGCAAGTTTATGGGCGGTCTAAAGAAGGCAGGAATTGAGCTTGATAGAAAGGTCCTTGCCTATCTTGCTATGAAGGAGCCTGAAACCTTTGCTAAGCTTGTTGAAATAGCTAAATCTAAATGGCAATAAGCTAGAATTGCTTGACTAATGACCAAAGAAGATGTTGCTAAGCTTAGGGCTGAGATCGAAACCTCTTTAGCTCAAGCTAAATCCATCGAAGATTTAAACAGCATAAAAGTTAAGTATTTAGGCAAGAAAGGATTTCTAACCAATCTTCTAAAATCATTAAAAGAGCTTCCTCTTGAGGAAAGGAGGGAGCTTGGTTCACTTTTAAATCAAATTAAGGATGAGCTTGAAGAGGCTCTTAAGGTCAAGGAAAGGGAAATCCTTTTAGCTGAGGAGGATAAGATAACCGAGCTTGACCTTAGCCTTTCTGGGAGGGAGCCTGAGCTTGGTGCGCTCCATCCTTTAACTATCGTGATCTCTGAAATCTGTTCCCTCTTTGAACGCTTAGGCTTTGAGATAGCCGAAGGTCCGGAAGTGGAATCTGATTTTTACAACTTCACAGCCTTAAACATTCCAGAATGGCATCCCGCTCGGGACATGCAAGCAACCTTCTACTTAGAGAACGGAGCTCTTCTCCGAACTCATACCTCCCCCATTCA
>Ga0081519_100119_pt1 | contig 15418 bp, 13 predicted proteins | sample ConSprmetagenome_FD_70987 | JGI IMG/M metagenome (GOLD analysis project Ga0081519, IMG submission 70987) | Hot spring microbial streamer communities from Conch Spring, Yellowstone National Park, USA - C T=80-84 v2 (version 2) | ecosystem: Environmental > Aquatic > Thermal springs > Hot (42-90C) ...
GCGAGGGTAGGATTGTTGGAGCTATATCAACTAACGCCAAGACATTATCAGATCTCATCACAGCCGTGGAGGGTAGGGTTAGAGGTGATGTTAAAGCAGTCTCAGACGCCATAGCAACATTCCAGGCTGGTGCGTTCAGCAAGCTAGACGCAATAGCTAGTAGCGTTGACACTGTAAGAGCTGATGTATCAAGGCTCAGGACTGATGCAACTGCCACGGCTAATGTGGTAGTAGGCATACAGACCGCGGTGAACAAGATTGACACCAACGTTGGAGGCCTAGTGGACACAGCTAAGACAATAGCCACCACAGTCGACAGCATAAACAAGGCTGTACCAGGCCTAGCAACGAAAGCTGACGTTAGTGGAGCTCAGAGTGCGATAGTAGGCGAGATTAGTAAGGCTAAGTCCGATCTACAAAGTGCTGTGAAGAGCGCTGAGGATGCAGCTTCAACAAGCTCTAGGAACTGGGGTGTAATCAACACAATACTAATATTCATAGCCATAGCTGTGCTGGCATACTCGACATTCGTAGCTAGAAGGGCTTAACCACATCTTAAACCCCTACTCTACACCTTTTTCTTTTTCCCCTTCTACACGCTCCTAGCCCTTACACTTAGATTTTAAATAGGCCTCCAACCCCCTATAATACAAGGCATTACACTGGGGGTTTGATTTGCCTGTTAGCGTTGAGATATCAGGGCTTCTTGAGAGGAGGCTTAGGAGGCTCGTAGACCTAGGCTTGTACTCTAGCGTTTCAGAGGCTGTACGTGATGCTGTTAGAGCTCTCTTCGAAAGACTTGATCTTAGAGCTTTAGCCTTAGAGCTGTATACAGTACGTGAGGCTAGCTTAGGCTATGTTGTCGAGTTCTCCGGGGAGACCTTTGAGGGTATCATCGACTACATGTTATCAAGGGGGGTTCCACCCGTTATAGGGGCTTTAAACCCTGTCGACGTAGGGGTTCTCGGGGGCCCGGTACTCCTAGACCCTCTGGCAGTCCATGTTATCTATAAAAGCTACCTAGCTGATATGGCTTTAAAGCTTAACGATAGTGGTTTAAAGTTCTACGCCCCCCACGTGGCGGCACCCCAGGTTCAGGTTTTAGAGGCTATAAGGGCTAGGAGGGGGTTAAACACCAGGTTTTTCATTGAATATGTTGAGGTTAACGTTGGGGAGGAGGAGTCCTATGGTAGGATCCTTGTAACCCCCCTGGAGAGGGCTCTAGTTGATTATGCTAGGAGTGAGGGTTTAACACTTCTAAGCGACGATGTTAGGGTTAGATCCTACGCTCTAAGATATGGTGTTAAAACCCTTAGTAGCCTCTCAATAGCGGAGACGTACATAACAATGTTTGGAAAGCCCCCCAACATAGAGGATGCTCTTATGAGCCTTAAAGCAATACCCTTAATCATACCAAGGGAGGTTGAGGAGAGGTGGCTAGGGATTACTCGATAGCAATAGACATATCACTTAGCATGGGGGAGCCTTTCTCCGACATGATACCTAGTAAGCTACAAGCATCAAAGGAGGCTGTAGCACTCCTAGCCCAACGGGTTACAGTTGGGGGGTCTAGAATAGCTATAACACTATTCCACGAGAAGCCAATACCACTACTACCACTAACAAACGACTACAAGGTAATACTAAGGGCGCTCGTAGAACTAGATTTCACAGGAGAGGGTTCAGCCCTAGGGGATGGTATTGTAGAGGCTGTGAAAATGCTGAGAGCTAGTAGGGGTAGGGATAGATTGGTGGTTGTACTAACAGATGGAGGGGTAACAGAGGGTATCCCGGTTAAAGCAGCAGTACTATACGCAAAATACACAGGCACACCGTTAAAGATAATAGTCTTAAACAGGAGGATAGAGGAAAACCTTAAAACAGAAGTTGAAACAGCAGGACACCCAAACCTACAAGTGGTGCTAGTTGAGACAAAGCAGAAGCTACTATCAGAGATACTAAGGCTGATCTAAATGACACTCCTAGTATTCACAGTAGAGAAGACGAGGGAGGTTAACGAGGTCATAGCAAGGGAGCTCCTAGAGGTCGCAGCTAGAGAGAGGAGGCCTAGGGGCTTCAAGGTAGCATTGGTGGCCTACGGGGTAACAGCACTACCATTAGTAGACCCGACAACAAGGTGGGAGCTCCTACCAATAGCATACCATGAGACACCAGTGCTAGGCAAGAGCCCCAACATAGCCAGAGCCCTAAGAGAGGTCATAGAACTAGTCGAGACCACCGAAACCCCCCTAGCGCCCGTACAAGTGGTAGTAGTATGGTCAGCAGCAGTAAGACCCGGCAAGGAGGCAGACATAACACTAAAATGCCTTGAGGCACTGGGGGCGAAGGTAGACATAGTGATGACGAGGCCAAGCCCACCAGGATGGATAAAATACAACCCAGCAATAGCAGAGAAGATAACACCGATAAGAGCTAACACAAACATAGAAAAGCTATACGAGAGACTAGTACAACCGTAACCCCAGCACACTTGAACCCAGCTACACAGAGTAAACCAGGGGGTTCCCACGTGAGCGAGATCACAAAAAGCATTGAGATAGCAGAGTACTACCTCTTAGAAGCCCGAAGGCTGATGGAGAGAGGCGATGTACACGATGCAGCCGAAAAAGTGTGGGCTGCGGTTAGAAGTGCAACACAAGCCCTAACAACTAAGCTCACGGGAACAGTAACCCCACCTAAGGGCACCACATGGAGGGAGTTCGTCAAAGAAACGCTGGTAAAAGCAGGGCTTACCAGTGAGGAGGCCGACAAGTGGGCATCATACTACATAGATGTTAGAGATAGACTACACGGAGCATGCTTCTACGGCCTCATATACGAGGAGGCAGAGCATAAACCGCTAATGTTGAAAGCCGAAGAGTACGTAAACCTAGTGAAGAGGATATTAAATAATGAAGAAGTGAGTGAGTAAATCGGAGGCTAGTTCTTGGTAAGAGTGCCAGATAAAGCCGTTAAGCACATTATGAGAAGACACAAAGATTAGATAGAGCTCCTAAACCTGAAGACTGAAGAGGAGGTAAGAACCTTCATAGCTAGCATCTTAGCGCAACCTGACGAAATCTACTGTGATAGAGTTAGAGTTGATGTAAGGTATTTCATACGAAAGCTGGACAGCAAGTTCCTTTGCGTGGTGGTCGTAGGAGAAGAGGTTGTAACAGCATACCTTATAAGCTTGGATAAGTACGTTAAGTATAAGGTGAGAAGGTGGGCTTAAAAAGTCTACTAGACCTTAACCTAGCTAAACTTCTAGAGTTAATTGAGAAGAAATGTAATATTAGGTTACCGAACGTGATAATAGAAGTCTATCTAGATAGAGAGCACGATCTACTCTTCATTAGGTTTAGAGAGCCGGAGAGTGTAGAGCTAGGAGAACCGCTACAAACCAGGACACCCTCAACGTTGTTCACAGATGAGAAGTCGGGGGAGGTAACAGCTTTGGAGGTTATAGGTGTAAGCGATCTCCTCGGGGAACTGGAGGAGTTGAAGTAACCTCGTGCACGCCACCCATAGCGTTCCACGCCATACACGTTATAAGGTTGTAGCGTGATGGTTCTAGGTGGAGGTCATCGGTGTTGTTAAGGGATTGTAGCTATGTTACAGGTCTTAACACATGCTTCTACGATAGGGCTGGCGAGCTTGACGAGCTGGAGAGGGGTTTGAGGTGGGCTCATACGATCATACTATACGGCCCTAGGAGCTCTGGTAAGTCGGAGCTCGTGAGGTACTATGTTTCCAGGAGGCTGGGTTCTGATGTCGTAGCAGTTGTATTTGATGCTCGTCGTAAGCGTGGTATGAGGTTCTTCGAGTCTCTTGGTGTTGAAGTAGTTCATTTTGATGAAAGCGTGGCTTTGAGAGCCCTAGACTCTATCCCCAGGATCCTTGAGGGTTTGAGGGTTCACATGCCCTTGGATCTTAGAGCTCTAACCCATGGTGCTAGGGAGCTCTACAAAGTGCTTCTAGGCGTTGTAGGTGGCCTGAGTGAGGTCTACGTTGTTGTTGATGAGGCTCACCTTCTGGAGGAGAGGGGTGCTTTCATTAGGGATTTGGAGGCTGTTGCTGGAGCTCTCGCTAAGTACCGTGAGCTCTCGAATATAAGGTTGTTAGTGACATCAAGCGAAGGCTTCATATCTACTACCGATGTCTATTCAAGGTTGAGGGGTTACAGTGAGAAGTTCATGGCGGTAGAGGAGTTGGACGAGGAGCACTTCAAGATGCTATATGAGGAGTATTGCTCGAAGAGAGGTGGTTGCATAACACCACTCAACATGGTAGAGGCTATCGCTGGTAGGCTTCCAGGCTACATAGCTGAGGTTGAGTGGAGGGCTAGAGGTGGTGAGCTCGAATCATTCATTAAAGTTGAGCTGAAGAAGCTCCTAAGGGCTATTGTTGAAGCCTCCTTAGCTGAGGGTGTTGGGTTAGAGCAGTTAGCTAGAAAGCTTGTAATGGCGTTTGAAGGATCCATAAGATACTACGAGGTTGGACTTAGAGCCATAGAGGTTCTAATCGAGAGGAATATAGTCTACGAGAGGGGGCTTAAGGTGAAGCCTCAGCTAAACCTGTATGCTAGAGCTCTAAAGCTAGCCGTTGAAAAGGGGGTTACCTTAGACAGCCTAGCCGAGAGGGGATTTGATGTGAGGGAGCTCCTAGAGCTCTAGCCTAAAACCTCTTTATAGCCTTGCACCCAACTAGAGGTTGGTGTTGGTGTTTTGAGGATTAGGTTTGGACCCGCAGGTATCCCCATAGACTATAGGGGGCCTGTTGAGGGCGTCCCAGCATTCCTTAGGAGTATTGGTTTGGATGCTTTTGAGTATGAGGCTGTTCGTGGTGTTAGGATTAGTGAGGATAAGGCTAGGAGGCTTGGCTCCGAGGCTTCGGCTAACGATGTTGTTGTTAGCCTACACGCACCATACTATGTTAACCTTGCTAGCCCAGATGATAGTGTTTTCTCTAAAAGCGTTGAGAGGATCGTAGAGTCTATGAAGGCTGCTGAGTGGATGGGCGCCTACGCTGTTGTAGTACACTCAGGCTACTATAAGGGTCATAGGGGTAAGGGTGATGCCCTTAGGAGGGTTATAGAGGGTTACCTTAGGGTTTTAGAGGAGCTCCCAGCATGGGTTAGGAGGCCTAGCATAGCACCTGAGACCATGGGTAAGTCTAGCCAGGTTGGTAGCCTGGAGGAGGTTGTGGAGATTTGCAGGAACGTTGGTAGATGTAGGCCTTGCGTTGACTGGGCCCACCTACACGCTAGGAGTGAGGGTAGACTGGCTGTCACGGTCGAGGATGTTGTGAAAGCTGTGGAGCTCATTGAGAGGGAGTTGGGTAAGCAGGCGATATCACCCTTACACACTCACTTCTCTAAGATAAAGTATGGGAGGGGTGGGGAGAGGGAGCATAAGGTGCTAGAGGATAAGGGCTTCGGCCCTGAGTGGGCCCCCGTGTGTAAGGCGTACATAGAGGCTGGTGTTGAGGCTGTTGTTATAAGCGAAAGCCCCATACTAGAGAAGGACGCTCTGATCATGAAGAGGGTGTGCGAGGAGATAGCTTCAACAAGCAAACCCATATAAAAGGTTCAAATCTAGAATGCTAGCTAGGAGGCTGAAGCGGGATGGCTAGGATAGTTAAGGTGATACTAGATGCTGCAGACTTCCACCCACTACACAGGGATTGGGTTAGATTAGCTGAAACACTAGCCAAAGAGCTCGGAGTGGAGCTTGAGATAAAGAACGAGGATTACCTATATGCAATACAATACGGTGAAACAGACGAGCTTGGAATGGCATGGCTACCACAGCTATTCGTACAACTAGATGATGGTAGTGTTAAGCTAGTATTAAGCAGGTACCCCTTCGACCCCGCAACTGTTAAGCCGAGCGAGGAGATGGCTTTAAAGGAGGCTAGGGAGAGGGTTAACGCCATACTAAGCTCCTAATTCAAATTCGTCCAAGAGCCTGCGTATTTAAAGTTTTTAAGGTAGAAGAGCTAGAGCTAAGACTGTGGTGTCTCGGTTGAGGATAGTTAAACCCTTGACCCTAGTCTTAGTAGCACTAGTTATAGCATCACTTGTAGAGCCAGCGATCCACGTGGAAGCTCAAGAGTTCCCATTAAAGGTTACTAGTAGCATTGCAACATTTGGAGGGGAGCTAGGATTCCTCCTAAACAGAACACTATTAGACCACGCCCACCCGGCTAAAACATCTCCAATCCTATACTTCTGGCTTAGCACTAACAGCCTATCGCATATAAATGGTAGTGAGCTCCTGATAGCGACTCTCAATGTTGGAGCGGCACCACTCGTATACGGCACACTACTAGTGCCATCAACGGTACTAGCATGGGTGAGAGCTCCTACAACGACGGTGTACTTGAAGGTATCAGCAAGCCGGGATGTAGGGGCTCCAGCTGTAGTCTCAGATAGGCTTTTCACACTAGTACTAGACCTAGCGTTAACAGACCCCACGTTAACTGTCGTGGATGCGCTGACAGGAGCTCCTCAGAGTAGGTTTGCGTACTACAGTTTCTTCAACATATCCAATAACATTGGGTTCAATGTAAACCTAACACCCCTCCTAAACCTACGTGTTAGGAGCTCGGAGCTAGACAGGGTTAGAGTCTACAATGTAACTCTAACCTACAGGGATCAACTGTTATACTCAGGCCTAGACATTGACACCATGGCTGTCTACACGAACTTCATGAGAGGTGTTATTGGTAACGGCTCCACCAGGATAGCCTCCATGAGAGGGCTCATAGGGGACTTCCCACTACTATACCCCGAGCTATCGGAGGTCATAGCTGGGGTCACAGTGGCATACCAGCCGTTCAATGTAACCCTCACGGCTTACACTAAGATCGAGGTTAGAGGCGGGCTTAAGGTGGATCGTGGTGTTGTAAGAGGTGTGCTCCCCAGGGATGCATGGAGAGCCCCGATAGCTAGCATCCTACAACCGGAATGGCTCCAGCTATACCCTAGCGTTAACTACAGCTTCGAGCACCCAAGGCCAATTATATGTGCGACAAAATTCCACTTAGATGCTAGGAACTTCAAGCCTGGCGTCTACTCCACAGCATTCTTCTTCAGAGCTGAGGCCGCAGCAGGGCCCTACGTGTTAATGCCTAACACTAGGACTATAACACTGGTTGTAGACTCTAGTGGTAGGGGTTCAGCTAGCGCAACCCTACCAGATAACCCCTATGGTGGTAGGTTTACAATGGTTACTGTAAGCCTTAGAGGTCTTGAGGGCCCCTGGGCTCTAACTAGGCCCGGTGTTAGGGTCTACCCAACTTTGAGTGTAGCAGGCTTCGATAACGAGGGGGCTCCACGGGTTGAACCTAGGTTCGTGCCCGGCGAGTACATACTAGTCCATGGTAGGGGTTGGCTTGACGTACCATTCGAGGTGATGAGCTCGACCATAACTGTTGATAACCTAGCCTACACATTGGAGGTTGTAGACTCAAGGGGTGTTGATAGGAGTGGTGTTCTAGCAGCCATACTAAGGGTGCCACCCGAGGCAATGCTACCCCACGGCTCCACTGTTAGATTCAACCTCTCGACCGACCCCTTCAACTCCTACACCATAACATCCACTGCTAGGTACGTGGAGCCCCTAGTCTACATACAACCTAGACCATCAATACTAAGGGTAACCCCTGGCTTCGTCGAAGCAAGGATTAGCCTTGGAGCTGATAGGTTCCCCTACACAGCCTTCTGGGAGCCGGAGCAGCTTAGAAGGTTTACGGTTGAAGCGATAGCCCTACCACCCAACGCCAGGGTTACTCTATATCTTAAACCCGCTTATCTAACGATAACAGGCTTCAACGAGACGGGAATAGGCTACATTAGGGTTGTAGCCCCCGTACCCGAGGTACCCCAGGGTGTATACGCTGTTAGAGCCTCATGGGGTTACTATGACTACGTTGAATCATCGCCTAAGAGAGAGCACAGCCTTAGGGTTTGGGCTACCGTAGCAGTCATAGTCCCCGTCTACGGTAAGATAGTAGTGCTACCATCACCCTACGATCTAACCATTAAGGGTGTGGGCTTCACCCCAGGCCTGAGGGCTTACTATGACATCCCGAGACTAGGCCTCTACAACGTCACCATCCTGAGTTTCGATGGGGATGTTGCTAGAGCTAACGAGAGGGGCATCTTCATAGGCTTAATACCACTATCAACGATAGCCAGAGCCCCTGGCACCTACATTGTAAAGGTGCACCAGAGACCTGATAACGGGACCGTTGTTGCGGAGCTCACAGTAACAATAGGGGCTCCACCACCTCTAACAGTGGAGGTCAGGGTAACCCCCACTAGGTACGCTGATGAGCGGATCGGGGTTTGGATAACAGCACTCTACGGGGGCATCATAGCCAGCCCAGCACAGGTTTCAGAGGCGGGTGTCAAGGTAACCTTGATACTAAGATGGGCTGGGGGCTTCAGGGAGGCGGAGCTCCCCGTAACAAGGGTTTCGAGGGATAAAGCTATATTCCTGGCAGAGTTCACCCCAGCTAGGCTATTCGGGCCGGAGGCTCTGGGGGGCGAGGTGCTGGTAGTGGTAACTGTTACAGGACGCTACACCCCGGACCAGCAGGAGGATCGGGTTACAACAACAGCCCTGATATCAATACCACCTGTAACCCTAGCTAGCATAGTGGAGGATGTAGAGAGGACTCCAAGAGCTCTAGCAGAGCTACTAGAGGTTACTAGGAGGATGGCGGCTAACGTAGACTACATACTAGCTTTGATGACGGAACAGGGTGCCCTGGTGGCAGGGAGCCTAGAGGATGTCAGGAGGATGCTTAGCACGCTGGGGGACAACGTTACGGTAATCAAGCTATCCCTGGGTAGGATCGAGGGTAGCCTAGCAAGGCTATCAACCATAACCCTTAGGATTGAGGATGGTGTGAACACGACACTCGCAACAATATCTATAATCAGGAGGGTTCTAGAGAGTGTAGAGAACACAGTTATATCAATCAAAGGGGATACGATAGCAATTAGGACAACAGATGTACCCGGCGTGCTGAGAGCCCTCGAATCCCTGAACACGAGCATCACTAGGTTCGTGAAGCTTGAGATCGAAGGTGTCAAGATCGCACTAGGAGATCTAAGGGGTTTCGTGGCTGAAGGGCTTAAAACCCTCTCAGATAGCATAGCAGCTTCAACACTAAGCGTGGTAAGCAGGGTTGATGTGGTGCATACAAGCCTAACAAGGCTTACAGACCTCTCAACAACAACAAGAGGGCATATGGAGTCTATTAGCAGGGAGATGACTACAGTCAGAGGGATCCTCGAAAGCCTAGTAGCGGGAACCCGGGGGCTGGAGGCCGGGGTCAGGACTGTCGACTCGAAACTAGACGATATAATGGCTAGGATGGCTAACCTAAGCGAGAAGAGGGATGTAGCTGCAGCTAGGGTAGCAGTGGTAGAGGAGGTTAGAGGGGCTCAGACAACACTACTAGAGGAGCTCAGGCTAGCCAGGGACTCCATCACAGCATCCTCTAGGAACTGGGCTCTCGTAAACATAGTGTTAACGCTAATAGCGCTAGCGCTCATAGCCTACACAGTACTCCTAGTTAGAAGGCCCGCTTAACGAACCAGGGCTCCCACCATAGCCAAGTTGGTTTAACAGGATTTAGCTTTTAGCCAACCTAGCGTAACATAGGGTCTTAGGCTTGCCTAGTATGGTTTCATTCCAGCTACTCGACTCTAGCTATGAGGTTGTAGGTGGGGAGCCTAAGATACTACTATGGTCTAGGCTTGAGGGTGGTAGTAGGGCTGTTCTCATCTACGAGGGTTTCAGACCCTACTTCTACGCTCTCCTAGAGGAGGAGGCCGATCCCGAGCGTGTAGCATTGCAGGTTAGGAGGCTTTCTAAACCCTCAAGTCCAATACTCTCCGTTGAGGTTGTTGATAGACTCTACTACGGTAGACCCGTTAAAGCCCTCAAGATAACAACATTGATACCAGCAAGTGTTAGGAGTTACAGGGAGGAGGTTGCTGGGATACCAGGTGTTAGGGAGGTCCTGGAGGCAGATATAAGGTTTGCTCTTAGATTCCTCATAGACAAGAACCTCTACCCGATGAGATGGTACTACGCTGATGTGGAGAGAGCTCTAAACCCAAGCCATTACGGTGTAGATGAGGCTTACATAATAAAAGGCGATATAGTGGAGGATGAGGGTAAAGCTAGGGTAGATCCGCTGGAGGGCTTGAGGATACTTGCCTTCGATACAGAGGTTTACAATCCACAGAAAACCCCTGATCCTAAGAGGGATCCGGTTATACTAATCGGTTTAATGAGCTACCCTGGCGATGATGAGCCGTTGATACTTGAGGCTGACGAGTTCAACGATGCTAGGTTGATAAGGGCTTTTATCGAGGAGGTTAGGAGGAGGGATCCAGACATAATAGTGGGTTACAATCAGAATAGGTTCGACTGGCCTTACCTACTTGAGAGGGCTAGGATACACGGTATACAATTGGATGTGGGGCGTAGGAGGGGCGGGGTTCCGCAGAGTAGCGCTTACGGTCACATATCGATACCGGGGAGGCTTAACGTAGACCTCCTGGATTTCGCAATGGAGGTTAGAGAGGTTAAGGTTAAGAGCTTAGATGAGGTTGCAGACTACCTAGGCGTTATGCCTAAGAGCGAGAGGGTTCTACTAGAGTGGTGGCAGATAGGGGAGTATTGGAGGGATGAGAGTAAGAGGGGGTTACTGAAGAGGTACCTTAGAGACGACGTTCTATCAACTATGGGGCTAGCACTTAAATTCCTACCCTTCGGAGCCCAGATGAGCCAGATTAGCGGTCTCCCACTAGACCAGGTTATGACAGCTAGTGTAGGCTACAGGCTTGAATGGAGGCTTATGAGGGAGGCTTACAAGAGGGGGGAGCTTGTACCGAATAGGGAGGAGAGGGGCGAGGAGAGCTACGAGGGGGCCATAGTACTAGAGCCTAGGCCTGGAATCCATGAGAACGTGGCGGTTCTCGATTTCGCAAGCATGTACCCAAACATAATGGTTAAATACAATGTAGGCCCCGACACCCTTGTGAGATCCGGGGAGCTTTACAGCGATGAGGTCTACGTGGCCCCAGAGGTTGGGCATAGGTTTAGAAGGGAACCTCCAGGGTTCTTCAAGAGAGCTCTAGAGAGATTCCTAAGGTGGAGGAAGGAGATAAAGAAGGCTATGGAGTCAACTCCAAAGGGTAGCCCTGAGTACAGGCTCCTAGATGAAAGGCAAAAGGCTATAAAGGTTTTAGCTAACGCAAGCTACGGTTACATGGGCTGGCTCTCCGCTAGATGGTATTGTAGGGAGTGTGCTGAAGCTGTAACAGCATGGGGTAGGAATCTGATAAGATCAGCTATAGCTAAAGCCCGAGAGCTAGGGCTTAACGTCATATACGGTGATACTGATAGCCTATTCGTTAGATACGAGCCTGAGAAGCTTGATAAGCTAGTCGAGTATGTTGAGGAGGAGCTGGGTTTCGATATAAAGCTAGATAAAATCTACACTAAGGTCTTCTTCACAGAGGCTAAGAAGAGGTATGTTGGGTTAACAGTAGACGGTAAGATAGATGTTGCAGGCTTCGAAGCTGTTAGAGGGGATTGGAGCGATCTAGCTAAGGAGACACAGGCTGTTGTAGCTGAGATAGTGTTGAAGACAGGGAGTACAGCTAAGGCTGTAGAGTATGTAAGGGATACTATAAGGAGGCTTAGGGAGGGGAGGATGGATATGGATAAGCTCATCATATGGAAGACTATAACGAGAAGGCTTGAAGAGTATAAAGCTGAGCAGCCGCACGTAACAGCAGCTAGGATGATGGTTAAATCAGGTGTAAAGGTGGAACCCGGGGTTAAGGTAGGATATGTTATAGTTAGAGGATCAGGCCCTCTATACACAAGGGCTAAACCATACTTCATGGCGTCAGTGGAGGAGGTGGATGTTGAATACTATGTAGATAAACAGGTTATACCAGCAGCGCTAAGAATCCTAGGGTACTTCGGTGTAACAGATAAACAGTTGAAGGGAGGAGGTGCTCAGAGGAGCCTCTTAGACTATCTATCTAAATAGAAGCCCAGTGCATCATATGAGGTGTTCACGTTAAATCACTGAATGTTAAAACCCTGAGGTTTGGCGGCTTATAGGATATCTTACTACCCATCCTAGCTCCTATCACCAGGTTTACACCTTTCTCTGCTGAGAGCTCTACAAGCCTTTGGGTTATAATTCCATCGAATACTATGGCGAAGGCGTTGCCGGGCTCCATGTTCTGGAGGCTTGTGAATAGATCTTTAACCTTAACCCTGGCTATCTCATTCCACGATCTATCGTATATAACCCCTTCAAGCGTCCCTTTAAGCTTCTCGATCTCGCTCACAACATTCCTTGGGATAGCTATTGTTATGGTCTCCGTTGGGGGCGCCTGTTGTACTTCCACAGGTTTAACCTCTTCAACCTTTTGAACCTGCTGTTGAACCTGCTCCTCTACAGGTTGCTGAGCTTCAGCTTCAGGTACTGTTACCGGTGTTACAGGTTTAACCTCCGGGGGCTTCTCTCTAGCCTTAAGCTCCTTCATGAAATCCGCTGCTGTAACCATCTCGCTTAAAGCCTTAGCTATCTCCCTCCCCGTTAACTGCTCCACCTCTTTATCCTTAGGAGCTCTAGCCACATAGTCTACTTTAATCTGGTTAATAACATTAACTGCTATTAACTCCCCACCTCTATCTCCGTCAACAAATAAAACTATCTTCTTCTTCGAGGCCAGGTTCCTTATAGACTCGGGCACATTCTCCTTGGCCCCTTCAAGTGCGATCACGTTAGTGTAACCGTATCTAAGCAGGTTGATAACATCAGCTCTACCCTCAACCACTATAACCGTATCAGAGGTCTCAACGTCAGGGCCTGCCGGCAACCTCTCAGGCCCATACTCTATGAGCCTAGGAGCTCTAGCAACCTCCCCCTCAATCTGCCTAATAACCTCTTTAACATCAGGCTCGCTCTCCTTTATCTTCTTCAAAATCTCCTTCGCTCTCTCTATCACAACCTTTATCTTCTCAGCCCTCAAATCCCTTATATCCTCTACTATAACCCTAGCGGTGTAAGGTCCAACCCTGTCAACGGTCTCTAGCATAGCAGCTATTATGGCTGTCTCAACCCTATCAAGGTTACATGGAACCTGTATGGAGCCTAAGGTCTTGTTATCCTGGTATCTAAGCTCAACCTGAACTCTACCAATCTTATCCTTCTCCTGTAAATCCTCTAAGTCGAACTCAGAGCCTAGGAGGCCCTCAGTCTGACCGAAGATAGCCCCTATAACATCGTGTCTATCAACCCTCCCGTCAACCTCAAGCCTAGCCTTGATAAGGTACTTCAAGCCCCCACACCTCAACGCCTAAACTCTAAGCCCATGTAGAGTGTCTAAGCTGGGCTTTAAATCCCTCAATTAAACTCCTTGAAACCAGAGTAGCGCGATGTAATGTTTTTAAGCTGGGGGAGTAAGGGTTACCTCTAGGTGTTAGGTTATTGTATCGAGCTCCACCCTAGACCTGATGGTTAGGAATACAGTTGAGGTCATAACATTAGAGGATCTAAGGGAGGCTGTGGAGAGCGGTAGGAGGCTGAGAGGGTACATAGGCTACGAGCCTAGCGGCCTAGTTCACGTGGGCTGGCTTGTATGGATGTTTAAGGTAGCGGATCTCGTTGAAGCAGGTGTAGACTTCATAGTCCTTGAGGCCACATGGCACGCTTATATCAATGATAAGCTTGGAGGGGATATGGGTTTAATAAGGGATGCCGCCTGGCTTGTAAGAGAGTTCATGAGGGAGCTCGGGCTCCCCGTTGACAGGATTAAGTTTGTTGATGCAGAGGAGCTAGCATCAGATCCAAGCTACTGGGCTCTCGTTATAAATGTTGCTAAGAGCTCAAGCCTAGCTAGGATTAGGAGAGCTTTAACAATAATGGGTAGGAGGGTTGATGAGGCTGAGCTCGACTCATCCAAGCTAATATACCCGGCTATGCAGGTAGCCGACATATACTACCTAGACCTAGACATAGCCCTGGGAGGCCTAGATCAGAGGAAGGCCCACATGCTAGCAAGGGATTTGGCGGAGAAACAGGAGATGAGGAGGGCCTATGAGAGGATTAGAGGTGGGTTGTTGAAGAAGCCTATAGCAATACACACGCCGATAGTAACAGGTTTAGGTGGAGCCGGTAGGATGGAGGGGGTTGAGGTGGACGAGGTATACGCTGAGGTTAAAATGAGTAAATCTAAACCTGAAACAGCGGTATTCCTGCACGACCCACCAGATGTTATAAGGGAGAAGATTAGGAAAGCATACTGCCCACCCAGAATACTAGAGGGTAACCCGGTGATAGAGATAAACAGGCACGTCCTAGCAGCACATGGGAAATACAAGCTTAGGGTGGAGAGGCCAACAAAATACGGGGGCCCGGTAGAGTTCGAGAGAGTAGAGGATATGGTTGAAGCATATGCTAGAGGAGAGCTACACCCACTAGACCTGAAAAACGCTACAGCAGAGGCCTTGGTAGAGCTCCTAACCCCTATAAGAAGGCTGGTTGAGGCAAACAACAAAGTTAGAGAGGTTATTGAAAGGGTAAGCTTAAAAGTTACGAGATAGGATTTAAACCCTGGGGAGGCTAGGGGAGAGAGGTGTTGGGTTATTGAATAAGAGGAAGAGGAAAGGTCAATCGAGATCCACAAGGCCAGCTAGACCAGTACCCCCTAGCTGGCTAGAGTACACCCCGGAGGAGATAGAGCTCATAATAGAGGAGCTCGCAAGGAAAGGGTATAAGCCCAGCATGATAGGGGTTATACTTAGAGATCAATTCGGCATACCCCTAGTTAGACCAGTGCTAGGTAAAACCATAACACAGGTTTTAGAGGAGAAAGGCTTAACACCAAAAGTTCCAGAGGATCTCCTAAACCTATTGAGGAAAGCCGTCAACCTAAGAAGACACCTAGAAGAGCACCCCAAAGACTACCATGCTAAGAAAGGCTTAATAGACCTCGAATCCAGGATTAGAAGACTAGCTAGATACTATAGAAGGGAGGGTAAACTACCGAAAGACTGGGAGTACAGCCCTGAGACGGCAAAACTCCTAGTAGCAGGCGAGATATAGCTTTACACCTAACTTCAGCCCTCAAAAAGCTAAGAGGAGGGCTAGCTCCTCAACCCCAAAGGCTCGCTTACCTAGAGTTGTTAGCTTACAGGCTAGCGTGTTTTAAACATTTCTAGGTTGTAGGAGTTAGGTTGGGGTAGGGTGTTTTGCTTAAGGTTACTCTCACCCCCAGTGCTGGTCTGGATAAGGCTTTGGAGTCTGCTTCTAAGGGTTTCTATGCTGTCTTAGAGGAGGCTGGTAGAGCTGGTTTTCTGAGAGT
>Ga0081519_100078_pt1 | contig 15337 bp, 19 predicted proteins | sample ConSprmetagenome_FD_70987 | JGI IMG/M metagenome (GOLD analysis project Ga0081519, IMG submission 70987) | Hot spring microbial streamer communities from Conch Spring, Yellowstone National Park, USA - C T=80-84 v2 (version 2) | ecosystem: Environmental > Aquatic > Thermal springs > Hot (42-90C) ...
CCCCGCAGACTGGGGGCAAGACAGAGTGTTAAAAGCCCTGTTGGACATGGGCTTTGATGGGGTCTGTTTAAGGCCTCACGATGCCCATGGTGATATTGACAGTCTGTGTGGGCTTGTCAAGGTTCTCTACCTTCCAGACTGGAGGGTAGATACACAAAGGGTTGTTTTCTGACCCTTTGGCTTTAAAAAGGAGGTTCTGCCATGGCACAGGAGGAGGTTGTCAAGCTTTGGGATCTTTTTGAATGTGATTTCTTTGGGCATATTCACGAGGGCATTTGGGAAGGAGTGGGTCAAGAAAATCTTGCAGTAAAGATAGCCCTAAGGCACGCTTAAGAGGGCTTTATGCCCTCTGAGTTTTTCCTTTTTCCTTCATTGGTTAGTCCCGTTGGTGTCGTGGTCATCCAAGGTAAGTGTGTCCCGAAGGGACACCGCCACGACAGTTCTCCCTAAAGGGAGAACAAACGGGACAGGAGGAACGCGATGAGTGAAAAGAAGCAAACCGCTAAGCAAAGGAGGAGGGCTTTTGAAATCTATATGGGCACGGATAAGGTGGGAACCGTGAGAATTGAAGGGAGTTTGCCTGTGCCCTGGCAGATGAAAGTAAAAACAAAGGACAGGATCTATTTCATCTACCGCATTAAGGAGGACTTGTGGCTGGTAAATTTTGCTTTCCCTTCTTTTTTGTTTCTCAAAAAGTTGTAAATCCTGTCCCCAAAGGTGCGGCCATTCAGGGTAAGAGTGCCCATAGGGCACCGCCGCACCGCCCAGACGGGTAGGGACAGGGAGGAGGAAAGGGATGACAGTATACCTTTGTAGTTTCAAACACTTTACCTCCAAAATCGCCCCCTTCCTTGAGGGGCTAAGCTTGAACATTTCCCCCATCACAGTGGGGGATGCACAGGCCCTCCTTGCTGAGGGCTTTGTGTCTGTGGTAGGCTTCAAGCCTATCGCAAGGATGTTAAGTGAAGTTCTGGGGATAGATGTGCCCGCCAAAAGGGCACAGATTTCCCCAGTGGAGGGAGACGTGGTGGTCTCCTTCCAAATTACTCACCTCCCTACAGGGAGTGAGATAAGGTTTTTCAAAGTGGAACTAGAAGCTGCTCTTGCAACGCAGGAGCAGCATAGGAGGATAAGGGAACTAATAAAAGGGAAAAGGTTGTCCTTTTCCCTGATGGCTGAGGTTTTGGGAAAAACCTCAGTAGAGTGCTTCCGTGTCTTAAGGGACGGAAGCTTGACTTACAAGGAGGCTGAGAGGCTGCTGGAGGTAGTCTCTGCCTCCTGATTTAGAGGGCTTTATGCCCTCTGCGTTTCCCCTTTTCCTTCATTAGTCAGTCCCGTTGATGCCATGGTCATCCAAGGTAAGTGGTGCCAAAGGCGCCCGCCATGGCAGTTCTCCCAAGAGGGAGGACAAGCGGGACAGGAGGCAAAGCATGACAGTTTATCTTTGCAATTCTTTTACGTTGTCCATGATCATGCCCGACTTGCTTGAGGCGGGCGTGGTCATTAAGGTCTCTCCCATCTCACTGGAGGAGGCTAAAGCCCTGTTGCAGCAGGGCTTTGTGTCAGCGGTGGGACACGAATCCACCGCAAGAGTCCTAAGCAGTTTGCTTGGGACCGATGTGCCCTTCAACAGGGCACAAATTGCCATAACTGGGGGAGATGTAATAGTCTCCTTCCAGTTTATGGTGAGACTCCCTGAGGGTAAAATCCTCGGGGAGGATGAGGTGATTGCCCTCTATAATGAGGGCAAGATAAAGTTTTTCAAGGTGGAAATTCTCTTCCCTGTGCAGGGAGGAGAAGGTATTCTTGCCCTCTATGAAACTCCTGCCAGACTCTATATCTGGCAGGAGAGAAGATGCGACCTCTGTGGAGAGATCACAAAAGTGGTCTGCTACCACAGGGTCGGAGATTGGGATGGTCAAAGTGTTGACCATCTGTTCATATGCAAAGAGTGTGTGAAGGCCATCTTGGCCTCGCCACTCGTTTGCGAAAGGCTGGACTACTGTCCCTGCAACTGCGGAGGGTAGTTCAGCCTGTGCGGGGGCTTTATGCCCCCCTGAGTTTTGCTTCCTTTCTTTGTAAACCCTCGTAGGACTGGGTATTCGTCATCCCGCCTTGTGGGTAGGTCATCCACAGGTAAGACCGTCCAAAGGGCGGCGCCTACCCACTCCCGAGAGGGAAAAGGCGGGAAGGAGGAAAGGATGATAGCAGTAAAGTCAAAGAGGAGAAAAAAGGCATTCACAAGGCAAAGGGCGATTTGGATTGCCTATGTGCGTCCCGATTATTGGGCAGAGTTCTCTGAACCAGAGTTTAAGGTAGTTGCCCCGCTTCGTGGAAAAAGGAGAAGGTCTTGAAAGCACTCTGGGACAAAGGCGTAGAGGCTACCTATCTGCGTAGTCTGCATAGAGACCTTGCGATTAGGATGGAGAATGTCCGCAAGGTTCATGATTGGATTTCGGAAGGTGAAGAATTTGGCATGGCATGGGAAGATCTGCCTCGTAAAGTGATATACCTTCCCTCTGGGAGGATAAAAGTCTTCCCAGAAAAGGAGAGAGAGTATTTCAGAAGGGTGATGCACTTCCTCCCTTCCCATCCGCAAGCGGAAATCTCAGTTCAGCACTATGAGGTAGAAGAAGGTCTGCATGTAATAAGGGTTGTTGTTAGCGGCGTCCACAGACATGTCCTCCGATGGAACTTCAGAACTTTCTCCTCTGTGGTGAAGGACTTTATGCCAGTTGGATGTCTATGCGACTTTGTTGGAAACGGGTATGAGGTGGAGTTTGGACCTGTATTGAACGCTGAGGCAATCCGAGTGGTATGCAAGCTTGTGGAAAATATCGCAAAGAGGCTTATCAGAAAAGGATTTTTAAGCTACCGCTGCGGTAGGATAAGAAGGAAGCACCTGCCCAAATACTACCTGCGATTCATCGCCCAAGAGGAATTGCAAATTCTTCAGTCCCTTAGAGACTGAAGACGAGGGGCACTTTGCCTCTGAGTTTCCCTCTGGGCCTCGTGCCCTCTTTCTTTCATTCAATACATCAGGAAGGAATTCTTACCTTACATTACAAGTTGTAAGGTAAGACAAGTTAAAACGGGAATTTCTGGTTTTTAAACGAACTTTTCTGATTTTTAACACATTTGAGAAATTTTTAAACCCTGCCCGCAAGCTATGGCCATCCAAGGTAAGAGTGTCCCAGAGGGACACCGCCATAGCGTCCCGTAAGGGATAGGGTAGGGTAGGAGGAAAGGGATGAAGAAGGTAGTGTTAACGCCTATCTACGGACACAACCCTTACGTAGAGGGTGCTGCAATAGCCTTTTCAGAGAGGCAGTGGAAGAATTTGCTTAAGCTTCCTACTGAATACCCTGATTGTTGGGATCCTGAGTATGTAGCTGCTGTTCGTCTTGGGGAACTCAAGCTTTTGCATCACGGAACTTGTGAGTATTTCATGTGTGTGCCCGTCATAAATGCTCCGTATGCAAGGATTTTTACATTTGGAACCTATGAGGTTCCAGACCTCATCATTGACAAGGAAAAAGCGGCGGTAATTGCTGCTTTGAAAAAACATAGAGGCTTTCGCAGGCTGCTGAACAAGTATAAGGCTGGAAAGCTGGTGTGGGCACACGCAAGTGAGTTTGATGATGTAAGGGATAACGAATATCCAGTGTTTTATGTGATTTTGAACAATGCTAACTCTCCCGTAGAGTTAATAGTTCCGTGAGTAAAGGGCGGGTTTTAAGCCCGCCCTGCTTCTTCCTTCCATAAGTCAGTTCCACCTTTTTGCTTTGATTAGTCAGCCCTGCCCCAGAGGTGCGGCCATCCACGGTAAGAGTGCCCAAAGGGCGCCGCCGCACCGCCTGAAAGGGATAGGGTAGGGTAGGAGGAAAACATGAGGAAGGCTTTAAGCATCAAGGGAGTGCCCTACAAGGGAGTTATCGTGAAAGCCCTCCACTATTTGGAGGGAGATGTGTATGACTACAGGGACTTTCCAAACAATGCAATCCTTGTGGTCAAAAAGGGCACACGCCTGCACGAAATAAAGGGTGTGGGCGTTCGTCTTGATTTAGGCTGGGCGGAGATTTTCCCTGCACTTCCTCCAGATGACTGGGAAGGAGACTACGCTTCCTATTTGGCTGCATACGACGTTCCTGTGTATGTAGGACTTTCTCCCGTTGTAAGGTGTCTTTGGCTTAAAACCTACACCACCCGTAGGTGGCTGGTTGTTATTCCTGAGGAAGAGTGGGAAGGAAACTGGAAGGAGGTGAAGGAATATCTCCTGAGTCATAAGGTTATCCGTCCTCAGAACCTTGGAGAGATCTCCATCACCTTGGGTGGAGATCCCGAGTTTGAAGTATATGTAGATGGGCAACTCGTCCCTGCCAAAAAGCTTTCCATCTTCAAAAGAGGAGGAAAGTTTGGTCCCATAGGGACGGACGGAGACTCTGATATAGCAGAACTCCGCCCAGCCATCGCATACTCCGAGGAGGAGTATGTGGAGAACTTTCTGAGGCTTGTAAGAAGTCTCAGAAGGAAAACGAGAAAGGACTACGCCCTCTCTGTAAAGGGCGATGTTTATCCGTTAGGAGGCCACATCCATGTAGGTTCTCCCAACAGGAATGTGGTAAGAGTTCTTCAGGGCGAGGTGGAAACTTTTATATCCGCCCTTGATGACTTTTTGGGGAGGGTAATCCTTCCCACATCAGGGCCCGCAAGAATAGGGACAGGGAACGCCCGCCCTGGCGTGTATGAACTCAAGCCTTACGGGTGGGAGTATAAAACTCCGCCCGCAAGTATTTATGCGGACCCAGAGATGGTTCGCATAGTTTATAAACTCACTAAAAACCTCGTGGAGGCACTCCTTAAGGAGGAGGAGATCTCCTACGAGGTTGTGGATGGGAAAGCGGAAAGAAAGGAGTATCTCCGCTTCCTAACAGAGGAAGAAACGGAATACTTCCTTTCCTTTCCGCAACGCTGGGCACAGGGAGAAATCCATCCCTTTGTGCCCATGGAGGAACTGGCAGCGGACATCGCTGCTAAGTGAGGCGGGGCGGAATGCCCCTGGCTTTTTCTTCATAAGTCAGTCCCCATCCTAAGCAGGCCATCCAAGGTAAGAGTTCCCATAGGGAACCGCCTGCTTATACGTGGACTTTTTAAAACCCACGGGGTGATAATTTGGGGATTTCTTGGCGTGTTGTGGAGTGCCGAAGGTCCCCGGTCTTTAGCGGATGGCGGTTAGACTCTTAAACAACCAACCAGCAAAAACGAACGAAATTTCTCACTTTTTAAACGCCCGCAAAGAAATTTTGAATTGGTTGCACCCTGTCCGATAGGTGAGGTCATCCACAGGTAAGACTGCCCAAAGGGCAGCGCCTCACCGCCCGCAAGGGTAGGACAGGGAGGAGGTATAGCCATGCAAAAGCTTAGGTCCATCCTGCTACTCGGGGCACAAAGCCCCATGACAGTGTGCTTCCCCAACCAATATTGCAAGCACTATTACTACTTCCACATAGGGGAAGCTGCGACTGAGGAGGAAGTCAGGTCCGCCATCACAAAGGCGGACGTAATTTACAGCTTCCTCTCAGAGGAGGAAGCGGATGTCCTGTCGTGGGCACTCCGCATAAAGGTTCCGAAGAGGAACCTGATAAGGCTGGAGGAGGCCTTCAACACTCTGGGTGTTTCATACCCAGAGAATATCTACCTGATAACGGTTCACTGGGAAATGTGCCCCATCATCCACAGGGTTTGGTGGAGTTTCACTGGCGGCGGGGGCTAAACCCTGCCCTTCGGGGGCTTTTATGCCCCCTGAGTTTTCTTCCCTTTTCTTCTTCTATTGGTTTCCCTCTACCCACTGCGGTGGTCATCCACAGGTAAGAGTGGCCAAAGGCCACCGCCACCGCCTTCCGCAAGGAAGAGGGTAGAGGGGGAGGAAGGTCATGAAGCACCAAGCCCAACAACAAGCTGCAAGGACTCAAAGGCCTCAGCACCAAGCCGCTCAAGGGCAGCCTCAAGCTGTCCTTGAGTTCTTCCACAAGGCCAGCGAGGACAAGCACAAAAAGCTTGTCCTTGCTGTGTCTGAGAGGGGCGGAGTGATCCTCCGCCTCATTGAGAGGGAAGGCGAAGGTCAAAAGGCCATAGTCTTCTCTCTCAATAGAACTGAAACAATCTCCCTCGCAAGGGAGGTTGAGTTCTACCTGATGGGAGTGGTAAAGCCCACTCCCAATGTAAGTGGAAGGCCCACGATAGTGGAGTTCTTCCACTACAACGACCAAAGCGGTCAGTATAAGAAGCTGGCCGTGGAGGTCTTTGAGGATGGGGGTCTTGCCCTCGTTCTCCGTGAAGGAGAGAAGGGCAGGATCCCCGATGGGATCGTCTTTAGCCTCAGTAGGGCTGAGGCGATCCACCTGGTGGAGGAGTTAAAACTCCTCTTCCAGAGAAGGGTTTAAAGCCCTGAGTGAGGATGCGGGCGGTCCGCCCGCTTTTTATTTAGTCAAACTTGTCAGCCCAAGGTCAAGTCTGGGGATGGTCATCCAAGGTAAGTCCGTCCTAAGGACGGCGCCATCTCCGCCAAAAGGGCTTGGTCTTAGGGTGGAGGCAATATGGGAAAGGTAAAGCTGGTTCGCTATGATGCCACGGGAAAGCCTATTGAAGAGATTGAGGTAGATGAAGAGTGTATCTCAGTGGATAGCTTTGGTGAAAAGTTCTCATTTCGTGCAGACGTGGAATGCGAGGAGTTATACGAAAAGTTAAGAGGGGGCTTCTGGCGTCCAGTTTTGAAAGAAGAAGAGGAAGAGGAAGAGGAGGAAGAAGACAGGTGGTATAGGAGGAGAAGGAGGAAAAAGGAGAGAAACAGAAGAAACAGAAGGCGAAGAAAAAGGTAGCCCATCCCAAAGGGATGCTGAGTGAGGAGGGCCTTCTGGCCCTTTTTGTCAGTCCCGTAAGGAGATGGCCATCCAGGGTAAGAGTGGCCAGAGGCCACCGCCATCTCCTACCTGCCTTTCGGCAGGCTTGCGGGACAGGAGGTAAAGATGCCACAAGTTCTTAGCCTTAAATTTTTAGAAGTTGCCCCATCCCCTTCCAAGGGAGGGCTGCCCTGGGTGATTCCACTCACGGCCTATTCGGAAATAGCCTTTACAACGTCAGACGGGGTAGAAATTAGACTTCGCCCTCAACTTTATGGAGAGGACCTTGTCTTGGGGGTAAACAGGTGGCTTAGCCCCCAAGTCGCAAGGGCTGTCCTTGAATTCCTGAAGAAGGACATACCCAGATTTTACAGGTTGAGGGCGTTCCTCCTCAGTGAAGTGCCTGAGGGCAGCTCTGAAGAGGATACACGGTTGTTCATATGGGAGTCCAGCCCAGATAGGGTTGAACTGTCAAGTGGCAGGGAGTATCACACAGTCCGCATCCTTGAAGGCGGACGTGCCGAATGTTCCTGCCCAGACTTTCAAAACAGGAGGGCGGGAACAGGGACTTGGTGCAAGCATATAAGGGCTTTGCACCGATTTTTGAGGGAGACCTTTTCTCCCAATGCGGTGATGTTCCCTTACTGTTTGCCCCTACAGGAAATAGATGAAGTTCCTCCATCCGCAAAGTTCATAGAGGAACTTGGAGGCCTTTATGAGGTCCTGTCCCATCCAGATGCGGAAAGGGGAAGTTATGCCCGCTGCAGGGATGTGTATGACACTCCCACTCTGGGAGTTGAGTTTGAAATCCCAGGGGGGAGAGGGGCTGAAATGGTCCTTCTTGTGAAGGTAATTTCAGTCCTGAAAAACCGCGGGCTTGTCCTCTCTTATGAGAGGGATGCGTCCGTGGACGGCGGGGAGATAAAGCTTACTCCCTTCCCCGCCACAATTGAGGAAGTCCTCAAAAGAGGACAACTCCTCAAGGACTTAAGAGACCTCGTAAAGGGTCTCTTTGTAAGTTCCGCACCTGCTGGGCTACATGTTCACGTGAACATGTGGCCCTTTAGGGAACGGTTGGGGGAGATTCTTTTAATCCTCCTCCCCTTTGTCCTCCTCTTGCAGAGGAGGTTTAATCTCGCCGCTATCTTTGGGCGTGGGCTAAACTCCTATGCCACAGGGATAGAGGCGTTGGTCCCTCCACGGTATTGGTGGGTGAACTTTATGTCCCTGCCCCATACCGTGGAGATAAGGCTGGGTTGTTCTAAACACGGCGACCCAGTCAAGATATTGCTGATGGCCCTCTTCATGCAGAGGGCCTTTTGGGCAATAATGGAGGGAAGGTTTGAATTGCCTTCCCCTGATGCCAGCGGAGACAAGCTGATCTCCGCTTTTTCACAGCTTCTTTCCGAGGAGGAAAGAAGCTACATAGTGCCTCTACTCAAGGAGGCACTTTTAAGTCCCGAAAGGGACTGAGTGGAGGGGCATGTGCCCCCGCTTTTTGTTTAGTCAAACCCTGCGTTGGATGGGCCTTACTTGGGGGATTACCCCCAGCCCATCCGTCCCTGAAGAGGGACAGCAGGGAAAGGAGGTTAAGCCATGAGGAAAGTCCTTAGCATACCACACTACGACCTTCCCTACGACGAGGAACAGGGGCTATTTTTTGTAGTTCCTTACGTTAGGTATAGTCCTCTTAACAGACATGACTATGTAGATTTCGGCCACCACAGCATTGTGGTGGTGCCAGAAAGCAGCGTTGAACTAAAGGACCTCGTCGGCTATCCAGAAGACGAACCTGAATGGGCATCCTTCTGGACGTATGAGGGAAGCTACGAGGAGGAAGAGTTCTTAGACCTTCCCTTCGTGGCGGATATTCCCATGTATGGTGTTGTGATCTTGGAAGGATATATCACGGGGAAAAAGATACTCGTTGTTCTTGGAGAGGTTTGGGATGACCCTAAACAGTTCAGGGAAGGAAGCCCATTCAGGGAACTTCTCCTCAGAGAGGGTTTTGCGTCTTTAGAACCACCCTCTCTGAAAAATGCCACCATCACCCTTGGTGGAGACCCAGAGTTTGAGGTGGTAGACCTTGAAAGCGGGGAGATAATCCCTGCTTACAAGGTAGATGTTTTTGAAGAGGGCGAAGATAAGCCCTTTTCAGCGGTGGGCACGGATGGAAATGATGCTATAGCGGAAATCCGTCCAAGCCCACATAAAACTCCCGAGGGCTATGTGCGGCAGGTTAGGTCTATCCTTGAGAAAATAAGAAAGACAGCCTCTTGGATAGACCTGTCTGTGGAGGGGAACAAATACCCCCTTGGCGGGCACATTCATGTGGGTGCCCGAGATGACTTAACAAGGAGGGTCCTCAAGAAGAAAGTAAGCGTCTTTATATCCGCCCTTGATGACTTTATTGGGAAGCTGTTGCTTCCCACGTCAGGGGCTGCAAGGGGCAAGTATGCGAAGCTTTTCGCATACGAGTTAAAGCCCTATGGCTGGGAGTATAGAACGCCTCCAGCCAGCATCTACGGAGACATGGAGGTTCTCCGTATAACCTACAAGCTTACCCAAAAGCTTGTAGAGAAATTACTTAGGGAGGGAAAACTCTCCTACGAGGTGGGAGAAGGAGGCACTCCTCCCTTTGAGGAATACCTTGCTTTTCTCACAGAAGAGGAGGCAAGGTATTTCCTGGACTTCCCAAGGAGATGGGAAGAGGGTCTTGTTCCAAGAACCCTCTTCCAAGCGGCCGTTGCGGTCGCTGAGTAAGGGCCTTTTGGCCCTTTCACTTGTAAAACCAAGGTCAAGCCACGGGTCAGGGAAGGTCATCCAAGGTAAGTCCGTCCAAAGGGCGGCGCCGTTCCTGTCCCCAAGGCTTGTCCTTGGGAGGAGGTAGCAATGAAGAAAACGGTTTCCCTCAGAAGAAAACTAAATCTCACCCTCTCTCCCTATGAGGGGGTGTATATCTTCGGCCTTCGCTATGTGGAAGGCGAATTTTATGACTACGAGAACTTGCCCAAAGTGGCGGTTCTCGTAGCAAAGCAAGGGTCCGTGTTTTTGGACCTTGCTATCAACTACACCAAATATCTCGGGTGGGCAACCCTTGAATATGTTGTCCTACCCGAGGACTGGGAGGATACATACGATGACTTTGTGTATGAGTATGACCTCCCAGAGTTTCACGGTCTTGCTTTGAAAGGTGAGGCCGTGAGGCTGATAACCGCCAGAACCAGAAAAAGGATTCTGGTGGTATCAGAAAATGCGTGGCAAAGCCGTTGGGAGGAGGTGAAACAATACCTCCTTAAACATGGCTATGCCACGACAGAACCTCAACAACTCGGGGAGATCTCCATCACCCTCGGTGGAGATCCAGAGTTTGAGGTGATTTGGGAAGGGGAGGTTGTTCCCGCAAACAGCCTCCTCATCTTCAGAGATGGGGACACTGATGACCCCATCGGAACGGACGGGGCGGCGCATACTGCCGAACTCCGTCCAGATGCCGCATACTCCGAGGAGGAGTATGTGGAGAATTTCCTTGCCCTCTTGGAGGAGGTCAAGGACGAAGGCGTCCTCCTGTCCGTGCAGGGGGACACATACCCATTGGGAGGCCACATTCACATAGGGTCTCCCGATGAATATATCGTCCAGGTCCTTCAGGACGAGGTAGAACGCTTCGTCCAGGTCTTGGACGATTTTGTGGGAAGGCTTCTCCTTCCCACCTCAGGTAGGGCCAGAGGTAGTTATAAACGCCTCGGTGCCTACGAAATCAAGGACTACGGGTGGGAGTATAGAACTCCACCCAGTAGCTTCTATGCGGACCTTGAGATGGTCCGCATCACCTACAAATTAGTCAAGGGTCTCGTGGAGACCCTCCTCAAAGAGGGGGAAATCTCCTACGAGACCCTTGAGGATGGGAGGGCCAAACCCGAGGAGTATCTCCGCTTCCTAACAAAAGAGGAGGCGGAACACTTTTTAGCCTTCCCAGAAAAATGGGCAAAGGGAGAGATAATTTCCCTTGTGCCCATGGGAGAGTTCCCACCAGTCCTTTTCGTTTTTAGGGACGAGTGGGATGATGATAAGGCGTGGGTCTTTAAGGAGGCCCTCAAGGACCTGCCCGTAGAAAGGCCTGTAAGGATTGTCCTTTATGGGCTTGCGCAGCGCAGGGGAGACTACTTTACCCTCCCTACTGCGCCAGAGGAGTGGCGACTGAAGGAGGAATTTCCTAAGGCGCCATTTGTTAAGGGTGCCATTCCAGAAATCTGGGTTGGCATTCCCTACAGGTTCAGGAAGGAGGAGGAAATTCCTGAGGGCCTCCTTGATGAGTTTGTCAGCTGGGTAGAGGAGTATCTCGCTCAGCTGAAGCTATTAGCGACCCAAGAGGTCGCTGAGTGAGGGCCTTTTTGGCCCTTTCACTTGTCAGCCCAAGGTCAAGTCTGGAGATGGTCATCCAAGTGGAGGCAATATGGGGAAGGTAAAAATAGGTCTGTATGACGCAGTAGGCAAGTTGTGCGAGGTTATTGAGGTGGATGAAGAAGGTCAGCATTAAATGCGAGGAATTGCAGGAAAAACTAAGAGGTTGGATAGTTGAGATGATTCCCGAAGAGGAAGAAGAGGAGGAAGAAGAAGACAGATGGTATAGGAAGAGGACAACAAGGAGAAAATGGCCCTTTTTGTCAGTCCCGCAGGAAGGTGGCCATCCAGGGTAAGACTGCCCAAAGGGCAGCGCCATCTTCCTCCTACCAAAAGGTAGGTTTTGCGGGACAGGAGGTGTCTCATGCTTCAAACAGCAGTAGTTTGGAAAGGCGTCATTCACGAAGGAGTGGTTCTGAATGAACTCCTTTACGTGGATGGCGATGTGTTCTTGGGCGGGCAATACCTGCCTCATGGGACGGTCGTTGTCGCCAAAAAGGGCACACGCCTTCATGAGATCTGTGGAGTGGAAGGAGAACTTGACCTGGGATGGGTCCAGCTTATACCCGCAGGGAACTCTTGTTCTGGTCTTCCAAAATACGTGGGCACCTACCTTGAGGAAATTTTGTGGTTTAAGGACGGCAAAAACGACATCATCGTAGTGTCGGAGGAGTTATGGGAAAAGCGTTGGGATGAGGTGGGAAGGTTTCTCCTCTCCACAGGACTGGCTTACTACGAAGGCTGGATCTTTGAGTGTCAGTCTGCATCCGTTCTCCTTGGTGGCGATCCAGAATTTGAGGTGTATGCAGATGGAATACTCCTCCCAGCATACTTCTTCCCTATCTTTGAAGGTCTAAGTAATTCCATAGGCACAGATGGAAACTCCGCCATTGCAGAACTCCGCCCTCCTCCTTCATACAGGCCAGAGAAATACGTGGAAAGCTTTATGTCCCTTGCGGAAAAGGTTGGAGAACAGGGTATCCTCCTGTCCGTCAAGGGAGATACATACCCTCTTGGCGGGCATATCCATGTAGGTTCTTACAACGAGTATGTAGTGGAGGTTCTCAGGGACAAGGTGGAGGAGTTTATCTCTGTGTTGGATGATTTTGTGGGGAGGGTCCTCCTCCCCACGTCAGGGCCAGCCAGAGGCGAGTATGCACGCCTTGGTGCCTATGAATTGAAAAAATATGGATGGGAATATCGGACGCCCCCATCCAGTTTCTATGCGGATCCAGAGATGATCCGTATAACCTACAAGTTGGTAAAGGGTCTTGTAGAGAGTCTTCTAAGGCAGGGCAAACTCTCCTACAGGACCCTTGAGGATGGGAGGGCACGGGAAGAAGAATACCACCGATTCCTTACAAAAGAAGAAACCGATTACTTCCTTGCCTTCCCGCAGCGCTGGGCAAAGGGAGAAATCTCTCCCTTCGTGCCAGTAAAAAGTTTAGCAGCCTTAGCAGCCGCTGAGTGAGGGGCCTCTCGGCCCTCTATTTGTCAGCCCGAGACCAAGCTGGGAATGGCCATCCAAGGTAAGTGTGTCCATAGGACACCGCCATTCCTCCCAACAGGGCTTGGTCTTTGGGTGGAGGAGTCATGAGGAAGATGGTCCAGCACAAAGGACTCAAATTCAAAGCCCTCTACTTTGTAGAGGGTAAGGCTACCTTCCGTGGCTACAAATACCGCCCTGATGGGACGGTGTTTGTGGTCAAAGAAGGTTCAGTCCTTGAGGATGTTGTGATTCCTCGGGGGCTGGACGGAGTGCTTGATCTGGGATGGGTCAAGCTTGTGGAACCTAAGGTTCCAGAGGATTGGCTTTCAGTCTGGAGTTATGAAGAATACCTCAAAGAGTGGGACCTCCCCATGTTCCAAATGGAAGAGAAAAAAGTTGAAGCCATCTGGCTTATGACATTCAAGAGTAAGGTTTACCTCGTAGTGTCTGAGAGGTCGTGGGAAAACAAGTGGAAGGAGGTGGAAGAACTCCTCCTATCCACAGATATAGCACGGTAAGTGCTGAGTCAGGAGGGGCTTCATGCCCCCCTTTTGTCAGGCCTGCAAGGAGATGGTCATCCAGGGTAAGTCTGCCCAAAGGGCAGCGCCATTTCCTGCCGCCAGTGGCGGTCTTGCAGGTCGGGAGGAAAGCATGATCAAAACCCAACGCATCCACATTCCCATCCGTCCCTCTCCTATTTGGGACGGAGACAGGGTTTTTGAAGCCCCTGGGGGACCTATGGTCTACCCGATTAAGGCTAAGGACATTACTGTCCCTAACATCTTTGGCGGCACTGTCCTTGCCAAAAGGGTAGAGTATGTGGAGGTGAAGGTCTCCAAGAGGCTTTCATCCTCCATCCAAGTAGAAGTCTCCCAAAAGGGACTTCTGGACTGCGTAGGGCTTGTCTCGGGCGGGCAAGTCCTTGCGGTGGTGGGAAGAGGGTCTGAACCAAAGAGGACCCTCGTGTTTTTGGAACCTCAGGCCTTAAAAGACCCTGAGGTGTTTGAGGCCCTTTCAGGGCTTCTTTTGAAGGAAGGCTTTGAAAGGGTGGGAGTATCCGCCCACCTCAAGCTTGGTGGAGAGGCCGAGTTTGAGGTGGTAGTGGGTGGCAGGGTAGTTCCTGCCGAGGATGTGTTTCCTCATGAGGAGGGCTTTGAACCTCCCGTGAGGGCAGAGGGCTGTGTTCTGAAGGTGGAACCCGATATGGCAGATACTCCTTTGGAGTATCTGGAGAACTTCTATGCCCTGATAAAGGGCATAGACTGTGCCTTGTCCACCAAAGGCAAGGTCTATCCAATTGTGGGAACCATGTGCTTTGGTTCCCAAGACAAAGCAGCCCGCAATGTCCTAAGGATATTTGCCCAGGACATTGTTAGGGTTTTGGATGACTTTGTGGGCAGAGTGCTTCTGCCCACCTACGGAAGGGCCTGCTGGGAGGAAAAACTGGCAGGTCTTGGAAACTATAAGCTGGCCTCATACGGGCTGGCTTATAGAGTTCCCGCCAGCATCTATGCGGAGGTAGAAACCCTTCGCATAGTCTATAAGCTGGCGAAAAACCTGTTGGAGACCCTTCTCAAGAAAGGAGAAGTCTCCTACAGAACGAGGAAGGGCTACCCTCTGAGGGAGGAGTATATGCGTTTCCTCTCCGAGGAGGAGGTAGATCTTTTGATGTCCTTCCCTGAAAGATACAGGGGAGGAGAAAAGCTTGTGCCTGTGGAGGTCCAAAGCCATGTTTAATTTCTTCAGGGACTTCCACAGAGTGCAGAGGATAGCCTGGGGGCTATTCTATCAGCCCCCAGCTTATGCGATAGGGCTTGAAACCCTATCGGTGAAGGAGTTTGCCACGGGTGAGAATGTAATGCTTGTGCCCGTGGGCAAACTCTATGTGCGGGACATCAGGGTAATAGATACCCTTGAGGTCCCTCTGACCCTGCAGCGGGAAGGCTTCATTATTCCTGTGGAGGATAAAGACGGCCTTCCTGTCGTTCAGGTGGTAGCGGATGGGGAGGTCGTCGCCTTGGCGGGACAGAACTTTCTCATCTTAGACCCGATAGCACCAGAGAAGGAGGATAAGCAGCTTGTTTTAGTCCTTTCCAAAGCCCTGTCCCGCCTAAATCCAAGCACAGCGGCAATGCTGTGCTGAGTCTTGCCCCTTTGGGGGCTTATATTCCCAATTCCTTTTTTAACCATTCTCTTTCTGGAAGACCGTGCAATGTAGTGTGATAGTAAGCCATAAGCTTAGAAGTCAGGTCTGGTGGAGGGAGGACAAACCTATTAGAGTGAAGAAGTTTGAACATATAGACCGTATGGACTGTGGCATCGGTAAGAAGGCGCCTCTCAAGGGACTGAAAGTTAGCTGGGTATCTTTCTTTGAGTATCACGCCCGCAAGGAACACCTCCGCAAGGTAAATCGGTTCTTCTTCTTTGGCTTCACGCAAAACCTCGCTTATGAAGTGGGCGGAAAAGTGGTCATTGTCTGATTGAAAAGCCAGACGTTTCCTACGCAAACGCAAAAACTTGGCAAAGACACCCCAATAACCCTCGT
>Ga0081519_100120_pt1 | contig 15215 bp, 18 predicted proteins | sample ConSprmetagenome_FD_70987 | JGI IMG/M metagenome (GOLD analysis project Ga0081519, IMG submission 70987) | Hot spring microbial streamer communities from Conch Spring, Yellowstone National Park, USA - C T=80-84 v2 (version 2) | ecosystem: Environmental > Aquatic > Thermal springs > Hot (42-90C) ...
ACCATATCAAAGACCTCTGGCGGAATTCTCTTTAGCACCTCAAGGGCGTCTCCTTGAATTACCGTGTTTTTGATGTTTTCTATGTGGTAGAACATAGGGTTAATTTATTTTTTTTGTGGAAGCCAAAAGCGTAGAGGAGATTTTAGAGGAAGTTCGTCTGCTCCTTCAAGAGGAGGACATCCCATTCAGGGAAGTGATGGACCTTATTTTGCTTGCAATAAGCCTGATGAAGGAAGAACTCTACTCCCTGCTTGGGATAAAACAGCAGCTAAAAACCCTTCAAAAAAGAGAAAAACAAAAGCCCACAGAAAGCCAAGAGGAGGAACCTATTCAAGAGGAAGACCTTCCGTGCATGCATTTTGTCCGTGTAGGTAGGCCCGCTGGAAGAAAAGACACCGCACCGAGAATGACCCTGAGGGAGTTCTTTGAAAAGGAGATCCTTCCGCTTCACAAGGAGACAAACTGGGAAGAAAAGGCAAAAGAGGTGAGGGAGAAAATTCTAAGAGGTGAGTTTGTTATAAAAACTTTAGAGGACTTTATTGGGTATCTGTATGCCTACATGCTTTTTGAGGATGTCCCTGAGTATGTTTTGGCATAAAATTATAAGGGATGAAGGCATTGGGCTTGCTTTTAGCTTTGCTGTTGGTTTTTTCCAGTGTGCAGGCGTATTGGTTTAGGGAGGGAGTAGACTACTTTGGCACTGGTAAGCGGGAAGAGAAAAGGCAGGAGAAGAAAGAGGAAAAGAAGGAGGTAAAAAAAGAGGACAGGGAAAAGTATTATGAGGAGTTATACAGACAAGCACAGGAGTGGTTTCCAGAGACGACCAATCCTTTGGAGAGGGCTTTTTACAAAAATCCAGATGACCCAAAACTTGTGGAACTTTTAGACAGGTTCTACACGGAAAGGACGGAGAGGGCAAACCTTTTGGCAAGCAGGTTGATGGCTTTGCAAACCCAAAAGGAAGCAAGGCTTTTGGAGAAGTTAAAGGACTACACGGTGATTTACTTTTACAGTCCTCAGTGTCCTTATTGCAGGGCAACAGAACAGTATTTAGGAGTTTTTGATGGGAAGGTAAAGCAGTTTTTGAGGGTAAACACCTTACTTCCTGAGAATGCGAGATTTGTGAGGGATTTTGGCATACAAGCGGTGCCCACTTTAATCTTTATGAAGGATGGGAGGGTGGTGAGGAGGTGGGTGGGTTTGTGGGTGTATCCATCTCAGGAAGCCATTAAATTTTTGGAGGGTTTGCCATGAGGAGGGTTGTAGCAGCTTTTCTTGCTGGTTTGATGTTATTTACGCCTACTTTTCAGGCGGTTGGTGATGATATAAGGATAGAGGTGAGGGGAGATCTGTATGATAGGCTGGCGCTGCCTAAGGGTGAGCCGCCTCAGGATTTAAGGCTTTTCCAAGGGCAGTTTGGCGGTGGGCTAACTCCTCCTGTGGGTGCTTGTGGGATAAATGCGGCTTCTTCTTTTATTGCTGGGTTATCAAGTATTGCGAACTTAGGTGGGCTTCAGGACTTTATTACCAATTGGCGGGATGCAGGAACTGCGTTGATGTTGTATGGGTTAGCCACGTTTTTGCCCGTTGCAAAGGAGGTGCTTTTGGGTGCAAACATGCTATCAAACTTCGTGGCCCAGTTGAGAGGGTTTTCTTGTGCGCAGGCAATGGATGCAATCAGGGAGTTTAACTATCAGGACAGCTATTTGATTAAGAGGTGTATAGCCAGAAGGTTAGGGATTTCTGCAGACCAGGTGGATGTGGTGAGGAGTAGGGATCCCAAGGAGTGGTATGATGCTTACAAAGCGTGTTTAAACAGTGCCAGCTTGGTAGATTTGTTTGGCGGGGATAAAAGCGAAGCGGAGAAGTTTTTGAAGTTTATCTCTCCTCGCAGCTTAGCAAGGTGTTATTTGGGTGTGAATAGGGCACCTACTCCTGAGGAGATAGCCAATGCGGACCTTCAGACGAGGGCTAAGTATTTTCTGTATATGATTTTACCTGATATAACTTTGGATGGAAATGGGCTTTTGAGGGTTCGCACAGTTGAGATAGTAGACACTCGGACTGGGCAGAGACGGCCTGCTACTATGCTGGATGTTATGAATTTGCATGTTGAGACCTTTGTGGAGGATTACGAAGAGTTGATAAGGAAGTTAAAGTCTGAGATCAAGTTTGAAATGGGATATAAAGAGTCGTTGGAGGCAAGCAGACCTTATTTTGAAGAATTTGAGAGGAAGTATGGAATAATTGTGAGAGATATGGCACCCGCTATGATTTTGCTGTTGAGGATGAGGGATTATTTACAGAAGAAGGTAGAGAGTAATCCAAATAATATCACATATATAGCGGATTTGAGGGCCATAGACAATCACATTGAGGAAACTTTTATGAAAGTCTATTTAGATGAGGCCCTTTGGAGATTGGAAAGGGCGTTGGATGAAGCTTTGCTGAGGCTGAGGCAGGCGGAGGCAATGAGGAGGTCTTTGGGTTCTGGTGCCATACCGGGGGATAGAGATGGGTGCTTTGGTGGTTCTTCTGGCAGTTCTAATTAATTTGGTTTTTGGGCAGACGCAGACGTCTTCTGATGCGCAATCTGGCGCTGTAGAGGCGGCGGTGAGACAGTATCAAGAGGCTATTAAAAAAATAAGGATGGCTTACGGAATTACACAAGCCGAGGGGTGTAAAAAGGCGACGGAACAGTTGACCACCATAGCGGAGAAGTATGGTATGCTGATGATAAACGAAGGAAGGGCCTATATAAGACTTCCCGATAACAAAGGATTTTGGTATTATCAGGTAGATGGGGACTCGTGTCGGGTTATAGCTTATGCGGTGGAGGGGACTCTAAGCCCGCCATCGCCTATATCTGTTGCACCAATAGGGAAACAGATTCTTACAAAGCAGGACATTAAATTTGGAGTTGATGTGAATTTGTTTCGGGTTCTTTTCCAGCTTCTTATGTATGCTGCTGGGATTTTCTGGGCGGTTAGGGCAGTGCAGAGGTTTGTTGCGGGAGAACTAACAGAGTTCTTCTTCACCCTTTTAATAGGCTTCATCATCGTCGCAAGCATGTATGTGCTTTATAGGTGGATACCACCCTAAATTCGTATAATATTTCCTATGCATGAGATTTTCAGAAAGCGCCGTGGGCCACAGTTAGAGGAGATAGAGAAGGTTATAGCGTTAAAGTCCGCTAAGGGCTATAAGGAGGATGGGATAAGAAGCTTTAGGGAGTTTATAAGGCAAAGGACAGAGTATGCACCAAGCACGGTCTATACCTACATAAAGCTATACAAGACTTTTGGGAGAGAACTTCAAGCTTTGGGACTAAGTAAGGCAAGGCTTTTGCTGAGGTATGGGAAGACGGACAAAGACTGGATAGAACGGGCAAAGAAGATGACAGTGAGGGAGTTGGAGGAGGTTCTTAGGAGAGAAGAATGAAAAAGACACTGCTGAGTTTAGGAGTTTTAGGGATAAGCCTGGGCGTGCCTTTGAAGCTTTTTGTGGATAAGGTAGACGAACAAACCCAAGATGCTTATTGGCAGGGGCAAATCCAACTGGCTAAGGTAAACATTGACAGGCTGAGGCTGCTTCAGGCGGTGCGGTGCGACGGCATGGATTTAGGAACTTATTTTCTGGTGAAGGCAAGCGGGGAAGGTTTTGAACCGTATGTAGCCGCCATCATCCCTCAGGAAAGTGCGGGAGATGTGTATGCTACGGGATGCGACCCTTGTCCTAAAAGCTGGGAACTGACTATGAAAAGGAAAACCCATCCTATAAACAGTAGATGGTTGGAAATGGTTTTTGGTCAAGGGCTTCATAACTATTGTTTAAGGAAAAATGCAACCCGTGAGAACACCTGCACAGTAGGCTTCGGGCTTATGCAGATAACATCTCACACAATTTCTGAGAGGAGATACAAGGAATTAGTCCGTCCTGAAGCCCTCGCTTACACAAAAGCCCATGTGGTAAAGGGTAGCGGCAATTATGCAGCAGCAAACGAAGAACCCAAAGATTCTCCCTACAATCCATGCAAAAACATAGAGGTAGGGCTTTCTATTCTGAAGGATAAATACGAAATTTGTAGGAGTAAATACGGTGATGGAACGGCCAAGACAATGGCGTGTGCGGTCTGCTACTACAATGGAAACACAAGGTATTTGTCCCATCTCAGGAAAACCGTTATAGACAGAGGGCAAGCAGGCCTTCTTGTTAGGGCTGGGTTTATCAAGGATGGGATGCTGGAGGGTTTAAGGAAGTTTTTGGTTGATATAGAAGGTTTCGTTAAGAGGTGGGATGAAGAGGAAAAGCGTGGAAAACTCTGCACAAAAGTCTTTTAGCTATGAAAACCCTTATTCTCACCGAAAAGCCCTCTGTGGCGGAGGATTTTGCGAAGGCTTTAGGTGGTAGAAAAAGGGAGGGCTATTATGAAGGGGGAGAGTATGTTATTACTTGGGCTTTTGGGCATTTGTTTGAGATCAGCGATGAGGATTTGCCTAAGAGGTGGGACTTAAGCGGGCTTCCTATTTTTCCAGAAAAGTTTGAGTATAAGCTAAAGTCGTCGCAGGCGGGCAAACAGTTCAAAGTAATAAAAGAACTTTTAGCACGGGCGGAGAAGGTGATAATAGCCACAGACGCTGGGCGGGAGGGAGAGTTGATAGCCAGACTTATTCTGCAAAAGGCTGGGCTTAAGGACTGGTCTGTTGTCTATCGCTTTTGGACGTCGTCCGCCTTAACTCCTGAGGTGATAAGGCAGGAAATGCGCACGTTAAAGCCTGCTAAAGAGTATGACAGTCTTTACTGGTGTGCGTTGGCCCGTCAGCATGCGGATTTTGTGGTGGGTATAAACCTCACAAGGGCGGTGTCTTTGCGGTCCAACGGCGGCGTGTGGAGTGTGGGAAGGGTTCAGACGCCCACGCTTGCTTTGGTGGTTCAGAGGGATTTGGAGATAGAGAACTTCAAGCCCAAGCCCTACTGGGTGATAAAGGCATTGTTTTCTGCGGATGGGAAAACCTATGAAGGAGTGTGGGTTGAGAAGAAAAGCGGAGGTAGAACTGGTGCGGTTGAAGACATGGATGAGGAAGAGGAACGGGAAGAAGAGGAAGTTGGTGGAGTTTTTGATTACTCGGCTGCTGAGAAACTTGTGGAGAAGCTAAAGACTGCCAGACAAGCGGTTGTTAGCAAGGTAGAAAAGAGGAAAAGGGTTGAGTATCCACCTCCTCTTTATTCACTGAGTTCTCTCCAGAGGGATGCCAACAGGGAACTTGGTTTTAGTGCCCAAAAGACCCTTGATATAGCCCAGAAGCTGTATGAAGAAAGAAAAGCCATATCCTACCCAAGAAGCGACGCAGAATACCTTTCTGAAAGCAGCATTTCCTTGGTCAAGGAGGTTCTAAGGAGGTTAAACAGAGAAGACCTTGTGGAAAAAGTGGAAAAAGTTGGAAAGCGTGTCTTTGACGACAGAAAGCTTACCGACCACCACGCTATTATTCCTCTGAAAGACGAAGAAGAAAGCTGGACTGACGATGAGAAGGCTTTGTTTGGTCTGATAAAGAGGCGGTTTTTGGCTGCCTTTTATGAACCCTTTATCACCCTTGAAACCACCGTTATCACCCAAGCAGCGGGAGAGAACTTCTACTCAAGAGGTTCAACTGTTTTGCAGCTTGGCTACAGGGAACTCTACGGAAGACCTAAAGAGAAGCTTTTGCCCAAGCTGGAAAAAGGACAAAAGGTGGAGGTTTTAAAGGTTTGGTCTGAAAAACGCTGGACTAAACCTCCTCCCAGATACACGGAGGGCAGCCTTATAAAGAAGATGGAAAAGCTTTCTCTTGGCACTCCCGCCACCAGGGCGGGCATTATTGAAACCCTAAAATCAAGAGGCTACCTTGTTCTCAACAAAAAGCACCTCATCTCCACAGAAAAAGGTAGAGAACTTATCAAAAACCTCCAAGACAGCAGAATTGTAAGCGTGGAGATGACCTCCGAGTGGGAACAGCAGCTGGAAAGCATACACAAAAGCAAAAAGGGCTTTGGTGGATACAAGGACTTTCTGGAGAGGATAAAAGCCTTCACAAAGGAAGAGGTGGAAAGAATAAAGAAGCTGAGTTTCCAAGCAATCTTTAAAAGGAAAAGCAAAAAGGGCGGTTCAGTAAGGCACCACCCTAAAGTTTATAGGCGTTCTCGCCCTTAATTTCTCACCGCTTTCAAGCCTGACCTCCACCTCCACATAACCTCTCACAGCGGCAGTTGGAAGCCTGCCATAAGCATTAACGTCTATGCTTGGGTTTATATCTACCTTCGTATCCTGAGAATATTCCAACGAAAGATCTGGTAAAACTCCTCCAGGGAAGGTTATGTTAACTACATTGCCACTGACGGATACGCTGCACTCCCCAGATGTTCCCTGATTGTCGCACAAAAACCTATCCTCTTGATACACCCTCACCACCCTCCCAGACACTTGATATACATACGGACTTATCATAGTCGGCGGAGGCAATACGTAAGTTATAGTGTCTGTATCAGAGAAAGGCAGAGGAACCTCCCGCCATTCTTCCTCCAAAATCCTATCTTCATACGGATTTACAGCAATCCAAGGTAAATTAAACTTGTAGTCGTTCAAAGAAAGAGTAAAGTTTATCGGGCTTCCGTCAGGTGTTAACACTCCACCTATTGGAAGGTTATAACACGACAACCCTTCAAGACATAGCTGTGCTTTTTGAATCACTCCTTTAAGAGGGTTGGGAAGCGTTCCAGAATACGCAAGAGAAACGCTTCCACTTATGGCGTCTGGAGGTATGCTAAGCGAACCGTCTGACGGAGTCCCACTTACAGTGGGAGAAGTAATATACGTCTGTTCAAGGCGAAGACTAAGAGAGTAAAAACCCTTTGTATCACCCCCTATACCGCTTCCACCACCACACGAAATCAAAAGCCCTAAAGATACCAAAAGCCAAGCTTTCTTCATGCCCACACCTCCTTACATAAACTCCATCGTTATCACAAGCCTAAATAACTCCTTAGTTCTTTCTTTAGTGGAAAACAGATAACCGAGTATGGGTATATCTTTCAAGAAGGGTATTCCACGGTCCCTAAACTGTTCCAACGTCTGGGCAGAAGTAAATAACACCAGCGTCTCTCCCTTCCTCAAAAGGGTTTGGTTTAGGTTCGTTCTTGTTGAAACCCGTGGCAGGGACACCTCGTTCTGGAAGCCTGCCAAATTTACCCTCTTAGTCTCCAAATCCTCTAAACTATCCTGACGTCTGTATAGGTCTACCGCTATAGTATCCTCATTCACATAATACGGCACAATTATTAACATGCTTCCCGTCTGAATGTCTTCCGTTTTCATGGTTATCGTAGGCGTAGCAGCAGCAGGAGGAGACGTTCCAGGCCCTCCTGTAGGTAAAACATAAGAAAGTTCAAACTGTGAAATAATTCTCTGCTTTTGCAAGGGAGAATACACCATAGGCTGACCATTTAAAGCAGTCAAAACGCTTTCTTCTACCAACCTCGCCCTCCCACTTTGGGCTAAAGCATCCAACTGCATCTCAATCCTTGAAGTTGCCACAGAAAGGCTGAAAATAGAAGACCCCACCGCAGAACCTAAACCTACCTCCACACTACCACTCCTCGCACCCAAAGAAAGTCCCAAAGACTGAAAATCACTCTCACTTACCAAATAAACCTTTATCTTCAGTGGTATCGGTTTAGTAAAGTTCTCGTTTATCTTGCTTACTGCGTTCTCTATAGCCTTCACCTCCGATGGAGTTCCTACCACATACACGTTTCCCATCTCATCCACAGACACCTTAGAACCGCTGTCTCTAAGAAGCCTTTGCAAGCTTGCCTCCAGGTTTCTTGTAAATTCCCTCTGATAGGCAAGGGTTAGGCTGCCATTTCTCTCCTCTATTCTCTTTTGCAAAAAGGGAAGACGCAAATTGAAAACCTTTGCGGAATACTTGTATATCACTATCCTCCCACCCTCAACCTTCCACCACAGGTCAAACATCCCAGTTATCTCGTCAAGCACCTGAGAGAGAGGCTTTCCATCCGCATAGTATGAAAGCGTAAAATACTCACTTTGGGCTTGCGTCTGTCCTCCTCCCTGACCCGCTTGAACCTGTTGCGGATAGGCTATGTCCCTTATAACTATCGGAACCTTAGCGTGCTGGGAAAGCAAAGACGCCAAATAGGTCAAAGACACATTCCGAACATTTACAGAAATGGGCGTATTCAACACATCATTTATCCTTTGCCTTTCAACAGCAACGCTATCCCTATGCTGCGTCCCAACAGGCACTGGGGCATACCTGCCAGCAAAAGCCGCTCCCGCTAAAGCTAAACTAAAAATCACCAAGCCTTTCCTCATCTCTCACCCTCACTTTGATTTTTCTTCTACCCACAAAACCCATTTTATCCTCATAACTTCCCTGCACAGCGGTTTCCCACTCCCTCGTGCTTATAGGAGGCCTCTTTACTTCTCCTCCCTTGTAAAAACTGTCTATAACATAAGAACTGCTTTTAATCTCCTTAACCAAATCCTCCTTACCTGCACAGGAAAAGGCTAAAACCAAAACCGCTAAACTAAAGACCCTTCTTAATCTCATCCACAGACACCTCCAAGCTTAATCCATCCACAAGCACTATATAAACAGGCACTCCCGCCTGAACTACCACCACTGGAACAATCTGCTTAGCCTGTTCCAAATAAAACTTGGCAAACTCATTCCACGTCTGTGCCAAAGAACCATACAAAGCATACAAAAACTCATTCTTTATATCCGTAGTTGTTCCAAAGGGGGTGGAAAACTTTCTTACCTGTCCCTGCTGCAATGCCGAGAAAAATCCAGATATGGTTGTCCCTCCAAAGTAAGTTAGAAGCTGTTCTCTGTTGATGTTTAAAAACTTTCCTCTAACTCCCTCCATCCCATCCTCCCCAGATATAACCATGCCCTTAGGAGACACCTCTATAACCTTGCCGTTTTTAAGTATGCACGAAAGCTTATAAGTCTCAAGCTTTGCCCTCTCAAGAACATAAGAACCTTCTCCCTTCGCTATCACCAAACACCTTGAGAGGTCAAGCCTGTAGTTGTTGGGAAGCCTCGCGTGCCCATCAAGTTCTATCAACACCGCAGGGAACTTCTCACCTCCCACGGGCGCTGGAAAGGAATTTATTATCCTGCCCTTTAGCGTCGTTCCCGCAGGAAGATAAACGGCCCTCTTCTCGCCCACAGGATTTTCATTCTCTGTCCTTACCGCTGGCACATCGGACATACCCGACTGTGCCACTAAATTGCCGTTCGCCCTTGATTGTTCATCTTTTCTCTCCACCCTGTTTATCTTAGGTTTATACTCCTCGGGAGGCTTTACTGGTTCAGTGTAAAGCGGTGGAGGAGGTGGCGGCGGAGGAAGTGGTGGTGCAGCAGGAGGCGACTCTTCTACCCTAAAAACACTCCCACCATTCTTCTTCTCCTCCACCCTGGTCTCCTTGCTTTCTTTAAGCCGCCTCAACTCTTCATTCATCTCCCTCAGCTGGTTCAGTATCTGTTCGTTCATCTGAGACTGAGACCTTAAAGCTTCCTCCAAAAGCCTTTTTTGAAGTTCAGGGTCCGACTTTATTACCACGCTATCGCCAGAAGAAAATAGCCTGCTTAACAAGAATAGCGCCGCTGCCGCACCCACAAAAATCCCACCCCACTTTATAACATCACCACCAAAAAGATTTCTCTTCTTCTCCTCCTGAACCTCTTCTTCCTCTATGGGCACATCCTCATATTCCTGTTCTTGCTTCTTCTTTTTCCTAAGTTTATCCAAAAAACCCATGCATATTATTATATCACTCAAGTGGATGTTTTGTGGTAAAATTAGAGGTATATGCGGGTGTGGTTAGTTTTGGTTTTGTTTGTGATGGCTGGGTGCAGTGCGGTAGCAGTTCAGGAAGGTTCTAAAAATAGGGACTTTCCTGAATTTATAATAAAAGAACGCTTAAAGGAGATAAGGCAATGAGGAAGGCACTTTTATTGCTTGGAGTTTTATGTGCGGTAAGTTTTGCAGATGAGGTCAGTGCTTACAGAGCTGGGTGGGTGGATGGCTTTAAGGTAGGGTATAGCCTGAAGCAGGCGAGGGTTGTGGATATTCCCAGTGGGCATTGGCTTTACATGCCCATAGACGACATGCCTATGCCTCTTGTGGGATTTTATGTGTTTTCTGCCCAGAGGTTAGGTTTGAAAGCCTATTTGACGGACAGGGAGGCGGTGTTTGGAGTATTTCAGAGGAGGGCGGATGCGGAGTTTTATAGAGAACAGCTTTTAGGTAAGGGTGTAGAGAGGGTTAGGGTGGCATGGCGTAATGGGCAGAGGGGTTATGAAGGAAGTGTTTTGGTTTTGGATAAGGCGGGAGAGGGAAGGAGGGGCGTATCTGGTGTGATATATCACTTAAGCAAGGCAATAGAGAAGGCAAGAGAAATAGACCCTACAGTTCTGAACACTGCTTTATTGATAGAGGACCTTGAGAACATTCTTAAAGAGGTATCCAAGTGGGAAACTGGAGGAAAGGGCTATCAGAGGGTTATTCCAGATGGCGAGGATGAAAAGCCAAGGCGTGAGATTATAGAGAGGTTTTTGAAGGAGAAGTGAGGTTATGCTAAGAAAAGCTGCGATCTTTTTATTGGGCTTTGTCTTGGTTGGTTCCACGGGTGGTGCGTTGGCTGATGTTTGGCTGGAGAGGGCGGTAATTAAGCTTATTGAGAGGTATTATGAACTTTCTCAGAAGGTCCAAGACCTTTCCCAAAGGGTGGAGATGTTAGAAAGGCAGATGGAGGCACAGAGGAGAGATGGTGGTGTAAGAGAATTTGGTGTAAAGGAAAAGTATTATACGCTGGAGAGATTAAGGGTCAGGTCGTGCCCTCGCACAAACTGTAAGGTGGTAGCGATCCTTGAGAAGGGTGAAGTCCTTTCCCTTTTGTCAAGGAAGGGAGAGTGGTCGTTTATAGAAACCCTTGATGGAGTAAGAGGATGGGTGGTGTCAAAGCACTTGCGGGAATACTCTTATTAAGCGTAGCCTTTGGTAGAGAGATAGAGTGGCAAAATAGGACTTTTGAACTCAAGATTCCCAGAAAGTCTGTGGTAGCCATAGAGTTTCCGTGCAACGTCCGAGGTGTCTTTACCAACGAACTTGTGGAGGCAGATTACAACAAAAACACAGTTTTTATATCCATAGGGACGGTGCCCACATCTGTGGGCGTGTCCTGTGAGAAGGAGGGCGTCTATAGAGGTTATAGCTTTTATTTTTTTCCTGCCTCGGGCGGTGATGTGTTTTTTAAGGTGAGGGACCCAAAGCTGGAAAGACTTGTGGTATCCAAGCAAAAGGAACTTGACACATCAAAGGAAGAACTTCTGACCCTTTCAAGGTATGTTCTTAGAAGCCTTCTAAGAGGAGAACTGCCTCAAGGGTTTTACGAGGTGGACTTTCAAGACACATACAGGGCAGGAAACTTCAAAGTTTATGTGGAGAGGGCTGTGGTAGGTAGAGACCTTATAGCAAAGGTGGTGAAGCTAAAGCCCGAGGGCTACATTCAAAAGAAGCTAACAGAAGACCTGCTTTTTGAAAAGGGCACGGTCCTCGTATGGCTTGAAAAAACAGGCTACATCAAAAGCAAAGAAGAGGTAAAGGGAATAATCATTAAAACCAGAGGAGAGACAAAAGAGACAGACCCAAGCAAAATGCAGGTGATACCTTACAGATAAAAAAATCCCTGTCTTGTCCTACAATCCAATGTGTAAGGTAAGACAAAAGAAAAAGAAGGGAAAAGCAAGGAGTTCTCTGATTAACCGAACTTGGAGGCCGATGGAAGCGTCCCGCTTCCTCTCCAGTAAAGAAGGCCCTATCCGGGCCTTTTCATCTTGACAAGAGGGTGGGTTTGGGTTATACTTAGAGGCAGTTAGGTAGTAGTTGAGTTCGTATGTAGGGCTAAAGTCCTACGATAAAAATTTCACCAATTCTCTTTTAAAAACAGAAGCGGGCGGGAAGCCCGCAGCCTCACTCAGTCTTCACGTATGCGAAGACCATCAGCGTCCTTCCCGATATGGGGGAAGAACACTTTCCTACTGCTTTAAAGCCGCATTTCTTTAGCACCACCTGAGAGACTTTATTGTTCTCAAGGACGGTGGAAAGAATGACCTTGGCGGAGAGGCGGTTTATTACCTCCCGCACAAGTTTTTTGGCGATGCCCTTGTTTCTGTGGGAGGGCATCACGTAAAGGTGGCAGAGTTCCGCATAAAGCCATCCGATATTCCGCCACCCCTGACATGCAACCACCTTACCGTCTTCTTCATAGGCAAGGTAGCCATGGGCAGGAGAAGGGCTTGTCCCTATCTCCTGTTCTTTGTAAGAGGCACGCACAAGGTGCCTCACCTCGTCCCACCTTGCGGTTCTTACCATGGCCTACCTCTCTTTACGTCCTTCTCCCTTATCTCGTAGGCCTCCGCAAGGGAGTGTTTTGTGAGGACGTAAAGCGTCCCCTCGCTTCTTAAGGCAACCGCTACCTCTTTGGGAAGTTTGGTATTCTTTGTCTTCCTGCCAGAAGGGAAAGCCATCATTCTGAAGTGGTCCAAGTAGTAGATGTTTCCGTCTGGATCAATCGCTAAGTTTGGAGTTTCCTTGTAGCTGGGCTTCACTTGGAAGGTTTCTGGAAACGGACCAGTATCCACCATGAGGAACATCATGTCCCCACTGACAAAGAGTTCTCCGTCTGCAACGGGAGTCTCTTTGCCCATGTAGAGGTAGGCGTTGCCGTCCTCTTTTATTTCAAAGCGAAGCTGACCCACCTCCACAATCGTGCGATCCTCTTCAAGATCGCACTCACAATAGGAGGGCTTCCAGTCCTCCTCTTCTTCCCAGTAGAGGGAGGGGGTGTAGTGAAAGGAGTAGGAAACCCTCTTTTTCCTTCCAGAAAGACCTGTATAGGTCCTTCTGTATTGCCAGTAGGAGTTTGAGGTTTTAAGTCCTTTTATCTCCTCCCACTGGCCTACGAGGAAGGGCTGTTCCTCTCCAGGCAAACACACCGCAAAGCGGGAGTTTGCCCTCATCTCCTCCAAAAGCCCTCCCTCTTGCAAAGCCCGCTTTAGCTGGTCTTTGCGTAGCCCGAGTTGGCTAAGTCTGTAAGCCAACTCGTATGTGTCCGAGGACCCTTGAGTTGTGCGAATATCAAGGGTCCCGTTATGGAAGAGGTAGGCAATGCCCTCTTCCACCGCTATTTCAAAGGGATGGGTCTGTTCAGGGCAGACCTTGCCCCTTGAGACGATGCGAAAGTGCACCACAAGGATTGAACCCTCTTTGGTGTAGGGTTCAACCTCTTGCCAAAGGGCCTCAAAAGTCATAAAGCCCTTTTTCATCTTCCACGTGCGGGACTTCTCATCCCACACGCAAAATCCAGCACCGTGGGAGTTGGCCTCCCACATAAGCTGGGCATCTTCCTTAGAAAGGACTACTCCTTGAGGTTTGTAGGCTATTACACACATAGGCAACCTCCTGTTCCCGCAGTCCTGCCCTTTGGCAGGAGGGAGAAGGCGCTGCCCTTTGGGCAGTCTTACCGTGGATGACCTTCTCCCTGCGGGTCTAACAAAGGGGGCGGTTGCCCCTCACTCAGTCCCTATGTGGGACTAAATCAGTGCCTCTTCCAACAGAGGCACTATGTGCTTCCTCTCCTCTTCAGAGAGGAGTTCTGCAAAGGCAGAGAGGATTTTCCCTCTGCTTGCTTTAAGAGGAGGGACTTTGAAGTTTCCCTCCAACTTTGCCCAGAATGCTTTTTGAAGGAGTAGGGAGATGAGAAGAATTTTCACTGGGTCGCCTTTTTTGGCACAACCCAGACGCACCTCTACCGTGTAAGGCAGAGGCCTGTAGTTAATCCACCCATAGCGGGCGTTTCCTTCGCTTACTTCCTCCATTCTGAGGGCGTAGCGGTTGAAGATGCGCCCAAAGAGAACCGCAAGGTTAAATCTCCTCTCAAAGAGGCGGACAATGGGAGAAAGCCGCCTCTCTATTTGCTTCGTTGAGAAACTGGCAAAGGGATACATGTTTATATGCACATGCATCCCCGCCAGTCTCTCGTCTTCAAAGAGAGGCTTTGCCACCTCTCTTATGGCCTTGAGGAGGTTGCCCTTTTCAAGACACTCCTCAATCTTGGCGGGGAAGGGCTTTAACTTTATTTCCCCGCCCTCTACGGAGGCGTCCCTTTCGTATGAGGAGACCACACCTTTCTCTTTTAGGGCTGTAATTATTCTCCTGAGGAAGAAGATCTCTGGTTCCTGTCTGCGGGGGATTTCAAACTCCACCCCAAGCATTGGAGTGTAATAAACACCCCTTGCTTGATTGTAGCTACTGGGATCAGCTATACTTTCGCTTAACAGATGGTAAGACCCTCCAAGAGTCGTTATCAGTTTTGCCCCCTCGGAAAGTTCCTTAATCGGCCACAGAGGCAGATGGTAGGGAAAGCGTGCCAGATCGGGAGAATAAACAGTCCTAAAAACCCTATGCACAAACCTTATGTGTCTGCACCATGTTCCTGACTTGAATTTACCACAGGAACACTCCGCATCTCCATTTTCGTTGATGGAGACCTCGTAGTAAGAACCATCATCACTGCAATACAGCCCAGCGGAGGCGATATTAAACCACTCTAACTCCAGTTGGTCGGTCTCCTCATCACCTCCCTCTGGAGGTTCTTTCAGGAGGAATGCCTTAAGCCTATAGAACTTCGGCACCTCCTCCTGCAAAAGTTCAAGGATGTTCCTTGCGGTCTGGGGGTCTATCTCTTTACTTACCCCCAACACAAGGAACTTGCCAAAAAGCTGAGGGGCGACCCGTATAATTTCCCCTCTAAAGTCTTTAAAAATCAACTCCGCCCATCTATACCCTCCGACGGGCACTACCTTTAGCGTCCCTTTTTCATGGGACACTTTGATGAAATTGGGCTTAACCTTTACCATCTCTACCTCCCGACCTGCAAAGCCTACCTTTGGGTAGGCAGGAGATGGCGGGCACCTTTGGTGCCACTTACCTTGGATGGCCACCTCCCCGCAGGCCTAACAAAAGGGGCAACGCCCCTCACTCAGTCCCACAAAGGGACTAAATCAGTGCCTTCTCTAAGAGAGGCCCTATGTGGCTTTTTTCCTCTTCGGACAGAACAGAAGTCAAAGCAGAGAGGACTTCTTCTC
>Ga0081519_100123_pt1 | contig 15070 bp, 11 predicted proteins | sample ConSprmetagenome_FD_70987 | JGI IMG/M metagenome (GOLD analysis project Ga0081519, IMG submission 70987) | Hot spring microbial streamer communities from Conch Spring, Yellowstone National Park, USA - C T=80-84 v2 (version 2) | ecosystem: Environmental > Aquatic > Thermal springs > Hot (42-90C) ...
AAAACTCGTGACATTACAAAAGAAAGAGCTATAACAGAAACTAAAGTTCAAGAAGGGAGCGTGCAGGCAAATATCACAATACTGTTCCATCGCTTTTTAGCCATGGGTTTGCAAAACGTTTTTCCTGCTAAATACAATTTCTGTCTTTCCTCAGCTGTGGATTTATTTTACAAAGCCTTTTATACAAATAGGGTAAATGATTTAGTTGAGGCATTTATCTTTTTTCAAACGGTGAGCCCCGAGGATGTAAAATTTACAGATGGGAAGGACTTCCTGAATAGAGCTAAGTTTCTTTATCTTATTACACGAGTGGACGTAGATACCAAAGAGAAACAGCAGTTTGCTTGGGCAAGTGCATTGCTCTTTGCCAAGCTGCTTGAGTGGGAGGAGTTTCAGGAAGTAAGGAAGCTTGTAGATGATTATATTGACAAAATATACAAAGAGTATCAGCTGTTGAAAACGCACACTACAAAAGAACTTCTCAAAATTGACAAGGAGCTTGCGCTGTTAAAATATGCGGTTGATAATATTTTGCAGAAGGAGAATAAGACACAAGAAGCTGAGGATTGGTATGGATCTATAGCAATGTTTAAATATTCTGACACGAAGACGAGGCAAAGTGCTGAACAACTTTTCTCGGAGCTACAAAAACAGCTTGATGAAGCTTTGAAGAATAATGACCCAATTCTTGAAGCGAAACTTATCAAGGAAGAAAACATTGGACTTGTTAAGATTTTTAAAGAAAAATCAGTATTAGGAGCCGTAGCCGGCGGAGCTGTTATAGGGGTTGCTGGTGTTACTGGCGCTTTGTATTTCAGGAAGAAAAAACAGAAAAAACGTGAAAACGCATAATTTTATATAGACCCTACCTGGGGACTCTCCTCTTTCTCTCCTAGCCGCCCCCTTTTACCCCCAGGTAGGGGTCCCATGAAAAAGAAAATCCCCTACCATTTTAGTCAAAAAATTTCCTCAAAAAACGCTTAAAAACCGCTTAAAACATGCTAAAACTTGCTAAAATTCAACGCCAATAAGAAAAATCCCCTACCCTTCAGCTTGACTTTTTCAAAAAAACAAATCTAAAATCAAAGCGAAAATGACCAAACAAGTTCTGTCGTGGCAGTTAGACCCTATAAGCCTCCTGATAAATGGTGGATTGATATTACCCTCGGCAGAAAGTTTAGACACAGAGAGGTCTTCGAAGGAACTTATGAAGAAGCACTCATCTATGAACAGGAACTTAAAAAGCATTTAGCTCAGAGAGAAAAGCAAAAAGGCACTATCACAATAAAACAAATTGCCGAGGAATACCTTAACTTTGTCAAAATCCACCAAGCCGAAAAAACCTTCAAAGAGAAAAAACGCATAATCGAAAGCTTGATAGTCCCTTTCTTTGGTAAATTCTCTTTTGACATGGTGACCTCAAGGCTCATCGATGCATACAAGCTCAAAAGACTTAGGGAACTGCAAGCAAAAGGAGTAAAAGGAACCCGTGCAATTAATGTAGAACTCAATGTGCTTTCCTCCATGTCAAAGTTTGCAGTTGAACGTGGATACATATCAGAACCGCTAAAAATTAAAAGACTACCTCACCGCTACAAGCTCCCAGAACCGCTTGACCTACAAAGCACTTTAAGATTTCTTGAAGCCGCAAAAGAAGAACCCTTTTACTATGCTTTGTTTTTGTGTCTTTATTACGCAGGCATGAGGAAGAATGAGGTCCTCAATTTGACATGGGATGACATCATGTTTGAATGGAACCTCATCCGGATAAGAAAAGCAAAGATGAACAAAGAAAGATTTGTGCCCATGGCTCAAATACTCAAAGATGCCCTTCTTGCTTTGAAAGCTTCAAGACAAAACACCGAGACAAAACTTGTTTTTCCAAGCCCCCGAACAGGAAAACCACTAGTTGACATCAGAAAAGCTATACAACGAATAGCAAAAAAAGCAGGAATTGAAAGAAAGATTACACCACATCAGTTGAGGCATAGCTTTGCTACTCATCTGTTAGAAGCGGGAGTGGATTTGAGAACTATTCAAGCGCTCCTTGGGCATGAAGATATTAAGACAACGCAAATCTACACCAAAGTGGCTTTACCAGTCCTTTACAGGGCTATTCAAATTCTTGAAGCGACGACCTGTCGTCACCATGTCGTCACTAACGACCAACCACCCTTCTTCTTTCCTTTGGAAATATCGGGGCGAGAGGATTTGAACCTCCGACCCCCTGCTCCCAAGGCAGGTGCGCTCCCAGGCTGCGCTACGCCCCGGTGAATTTTTTTTAAGTTTAACACCAACTTTTATGATTGACAAGAAGGTATAGGGGCTGTTCAAAAAAGTCCCCTCCTCTACTTTCTCCTGCCGAACGATAGCAAGGCATCCTTCACTTCGTTCAGGATGACATCCCCAAGGGGAGACCCCTCGCTTCCGCTCGGAGCGACAAAAAAGTAGGCTCGGGGCGACAATAAAAAGAGGTAGGACCTTTCCCTATTGAGAAGATTTGTTGTTAGTTTTTAAACTCTTTGAGGTACCCTCCTTACAGGAGGGTTGGTCAAAACCTCAAACCGGAAATCCAGTCTTAGCTAGAATTACTCTATAGAGGATTACAAAAAGAACAATCAGTAAAATTAATAGCAAAATCTCATACATTTGATAGGTTCCTCCGACAATGAATTTTAAAAGTATAATAACTTCTTTTATCAAAAAATCAATAAGATGTGTATTCTTCTACCGAACGTAGCGAAACCTCTCCCCTATCTCTAAAGGGAAGATAGAAAAAGAACCGCTATTCTTATGGCTCAGAGTTGATAAGGTGGCTCAAAATGCAAGAAGAGAGGTTTCCGCCTCAAATTGTAGGGCAAGGGGCAACCGATAGGTGAAAAAGAGCTTTCTCAGTTGTTTTATGTAGATGCTTCAGAAGATGTTTCTTTTGATCCCTCTTTAGACTCCTTTTTCTCCTTTTCTTTTCTTGCATAATCTGTAACATACCACCCTGTGCCTTTCAGTATAAAACCGCTTTTACTAATTAATTTCTGGAGTCTTCCGCCGCATTTTTCACAAGTGGTTAATGGTTCATCAGTAATCTTTTGCCAAACCTCAAAATGTGCACCGCAATTTAAGCATTCATACTCATATATAGCCATACCAGCACCTCCCCCGAAGACTTTTTAAGGACGGTCTATGAATGTTTGGCTATAAAATATAAGGCAAAATAGTCGTAATTAAAGGGGATTATGGAATTTCACCTTTTGGATAGGAACCAAGAAAGATAACTTGCAGGCAGTATTTTTTCATCTCCTCTAAACAGGATTTAACAATTTCATCTTCTACATGACCCTCGCAGTCGAGAAAAAAGACATACTTCCAAGGTTCATCCTTTGATGGTCTACTTTCGATCTTGGTTAGATTAATCTTCCGTTCAGCAAAGCAACGAAGGACTTCAAACAGAGCACCTGGTCGATCAGCCACGCTGAATAGAATAGAAGTCTTGTCATTACCTGTCCTTGGGACCGTTTTTTTCCCAATAATCCAAAACCTGGTGGAATTCCCTTTTATGTCTTCGATGTTTTTGGCTACAATCTGAAGATGATAGAGTCGAGCTGCCATTAAACTTGCGATGGCAGCAACTGATGGGTCAACGGCAGCCCATTTTGCTGCAAGGGCAGTCGAGGATACGGTCTCAACAGGGACTGAGGGGAGTTTTTTTCTTAACCATTTTCTACACTGGGCGATGGCTTGAGGATGGGAAAGGATCTTTTTAATGTCTTCAAGCCGACCTGTTTGGTTCATCAAATGATGAGATATAGGCTCGTATACTTCTCCGCAAACCTTTAGATTGTACTCATAGATGGCATCAAGGGTTGTTGCCACAACCCCTTCTATTGAGTTTTCAATTGGAACAACACCAAAATGCGCCCGTTCTGAGCTAACCTCTTCAAACACATCGATGATGGTTTCAACAGGGATGAATTCGGCTGAGGTTCCAAAGTAGTGCTGTGCAGCAATGTGGCTAAAGGTTGCTTCAGGACCTAGAAAGGCAACTTTAGGTTTCTGCTGTGCCTCACGGCAGGCTCTTATGATCTCTGAATAGATCACCCTAAGGGTATCCTCAGGGAAGACCCCTTCATTGAGCTTAATAACATGGTTCAAGACTTCCTTTTCTCGAAAGAGGTCAAAAGTTGAGCTACCCTTTTCCTCTTTAAGCCTTCCTATCTCCTTTGCGGTAAGGAAACGTTCCTTAAGAAGAGAAACGATCTGTTTATCTATCTCATCAATCTTAGATCTTAACTCTTTTAAGGAAGGATGTTTAGACATAAATAAGAGAAAAGCTAAAGTGGTGCCCGGGGCCGGACTCGAACCGGCACGGAGGTGAAACCTCCAGTGGATTTTAAGTCCACAGCGTCTACCAATTCCGCCACCCGGGCTTTATATTTTAATTTAACAAACTACGAATATTTTTCAACCCAGTAAAGTTATATTCTATTCCTAATTTCAGCTTTCAGTTTGAACTATCACTTTCTAACTCCGTGAAGGTTACCCCAAGGACTCTGCCCAAGGTATTTCCACTCACAACTATTACCTTTATATAATCACAATTTAAGGGGCAACCTGGTCTCCTTTAAAACCCCGGTAAACTACAATTCACCCCTGCAATCTAAATAGAACTCTTTACCTTTCAACGATTTGATTTAAACTAAAAATTGATGAAAAAGGTAGTTATAATTCCGGCAAGGTACGGCTCAACAAGGTTTCCAGGTAAACCTTTAATCATGCTCTGGGAGAAACCTTTAATTCAGCATGTTTATGAAAGGGCAAAAGAGGGTGGTTTTGAGGAGGTCTATGTTGCAACTGACGATAAGAGGATTTTTGATACCGTTCTTAACTTTGGGGGAAAAGCTGTTATGACCCGGGCAGACCATCCTTCTGGAACAGACCGCATCGCCGAAGCAGCAAACATCCTTGGGCTAAAGGAAGATACGATCATAGTCAACCTCCAAGGAGACCAGCCCCTTTTTTCACCCTCTTATTTTGACAGCTTAATCAAACCCCTACTACTTGATGCCACAATCCCAATGTCCACCCTTGCTACCCCTTTTAAAAATCTAAAGGATCTCCAAAACCCAAACAGGGTAAAGGTAGTCCTTGACCGAGCCGGATTTGCTCTTTATTTTTCTCGTTCTGCCATCCCCTATTTTAGACCACCTGGTAAAGAGCCAACCTACCTTAAGCATATCGGCGTCTATGCTTACAGAAAATCCTTTCTTGATGTTTTTACACGCCTTCCCGAAGGTGTGCTTGAAGCCTCAGAAAAGCTCGAGCAACTTCGAGCCCTTGAACATGGATATAAAATCTTTGTGTCCATTGTTCCTGACGATGTGCTCGAAGTTGATACCCCTGAAGACCTTGAAAATATTAAAAAATTAAAGGGATCCCCATGCTAAGAAAACCCGCAGTTGCCGGATACTTTTATCCCTCAACGAAAGATGGCTTGCTTTCAGACCTAACACATCTTGTAGTCCCCTCTTCTCGCAAGGTTAAAGCAAAGGCTATAATAGTCCCCCACGCTGGTTATATGTATTCTGGCGGGGTAGCAGGCAAAGTTTACGGTATGATAAAACCTCCAGACATAGCAGTCATTCTTGGTCCAAACCATACAGGTCTTGGGGCAAGGGCAAGCATCTTCGATGGAGACGCTTATCTAACACCTCTTGGGGAGGCAAAGGTTGAAAAGGATGGAGTTTCCTTTCTTACTGAGCAGGTTCCATTTCTCACTCCTGAAAAGCTTGCCCATCTTCATGAACATTCTCTGGAAGTCCAAGTTCCTTTCCTTCAATACATAAATCCTAACATTAAAATTATTCCTATAGTTCTACTTGACCTTAGCCTTGAAGAAATTTACACTTTAGGGTCTGCCCTTGCGGAGTATGTATTAAAGCATCCTGAAAAAAGCATTCTTTTAGTTGCGAGCACCGATTTTAGCCACTATGTTCCTCACGAAGTTGCCAAGAAAAAAGATTTTTTGGCCATAGAAGAAATTAAAAAGCTCACCCCAGAGGGTCTTTTGCAGGTTGTGTTTAAAGAAAGGATAAGCATGTGCGGATACCTTCCAGTCTCCTGTCTATTAGCAGCTTGTCAAAAACTTCCTGTTTCCGCTGTGGAGCTTGTTGATTACAAAACCTCAGGAGATATAATAGGGGATTACTCTTCCGTAGTTGGCTACGCTGGTATTGTTATACATTAAACTCACATATAAACACTTTTCTTTAAACTAAAGAGGGGGCATCTGATGGTGATAACTCGTTTTCCTCCGAGCCCTACAGGTTATCTCCATCTTGGAGGAGCAAGAACTGCTCTTTTTAACTGGGTGTTTGCAAGAAAGAACAAAGGAAAATTCATTCTGAGGTTTGAAGATACTGACCTTGAAAGGTCAAAAAGAGAATATGTCGATTCCATAATCGAAGCCTTATCTTGGCTTGGGTTAAACTGGGATGAAGGTCCATACTTCCAGACAGAAAGGTTTGCTCGCTACCAAGAGATAGCTGAAAGACTTGTTGCCGAAGGCAAAGCTTACTACTGTCAATGCACAAAGGAGGAGTTAGAGCAGAAGAAAAAAGAGATGATGGAGCGAGGCTTAAAACCTCGTTATGATGGCACTTGCAGAAACTTAAACCTAAGCAAAGCCCCTGGACGGGTAGTCCGAATTAAAGTTCCTGAGCTTGTAGAAATATCTTTTGAGGACCTTTTAAGGGGTAAGATTGTTTTTCCACCGGATGAGGTTGATGACTTTATCATCCTTCGAGCTGATGGCACGCCAACTTACAATTTTGCCGTGGTTGTGGATGATATTGATATGAAAATTACGCATGTTATAAGAGGTGATGATCACATTTCAAACACTCCTAAACAGCTAATAGTCTATCAACTCCTGGGGGTTGAACCTCCTAAGTTTGCTCATATTCCTATGGTGCTTGGTCCAGATGGATCTAGATTATCTAAAAGACATGGTGCTCGCTCTATTCTGGAATACCGGGATGAGGGCTATCTTCCACAGGCGGTAGTAAACTATCTTGCAAGGTTAGGATGGGGCTATGGCGACCAAGAATACTTTACTGTAGAAGAACTAATAGAAAAATTCGACCTCTCTCGTATCAATCTCTCACCAGCTCGGTTTGATCCTGACAAATTCTTAGCCATAAATGCCTATTGGATAAGAACTCTCCAAGATGAAGAATTACTTCCTCATTTGAAGCCATTTATAGCAAATTTTTTGAACAACGCTATAGATACTCAGTATCTACTTTTGGCTATACGAAGCCTTAAGCCTCGAGTAAAAACTTTAAAAGAGCTTGCCGAAAACATGGTTTATTTTTTGACCGAAGATTATCCGTTTCAAGAGGATGCTATCAAGAAGCATTTAACCCTAAGCATAAAGCCTCATCTTGAAACCTTCTACGAGCTTCTTGATAGTTTAAACCTTGATGATGAAAAAGATTCTGAGGATAAACTCAGAAAGTTTGCTGAAGAAAGGGGCATAAAACTAAAAGACCTTGCCCAAGCCATAAGAGTTGCCTTGACTGGAAAAACCGTAAGCCCTCCTCTATTTGAGGTAATGAAAATATTAGGCAAAGAAAGAGTTAAAAACCGCATAAAAAGAGCAATCGAAAGGTTAATTTTAGACACACCTCAATCGTAAAACATGGTGTGTCTACCCATCCCTTTACCAAAAATCTCCCTTTTTGGAACCCTAAAAGAAGTAAATGGCTCCTTACGAGATGCCGTTTGGAACGAAGTGAGGAGTTTCGCTTTGCTCGGAATGACAGTGACGCACGACAACCTGCTTTAACCAGGATTGAAAAATCTTAAAATAGGGATAAATTAAGAAAAGCTGGAGGGGTGCCCGAGTGGACGAAGGGGTGCGACTGGAAATCGCATGCACGGGCTAAAACCCGTGCCGCGGGTTCGAATCCCGCCCCCTCCGCTCCCTAATCTTAAACATCCTATCTATCACCTCAATGAACAACTATCCATCTTCCTCCGATTTAGCCCTAAAAGTAGAAGGTCTAAAAAAATCCTACAAAAAGGTCCACGCCTTAAAGGGAATTAGTTTTGAAATAAAAAGAGGAGAACTTTTTTCTCTTCTTGGTCCAAACGGAGCTGGTAAGACTACAACCATTCGTATTCTTACAGGGCTTACTAAACCTGATGAAGGCTCCATTTTTATTTTTGGACAAAAGTTATCAAAGAATGAAATATCAGCCAAAAAATTAATAGGCTATGTGCCTCAACAGGTTAACCTTGATGTTGAGCTCACAGTATACGAAAATCTACTCATTCATGGTCTACTCTTTGGTATGAGCTTAAAGGAGATAAGAGAAAGGATTGAAGAACTTTTAACTCTTGCTGACCTGGCAGACAGACGTTCGGCGAAGGTAAAAGAATTGTCAGGAGGAATGAGAAGAAGACTCCTTATCGTGAGGGCACTTCTTCATAAGCCTAAATTACTTCTCTTAGATGAACCAACGGTTGGGTTAGACCCTCACATCAGAAGAAAAATCTGGCACCTAATTAAACAAATTCAAGAAAAAGGAGCAAGCATCCTTTTAACCACCCACTACATGGAAGAAGCTGAGTATCTTTCAGACCGCGTAGCCTTTATTTTTAATGGGACCATCCTTAGAGTTGGAAAGCCGAAAGATCTGATTGAAGAGCTTGGGGAGTTTGCCATAGACATCTTTACTGACGACGAAGTGCAAACGCAGTATTTTAGAGATAGACAATCGGCTGAAGAAAAGATGCTTGAGCTTAAAAGCAAGGCAAGGAGTATTGCCCTAAGACGAACCACGCTTGAAGATGTTTTCATGAGACTTCAGAAAACTGTGAGTAGCTCTTCCAAGACATGAAAGGATTTCTTGCGGTATATTTAAGAGAAATTCTCATCCTTAAGACTCGTTTGGGGAAAGTATTGCTTTCTTTTTCTATAAATCCCCTACTCTATCTATTTGCCTTTGGCATTGGGCTCGGGCGGGGTATAGAGGTCCAAGGGGTAAGCTACCTTGAATTTTTAGTCCCGGGTTTGATCGCCGCAACAACCATGCTTCAAGCCTTTGCCATAAACGTTGAGCTTAATGTAGCCAGATTTTACCTTAAAGTTTTTGAAGAATTTCAATCCGCACCTATATCAATCTTTGCTTATACCCTTGGAGAAGTTTTCTTTGGCATTACTCGAGCCTTTTTGTCTGCTTTTATAATACTTCTAATTTCTTATTTCTCTGGGATAAAACTAAATCTGACCCCTGAATTTTTCCTTTTCCTTTTTCTAAACGCTTTTATCTTTGCAAGCCTTGGACTTGCCTCAGCCATGCTTATCAAAGCCCATGGCGACCAAACGCTTCTTACTAACTTTATCATCACACCTATGATGTTCTTAGGGGAAACCTTTTTCCCCGTAGAAAAGGCTCCATCCCTAATCCGCCCCATTCTTGAAATTCTCCCTCTTACCATCGTCTCAAAAAATGTTAGAAGTATAGCTCTGTTTGGTAATTATGATATAAAAAGTTTATTCATTCTTTTAGGTTTAGCTTTATTAAGCTTTTGCTTAGCCTACATTGCAGTTAAAAGGGCGAAGGATTGAACATGTCTATTCAAAGATATACTTTGCTAAGTCTTTTAATAAGCACCTTGCTTTGTGGAATTAAGTTTTTTGCTTACTTTCTCACTAAATCAGTCGCAATCTATTCTGATGCTATGGAATCGATTGTTAACATTTTTTCAGCCCTCTTTGCCTTTCTCGGGTCTAAAATAGCTGAAAAACCGCCAGATAAAGAGCATCCATACGGGCATGGCAAGGCTGAATATATAGTATCATCCATAGAAGGTTTGTTTATACTTTTTGCTGCAATATCTATACTTTATCAGGCTATCGAAAGAATTTTAAACCAAAAAGCGTTAGAAAACGCAACTGAAGGACTAATACTAATAACGGCTTCAGCGTTAGTAAACTTAAGTTTAGCTTATTTTTTGTATAAAAAGGCAAGATTGTTGAATTCTTCCATCCTTTTTTCTCATGCAACACATATTTTTACTGATGTATGGACAACCGTCGGGACCATGATTGCAATAATTTTAGCAGATAAGTTTCGGCTTCTTATTCTTGACCCAATAGTAGGTATTGTAATAGGTATAAATGTTGTGTATTTAGGATATAAAATTACAAAAACCTCGCTTAGTTCACTTCTTGATAGGCAGATAGAAAGAGAAAAAATAGAGAGGATAGAAGAATTGATAGAAAATGTTTTAGCACAAATAAGATCAGATCATTTGGACAATTTTTCTTATTGTATAAAACGCACAAGAAGGGCTGGAAGGAAAGGATTTATTGAACTTTACCTAAATGTTCCTAGCTATCTATCAGTAAAGGATGCTCATGCTCTATGCGATAAGATAGAAAGAGAAATAAAAACAATCTTTCCTGAAATTGAAGTCATCATTCACGTTGAGCCCTCTCCTTAATTTTATTTTCAAGTTCTTGAAGTTTTATCTTTATCCCAGCACGGTCTCTTTTAGCGTAAGCGCCAAGCGATATCTCTACAAACTTTTCCTTTGGCGTAAGATATATCCAATAAATTCTTGGCTCAAAGTAGTAAACAAAGAAAAGACCAAGCATCATGAGAATAAAGCCTACATAGACTATAACAAGGCCTGGGTCTTTCTTAGCCTGCAATCCTGTTACATACATCTCAGAAGCCACATCTTTAAGCTTAGCTTCTATCACATGCTTCCCAACTTCAACAGTATTGCAAAAGAAGAACCTACCTCGCACTTCATCAAAACACAACATATCTGATCTCTCCATTAAAACTAATACCTGTTTTTCTTCCTGTTCTTTTTCATCTAAGATCCAGAGCTCTACATAGAAAAAATCATGGATATTATCACGAAATCGATCATAATCAACTATGACGATAGAAAGACCATCTTCTGTGGTAAAAGGATCAAGCTTGCTTAAGTTTGTTTCATAAACTTTGTTGTTAATCTGAAATTTAAAATTAAAAACTGGGATGATATCATAACTTGCTTGATAGAAAGTTACATCCTTATACTTTATAGGTGCATTTACTTTAATGATAGCATCTAATGTTTTGTTTCCATCAATTATAGTAACATTAGAAATGTATTCTTTAGGCATACCATTAGGATAGGTTTCCAGAATAAACTTATTTAATCTCACCTTAAAATCAAGTTGAATTGGCTCTTCTTTACGAAAAGGTTGAACTATATTTGATTCCTCTCCTTCTAAAATGCTCATGTTCCCACGGAAACCCCAAATTGCTCCAACTAAAGCACCTATTATTATAATAATAAGAGAAAAATGAACAACATAGACAGAAAAATGCGCCAAATTATTTTCTTTTTTGTAGTATAAGCCATCTTTAATTTTGGTGAATTTTAATTCTTTTTCTATAAAAGAAGTGATTTTCTCTAAGGGATTAGAAACTTCAAACTGTATTTTATTCGGTAAGGCTTCTATTTTAACTTCTTTAGGATCCCGCTTATAAAGTTTAATAGTAAATGGGAGTCTATTTAAAGAACAAATTGTAAGATTTAACATAAACAGAAATAGGGTTGCAATATACCAAGGTGAATGATAAGCATCGTCAAGCTGAAAGAAATGAATTAGCTTCCCCAAAGATTGCCCATATTTCATCAAATAAAACTCTATGGGTTGTCCTTGAGGAATCAAGGTGCCAAAGATGGAAAGAATTGCTAAGATAAAAAATAGTGCAATAGCAAGCCGTGCGCTTCCTAACATGTTCAAGATTGAATTGCGCATAAATCCTCCTTAAGGTCTTTGAATAGCATCCTTTGCTAATATACTTTAACTTGCTTTAGAATACAAGGTTTAGGGAAGAATTTTAAAATCTTGACGGAATATAGCTCTTTCTTAAATTGTTAAAAAGAAGCTTTCTTCTAAAGGGGGATTATGCCATGGCTGAGGAGCAGATTAAACGGGAGATACCGCCTGAGGTTATTGAGCGAGTAAAGAAGCTTAGAGAAGAAATAGAATATCACAACTATCGATACTATGTCCTTGATAGTCCGGTGATCTCTGATGCGGAATACGATGCTCTTCTGCGTGAGTTAAGAGAGCTTGAAGCAATGTATCCAGAGCTTATAACGCCTGATTCCCCAACCCAACGGGTGGGTTTTAAGCCAGCTGAGGGTTTTAGAGAAGTTCTGCATGCCGAGCCGATGCTCTCTTTAGATGATGCCATGTCTGAAGATGAAGTAAGAGAATTCGACGAGCGGATCAAGAGATTTTTAAACCTCCCTCTTGACCTGGAAATTGAATACACGGTTGAGCCTAAGATTGATGGGGTTGCTGTGGAATTGGTTTATGAAAACGGGAGTTTGACCGTCGCATCAACGAGAGGAGACGGTTATGTAGGAGAGGATGTGACAAACAACGTAAAAACCATTAAAAGTATCCCTTTGAGACTTAGGAAATTTTCCGATGATGCTCCGGATATACCGCCAAGAATTGATGTAAGGGGTGAAGTTTATCTAAACAAGGAGGAATTTAAGAGGATAAACGAGGAAAGGATTGCTAAAAAAGAAATCCCCTTTGCAAACCCAAGAAACGCTGCTGCAGGGTCCTTAAGACAGCTTGACCCTTCTATCACCGCAAAAAGAAAGCTTGATATCTTCTGCTACGGTGTAGGGAAAGTAGAAGGAACAACTTTCAAAACTCAGTGGGAAGTTCTCCAAACCTTAGCAAAATGGGGATTGAAGATAAATCCTCATGTCAAATTGGTTAAAGGTATAAAAGAGGTTATTCAATATCATCACGAAATGGAAAGGATAAGAGAACAGCTTCCCTATGAAATTGATGGAATCGTGGTCAAGGTAAATGACCTTTCTCTATGGGAAAAGCTTGGGACAAAAGCTCGTTCTCCACGGTATGCTATAGCTTACAAATTTCAACCAACCCAAGCCACAACAAAGCTTATAGATGTTGTGTTTCAAGTTGGCAGGACAGGAGCCATTACTCCGGTTGCTATTCTTGAACCAGTCAGGATCGGAGGAGTTATCGTTGAGCGGGCAACGCTCCACAACGAAGACTTTATCAAAAACCTTGATGTGCGAATCGGCGATTACGTGTTAGTCCAAAGGGCTGGAGATGTCATACCCGAGATTGTTATGCCCATAAAGGAAAGAAGGACTGGAGAAGAAAGGGAAATCCATTTCCCTACCCATTGCCCTATTTGTGAAACAAAACTTGTAAAAAAACCAGATGAAGCCATCTGGAGATGCCCAAATCCCAATTGTTATGCCAGAGGGGTTAGAAGACTTCTTCACTTTGCAAGCAGGAATGCCATGAACATTGAGGGTCTAGGTGATAGGGTGGCAAAGGATTTGGTTGACCGAGAATTAGTGCAAAGCCCAGCTGACCTTTACTATTTAAAGGTTGAACACCTAATGAGACTTCCAGGCTTTGCTTATAAAAAAGCTAAAAACCTGTATGATGCCATTCAAAAGAGCAAAAAGACCACTTTGGCAAGGTTTCTCTATGCTTTAGGGATTAGGCATGTGGGTGAGGCTACAGCTCAGCTCATTGCTGAAAGGTTTAAGAGCTTAGATAAGATAATGAACGCTACCATGGCTGATTTGACAGCAATCCCAGGGATTGGACCAGAAGCGGCAAGGGCAATCGTTGAGTTCTTTAGAGATGAAGAAAATCGTCATATGGTTCAGCGTTTGCTTGAGGCTGGAATAACCTTTGTTGAAGAGGCTGAGGAGAAAGTCGAATTTCCCAAAGTCTTTGAAGGAAAAACCTTCGTTTTTACTGGAACTTTGAAATCTATGACCCGCGAAAAAGCTAAGGAGTTAGTTCAAGCCCTTGGGGGAAAGGCGTCAGATTCTGTTTCAAAAAATGTAGACTTTGTGGTGGTAGGAGAGGCTCCTGGCTCAAAGTATCAAAAGGCTCTACAGCTTGGCGTAAAAATTATCAATGAAGAAGAGTTTCTAAACATGATTAAACAAGCTATCCCAGAAGATAAGCGGACTGAGATGATAAGATCGTAGCGTAGACTTCATTCATCGTTTGCTTAGCAATTTCTCGTGCCTTGTTCCCTCCCTCTCTTACTTTATCAAACCAATCTTTTTCTTGCAAAAGCTTTGCCCTTCTCTCCCAGATAGGAGTAAGAAAGGCTATTACCCTTTCAGCAAACATCTGCTTGCAATCCTTACAGCCAAGCTTTGCTGCTTTGCAGGAAGAAACAACCTCTTCCTTTTCCTCTTCTGATAAATAAAGCTTCATCAATTGAAAGGCAACGCATCTCGCCTCTGGGTCTCCTGGGTCGGACTTTCTTGGTCTTTGAGTATCAGTAATAAAAGACAAAATTTTTCTACGGACCTCTTCAGGTGTATCATTGAGAAAGATGGCGTTGCCGTAGGATTTGCTCATCTTTCTTCCGTCAATGCCGGGGATCTTGGGAACTTCGGAAAGTAAGGCTTGCGGTTCGGGAAAGATCTCTCGTTGGTAAAGGTAGTTGAAGCGCCTTGCTATCTCCCGAGTTAGCTCAAGATGAGGCAGCTGGTCTATCCCTACAGGGACAAGTTGAGCTTTATAGATAAGTATATCCGAAGCCTGAAGCACTGGATAGCCAAGGAAACCATAGGTGTTTAAATCCTTATCCCTGAGGTTTTCCCTCATCTCCTTGTAAGTGGGATTCCGCTCAAGCCATGGCACAGGAGTAATCATCCCTAAGAGTAAATAAAGCTCAGCATGCTCTTTAACATCTGATTGAATAAACACTACTGCCTTTTGTGGGTCGATGCCCACTGAAAACCATTCTAAGAGAAGCTCTTTTGTGAACTCTTTTATCTTGTGAGGATTTTCGTACTCAGTGGTCAAAGCATGCCAATCGGCAACGAAAAAGAAGCATTCATAACTTTCCTGCAAAGAAAGCCAATTCTTGAGTACGCCGTGAAGATGTCCTAAATGTAAAGGACCAGTAGGTCTCATCCCGCTAAGAACCCTCTTTTTCACCATAACCCTCAAAAACTTTAA
>Ga0081519_100128_pt1 | contig 14810 bp, 17 predicted proteins | sample ConSprmetagenome_FD_70987 | JGI IMG/M metagenome (GOLD analysis project Ga0081519, IMG submission 70987) | Hot spring microbial streamer communities from Conch Spring, Yellowstone National Park, USA - C T=80-84 v2 (version 2) | ecosystem: Environmental > Aquatic > Thermal springs > Hot (42-90C) ...
AATTCATCGAAAAATAAGACCCAGACTTTATCACTGGGTTTAAGTTGTTGAGGCTCATGTATATATCCCTTACTAGCTAACTCCTGGTATTCCCTCGCATCAACGAGCTTAACCTTCGTGACCTTAAACTCACCGTAAAATATATTAGATACCTTTGTTAGAACAACACAAACAGAGCCGGGGCTTAAAGACCTAATACCTTTCTTTCTTCCGACATAGAAATCATAGACCTTTACTTTACCAGAGGTAGCTTGTTTACACCAATCCTCACTAGCCAGTAGAATAGAGTGAGTGACCAAGTTCGCCATCCCCAATATAATTTGTGTCCAAGATATAATATGAATGTAATTCCATTAACATAACCATTTGATAGTATTTACCGATATATCGTTGTGTAAAGCAATTGATATTCAATAGCATAACTAGGAAATGGAACTAGATTTCGAAATGGAGAGTAGATAACATTAAATAATAAGATTCTCGAAGACAAACTCGCAAATACTAGAGTGTGCCCCACAAATTACTTCCATGAAGCCTGCACATATCTGGTGATCAGCAAATAAAACCTTAATGTACATGTCTTGAAGAACTACGCTTTCCTCATCACTGAAGGACCTGGCTAGAAGGATCGAGTGTTACAAATGCCTGGCTGGGGCATTTCTTCCACCAAGGGAGACAGGGTTTTATGAACACGAAACACTCGTTATATACTGTGATTTCAAGAGTAAAATAGACTAGAATTGAAGTGAGAAACCCGCTCTTGGAGGTGATCGGGGATACGCGGAAATACTTCAACGCAATTGTACAGGAGATAAAGGAGTACAGTAAGCCTCTTTGTTTTAGAATCGACTTCAGGGATGCCAGAGCATTAGAACCAACCCCGAGGCTTTGAGTAGACTTTAAATCGATGTTCTAGGATTTCAGTTGTATTAATCCTGGTGGGGCGAGTATGAAGATCTTAGAACTGTGAGCTAAGGAAAAACAATTATACACTCTCCATATAAATTTACTTTACTCAGAAATGTGAAGGATACGTAATTATGGGTAGCTAATTACTATTAAAGTGTGAAATAATATGATATTTGAGGTTGTAAAGTAGCGTGTATCGATCCTTTAATTACCTGACAATTGAATGTAAGTCGTTCATATAGAGTTGAGATCGAAAGATATATTCAGGTTTTATCTTGATAGACGCTATTGGGTGTATCTTGTTGAGGAGGTACTCACAACTGATTCTCCTACTTTCTCACCTAGATAGACTTCTAGTGTTATTCCAGCTGAATGTAGTGAGTGTAGGCGGTTAGTCGAATATTTAAGGCCCTACATAAAGAGGGTTATAGAAGAGCGTTGCTGAGAGATTACTAGAGGATGAGAGAGCGCTGAGTCTACTCATATTAGTATCTCAGGTTCCACTTACAAGGGTTTCGTAGGGGATTTAGAGAGCGTTCACAGAGATCTAAGCGTGAGGTCTAAGAATGCCGAGGAAGATGTTGGGGATGCATTAGAGACCATCTATGAGCTCGACCTGTGGAAACTACGCCAAATAGGGGGTGACTTCGGTAGGTTTATATCGGTATACCTAAACTTCATAGTACACCACCCCGACGACGCATACAACTACGTAGTCACACTAGTATCAATCATACTAATAATACATGCCACCCATGAGACCGAAGGCGTATCTAAAATAAAGTCTTTAGGGGAAGTACTGAGTACGGTATCCGACCTACACACTTACCTTCATGCTAACACTGGAGAGACCCGTAGGAGAAAAGGATGTAGCTGCTACTGCGAGAACACAAGAAGAACTGAGAAGGGTATTTGGCCTTAAGTAGTGAGTATAAGCACACAGTTAACGTGAGAAGTTGTTTTGGTAAGGCGCTTAGATCACTACATAGGGATTTGAGAGACAGGGTGTTAAGCGTTGTAAATGAGCTCTAAAAGGGACCATTTCTGGTAAACCGTTGAAACGACTATATAGAGGGTTCAATAGTGTGAAGATAGAGAGTCGGCTTACATCTGAATCTTTGTGACTACAAATCTCCCATAGTGAATGGTGTCGGAAGTTGATGGGTGTGTAAAGCATTTCTTTACACGTGGAGAATAATCCTCGAGGCATCAGCCCTCACCGGGATAGCCCTTGCAACCATACCTGCAAAAATAGTGGGGTATGGAGAGCTAGAGGATGGAGAGGGCCCGTGGCTCTAACCCGGGGCTAGTTCCGCGCCGGAATTATTGAATCCTCCACGGGATGCAACACTACTAATGTGGTGCGGGGCTCCTTCGCGTAGAGCTTGCTTACGGCATCTCGACTAGCTTGGCTGAGAGGTCTTTGCCCACTATTAGCATGTGCTTGTTCGGTATTTCCAGCCAGTCCTCCTCGGTCAGGGGCTCCGAGGCCACTAGTACTGCTTTCTCGCCGTGTGCTAGCTTAGCCTTTACCAACTGTAGCGTGGTCTTTGAGAGCTTGTTCAGGGATAGTGGGCCCTGGGGCCTTTTGAGGTAGTATAGTGTGTAGTAATCTAGGCTCTGGTTTGCGTACCGTAGCGCGTAGAGCTGTTGCCCATCGCTGGCTAGGAAGTTGAGAGAGCCGTATCTAACCCCCTCCTCGCTGATCTTCTTCAGCGCTTTTCTAATCCCTTCCGGGAAGCTTCCCGCATCCAGTGCTTCTTGAACTATGAGGTGGAACAGGACCTCGGAGTCTGTCTCGCCCTCGAAGTCCCCGTATTCCCGTCTAACCAGTCTGAGCAGGCCCCATCGATCCACTGTGCCATTGTGGGCGAAGACGAAGCCCCTGTACAGCCATGGGTGGGTATTCCCCAGCGTATTTCCTCCCATGGTGGCCAGTCTTACATGCGAGATTATGATCAGGCCTCTTACCATCCTAGCGGTTGAACGAGCCCTCTTCGACTCGTAGAGCGCAAAAGGCTCCTTGACCAGCTCCCACCCCACTCCATTAAACCACGCAATACCCCAGCCGTTGTAATTGAAGCGGGAGAGCCGAACCATACTGTTCCTAGCGTGGTAGAAGCTGAACTCAACGTCCACGGGCATGTTAGCGTGTAATCCGAACAACCTGCACAACTAGCGACCACCTCGTGCCTTTTGCCTCTCCACACCAATAAAATAGATTTGTTCACGCGGCATTTGAATTTTCGCTTCGATGATTAATAATTCGTTTTCAGAAAACACCCTAACACCAGTTCACCTCAACACCCTTATCCGCCTTAGTGCTCGCAGTCTCGGCTTTAGAACTTCAAGGGGGAACAGTGTCCATAAGACTGCGGAGGGGACGGTTACTTATAATTGAAAGCTCCGGCTTTTTTAGCGTGGAGCAGGGCTAGAGTTAAGTGGACTAGAACACATGGGTGTTGAAAAGGGATCAGTCCTGAATGCTCCCCTTAAACCTGTTTTCCAACCCTTTGAGCTTAAGGGGATTGCAAGGATCAGGCGGGATGATATGAGGGAGGTTCCTGTAGAGGAGCATCCTAGACCTTGCTTCCAGGAATAAGACTATTGTAGTGGAAAGAGGGCTACACGTCTCAGAGTACGCTAAGAATGCCTGGATGATGAAGCTTAACCTTCACCCTGGCCTAATATCTCGTGAAACTAATAAGTCGTATCCCATAACGAGACTTTATACACCGGTGTTTGATGAGTGGTGGGTTAAACACTATGTTTCAGAGATCTCTCCATTGATCGAACCATTTAGATACAAATATATCTTGGTAGAAGTGCTGGGTGATCACGTTTTCGTATACCTAGCCTAGATAAATGAGCCGGGTTTTAACAGCACAAACGTTATTTCACGAGATTCAGTAATCACCATGTCTAGGTTATCGATAAACATCAACATCTATATGATAAAGATCTATATGCAAAATTAATGTTTTAGTTATTACAAGGTGTACTGATGAAGTGCTTAAATATCGATTTTAGCGCAGATCCTGACTTGTTCAAGGCTTCAGATTCCATACGATTATTCGTTAACGACGCTTCTACATGTAAGAGTGTTGACTGCTACTTAGTGAAGCTGGACACATTAATCGTTAGTGTAGAAGAAACATTCGGCAATTAAGCCAATGAGGTATTCGGAAAAACATTAATGTGTAGCGAGTAAGAGACTCGCTCAGGCCACTAATTGAGTACATTGAAGAAGTGAAAAACCTTTCTTTAACAGATCCTATACATAGACCCGTGAAAAGATACATAAACTTACTAACAGCGACACTAGAAATACTGCAATCAACGAGTGAAAAATTAGACATAACGTGTCAGCCAACATTTCAAATTAAGCAGGAGGAACGAGAGAGGTCTCAGCTTGTATGCGAACTAAGGGCAGAGCCCGCGGAGGAGTATACTTCTCCCCCGGTGCATTTAGAACGGGAAGCTCCAAGCCCAGGGTTCGGATTAGCGCCTCGAATAGTTTACTTTGTCTCCTGGATTATGGCTATAGTAGGATTTGCGCTCCCCTGGTTTTATGTAGAAACACGTATTCTCTCTCCTTTCTTACCTATTTCAATTATCGATTCAATATACGCATCGAATTTTATCAAGGCAGGGGAATCGCTTGGCCCTGTAGTTTACATCACTGGATTAATAGTGAGGATTGCTGTTCTTCTAGGGTTGATGAACGCGAGAGCCATTAGTATAGCAACGGGGACAACGCTTCTTTTAGGGCTTGTTGTAGCATATAGTCAATTAAATGGTGAACTACAATTACTTATCTCACGTATAGAGAATACCCTGGTACCGGGCTCTTTGAGTAACCTGTACAATTTCGATCCGAGGCAGTATTTGAAACTATCATTCGGGCCGGGTGGTTTCCTCGGTGTTTTAGGAGGGATTATACAAGTCTTCATAGTGCCATTAATTAGAAAAAATTAATGTCCTTCATACATAAATATAGAATATTATTGAAGCGAAAGAGGAGGTTCGTCTTGCCTAATTCTTTTAAACTAGTGTGTACGAGCCTCTCTAGTGATGAAGTACTAGATAACATAATCCCTAGAAAATTCAATCCCAAACTCATTGAGCTGGTTAATAAGTATGCGCTGACGCCTCCGAAAAGTGATAGAGTAATAAGGGTTGGTACAACGAGGAGGATGCTAGAGTATTATTCGTATATAGAGATGAAGAGCCCCTTGGAAGTCCGTGTCGTCGATGCTATTCATTCCTACAGGGATTTATTTCTTAAACTCGCAATCGATCTAAACTTCTTCAGACACGGGCTCGCTAATCTAGCAACATCGATCATGCATAAAAACCCGGATTATACTCCTCCAGCGTTCGATAACAACACATTTTAGTGAGTATCCGCGGCAAATATGGTTTATAGCTTTGAAGTCGCGGTCTTAATAACGCGGATAAGTTCGAGAGATTTTATAGTTTGGCTTCTAATACTTGACAAGAGATATTCAAGATATTCACATTTATTACTTGGAGCCACAGGAGAGATCTTCATACAGTCTTTACATTGCTGTATCGGTCATAGTATTGAAATAATTTATTCAACAGTACAATAATTGAACCGATGGATTAGAGTATATCGCGCTACATACCATACGCGCGTAATCAGCGTGTTGATACATTACTTGCAAATCTCCAATGAGATAATAAAAAGTTTGTATGTCGTTTTGCAACCAGTACAAGGTATTTGAGGTAAATGTAGAGTTCGTTAATAATGGGGCATATGCGGATCTTACCGTTGTGGTTAAATAGAGTCCTGCAATGGTTTGTGTATGCATCCTCAGAAAATTCCTTGCGCTATCCTCACTCGTTAAAACGGATTGGAAATTTCTTCCGCTAAAGTATACAAAAGGAGCCGTTACTATGAAGAAAATCATCAATGTGGTAAGAGTTTTCTTTAGGGCGTTGCAATACTTGCACTTGTTGGATTGTTTGTGTGTCTCAACGAATGCTAGTAAAAATAGAGGGAGTAGTAATTCGAGAACTCTTTCTATGTATCCTGCTCCTCCGAGTCCTACTGCAACAGCCCCTATGACTATAGAAATTCCGAGAATTATAAATGCTCTGGTTAGATAAGCAGTGCGTTTTGATGTTCTATACATCCATGCTGTTAAGACGGTTCCGCTGATTATGAGCGCCCCCATGTGCACGGCCTTGAATATGACAACATCTCTCCATGGCGTCCACGCTCTAAATACTCCCCGCGATACTACACCTGTAACACCCTCAAATAAATACCTCTTTATCACAGATATGACTGTGCTAGCAAAGTTCGATAGACTGAATTTTGATAAGTAAAGCAGGTAAAGAGACCATGCTATGAGGAAATATGTTGACAACATTAAGATTGTTGGAAGGGATTTTTTTGTATGCTTTGAGAAGAATAAAGCAATAGTTGCTGATATGAGTGTTACAACCATGAATAATGTAACCCCTTCATGAACAAATATTGTTGAAGTAAAGACCAGCATTAACATGAAAATCTTCTTCGTATCTCTATATGTGATTATATCGAGGAGTAACGCTATTAAAAGCCAGAAGAGTGTATTGGCGTACGTCTGAGCGGCATAATGAAACCTGCTAGAGCTGAGGACGAAGAATATGAATAGTGCTAAAAACGTTTCTCCATAGTTTAAGCCATACTTTCTTAGGAATTCGAATAATATCGGTATATAAATAATTACTGCCACTACATGAAACCATTTAACAAAAAAGCTGAAGATAGGATCATTAGGGGTCAGTGGAGTGCCGTAAGCAATGTTTATGAACATTGCTGTGAACCAGAAGAAAGCTGGCTGCAAATCAAAATAATCATCAACATTAGGATTGGAGTGGCCAGTGAGAGTTACAAAGGCGCCTCGAGTCATGTGCCCACCAGTTATGTGCCCACCAGCATCATAGAAATTCTGATCGTAATAAGAATCGGCCACATCTGGAAGAAAGCGAATACTTGTAATTGACAGCACTAGAACAATTATTGGTAATATAAAACCTCTTCCTCCATCACCACGGTTACTGGAGAAGAAATATAGAAATGAAGCCAATAAAAATAGAGCTAGGCTTATAACTATAGCAACATGCTTTGATAAAGGACCAAATATATCCTCATATGTATAATACCCTCTACCCCATGTAAAAAGCGATACAGCATAAGCAATATAAGCAATAACTATTACAATAGCTATAATACATGTCTTCTCATCACCAATGCTGTATTTAGCCTTCTTCAACACTGTCTTACCTCCTTTGCTCGCATTATAAATCTTCGTGATGGTGTAGAAATAAGTTTATTAGTGGGTTTTGCCCGTTGTAAAGAGATCTTACCATAGTGCACAAAGCCTCTATATCTGATTCTCCCAATACTTTTATGTAGTGCTAATGCGAAACCAGCCCAAGCAGTATTATCGTGAACAATGTCAAAACCCTCCCTACTAATGTACCTTATGACAGCATTTCCAAATAAAAGTTCCTTAATGACCTCTCCTTGAAGCTTACAAATGGTTTAGCCGACGGTACCTTTACGATCTAAGCACCATTAATCTCCTCGTAAACAAGCTTATCATTATCATAGTTAGCATCTATAACCTCAGCATCAACTCCAACCCTTCTTAAATGTCTTGAGAGCTGATATACATAATCCTCTACAGCACCCCTTAACTAGGGTAGAGGCGTAAGACATGAAGATTCTAGTGCTACCCTCAAGCCCTTACACCGTACCTCTGAAGAAGCTCTTTATAGAGGTTCTTCATGATTTCGAATTCCTTCTCCAGTTCTTCTTTATACAAGGTTCTCGATAAGCTTTCGCTTCTTGCGATATGAAAAACTGGGTTATTTGGAACATATATGAGATCGGATCCCTTAAGAACCAATTGTAATGAGAAGTGTTGTTCGAAACCTATCGCTCTCTTTAGTGATCTATGTTCAGGAAAATTCACACCATATGTATAATTGGTCTTGAAACTCATGTTAACACCTCTAAATGCTAATGAATAACATATGTGATTAGGTATACAGAATCCATGTCTTATATTGAGTTTCTTTGTCAAGTACACGCCTAATCTATATTTCTTTAGTAGGGGATACGGCTGTTCAAGCCATGACACGATAAATAGTCTGTAGAGCCTCACCTCTGGATTATCATCAGGTATTGGCTGGATTTGTAAACTGCTTAGATCAATATGTATATCTCGACTAGATATACCAGCAACATCTTTGAACTTATAATGCATCTTAACGTACCTCTCTACCCATCCTTGCAAAGGTATTGCATCATCATCAGTAAATATTGCTATGTCTCCCTTAGCCTCTTTCTTACCCATATTGAGGGCCTGGGTGACATTCCCCTCCTTCTGTTCAATAATAACACAATTGAGAGAGTAACTCTGGCACAAACTCTCCACAACCCTGAGATCACAATCCTTGAGAACTAGAATAACCTCAAGGGATCGGCATGATTGGCTCCTTAAACCCCTAAGTAAGTATCTAATATCTTTGCATCCCTTGCTTGGAACAACAATAGAAGCCTTCATCCCCACCTCTCCAATACCTGCACCGTAAAGTTCTTTATCTCATTACCAAGTCTCTTCAAGCCTTCTGCCAAGGGAGCAGTAAATCTGCTGACGCCATCTAATTGTGTTATGTTCTCTCTCCTAATCAAGGCCATCTTCATAAAAGCTCAACAATGAATTCCGTCTACTTCCTCAAGAAGCATTCTTACCGTTGTTCTTACTGCCTCTCTCGAGTTCATTACTGGTTTAAACCCTAACTTGTTTATCTTGCCTGTTTTTAGAGCTATTTTCTTTACGTCTCCCGGCCACCCAACTCCGTGGAGCACTGGTTTGTATACTTTTTTCACGTTGCTTAAGCCCAACGCTCTGACTGCTTCGTCTGCTACCTCGTCTACTTTTATCCAGTCTTCGGAAGCTATGTTGTACACTTCGTAGCTTGCCTCCGTCCTTCTCCAAGCAGTTGTTGTTGCTTCTACTGCGTCGTCTATGTATATATAGCTCCTAACCTGCTTACCGTCCCCCAGGATCTCCAGTTCTGTTGGGTTCTCAAGCAACTTGTTTATGAAGTCCCACACCACCCCGTGCCTAAGTCTTGGTCCAATAACGTTTGCGTAGCGTAGAACAACTGCTTTTACTCCGTAGAGCCTTGAGTAAGCGTGGATAAGGGCTTCACAAGCTACTTTGCTCGCTCCGTAGACGGATATGGGTCTTATCGGCGCGTTTTCATCTACTGGTGTCTCCTCCGGCTCTCCATAGACTGAGCTTGATGATGCAAACACAAGCTCCTTCACACCCTTCCTCCTCATAGCCTCCAGCAGATTAAACGTTGCGACTATGTTCTCGTTGAAGTGAATATCGGGATTTGTTGTACTTACCCTAACCTCTGGATTAGCGGCAAAGTGGAAAACTGTATCAACCCCCTCAACAGCCCTCAAAGCTATCTGCGGATCCTTCAAATCGCCTACGATCAGCTCAACACTGTTTGACTCTAAGTGATGCTTAACGTTCTCTACCCTGCCACTACTTAGATTATCCACTACCCTTACCCTATACCCATCCCTAACAAGCCTGTCAACGAGGTGACTGCCTATGAACCCTGCCCCACCCGTGACTAGTATACGCATAGCATTCTTCCCTCAATCAATAGCTAAGCGTAGCCTTTATATATGCTTAACATTTTGGTTGCAACCTCACTCCACGTTATAATCTCCTTCCTGCCTTCAGCACCTAACCTAGTAACAAGTTCCTTGTTTTGCAGCAGCGCTATCATTGCTTCAGCTAATGCTTTAGGGTCCTTGGGTGGAACTAGCAATCCGTTTACCATGTGCTTAACTCTATATGGTATACCTCCAACTCTTGTTACTATGATAGGTTTGCTTCGAGCCCAAGCCTCAGATATTATCATCGGGTACACTTCAACATAGTCACAAACGCTTGGCACAACAACAGCTAGTGAACCATCTATAGCACAAATCTTAATCTCTTCATCTACAAACCCCAGGAAGAAAACATTCTTATCTACATTAAGTTTTTGAGCAAGCTCTCTATGTGGACCCGCATCTCCAGGACCTAAAATCACAAGCTTCAAATCAATGGAGGTCTTGACAATATGGTATAAAGCTTTTATTAGTATATCAACACCTTTGAGAGGATGCAACCTACCAACATAGAGAGCATAATCACGGTCGATGCCATAACGCCTCCTAAACTCATCCCCACAATATCTATGAGATAGGAACCACTCTGGAACCCCATCAGGAATAAGTATTGCTTCAACACCGTACTTCTTGCTCAATATTTCTTGATCTCTCAAACTCCTGACGAGCTTAATATCAGATAATGCAATAGCACCCTTAATCACGTATCTAGCATAATAAGGTCCTATTAATCTAACCAAAGAATCTGGATGGTCGTTGAAAGCGTCAATCGCCATAAAGTACATGACTGTCTTGATCCCCAGCTTCTTAGCTTTTTCAATAAGTTTAACTGTGAATAAACTGTTTTGGCTGTGACCATGAACAATATCAGCATCTCTAAGAACCTTCTCCGCAAATTCCAAGGGGTATGTTAGGTCTGGGAAGCGAAGCCACAAAGCCTTTACCCTATGAACATAGACCCCATTTATAACCTCTTCCTTTGGCCTTTTCTCAGCACCGAACCTACTCGTGATTACATGTACTTCGTGACCCATCTTAGCAAGCTCTTCTGCGAGGCTTTGAACAGCTCTCTCCAACCCTCCTACAACAGGATAGTAGTTGTGAAATACGTGAGCTATTTTCATTGCCTTGCCCTCGTAGCCTTCACTATCCCTTTTACTGCTGGCGCGCCATTTAATAAGGCATAGAGTATCAGAATCACGTAGCTGAGAATCTTTTTGCGTAGTGGGTAGCGCCACTTATTCATGAAGTATGTGTGGTTCTTCCATTTCCAGTACATCCTATCTTCGAGATCTGAGTATCTATTCCCACCACTTTCAATAGCTAAATGGTATGTGTGAAACATTGGCTCAAAGACTATTTCGTACCCAAGCTTCTTTATCTGCTTCTGCAAGTCACTCTCCTCTCTATACCCAATACCACCATATCTCTCATCGTATCTTACACCCTTGCTGAGGATCTCAGTTCGTAATGCCATTAATGGCGTGGTGTAGTCAACGTATCTAGACCCATGCTTTGTGTTCAAGAGTATGAACCCTGTTAACCTTGTTAGTGCATCGGCCAGGTAAGGTATGTTAAGAGCGAAATCAGGGTCTACCTTTCTCTTTCTTAGATTTATCACTCTTCCCCCTACAACCCCTACCTCTCCATTCTTAAGCCAGTAAAGAACTGGAATAACCGATTTATCACCAGCATAGATATAGTCATCATCGTAGAGAAGGATGATATCCTTAGAACCCAGATTCTTCTCAGCAATATCCAAGACCAGGTTACGTGCTCTCGTAGACCCTCTTCTACCAACATTAACATCATATATAACCTCAAAACCTTTATCAACCAGCTCCTTCAAAGCCTGAACATAGAACTCCTTCTCAATATCCGAAGAAACGTCAATAACAGGAATAAAGCCCTTGATCAGCTTGCTCTTGACAAAAGACTTTACGCAGTAGTAAAATATCCTGCCCCTATTATACGATGGAATACCAACAAAAATCTTCGAAATTATGGGCAAAATATTTCACCACGATAGGGTCTCACTCTATATTGCACTTAATTACGCAAAGTTTTTCTACAATTAATTTGATGCACACTCTACGTTGCCTATGTGTGGGTGTTAGGATGGTGCTATAAACAGTATCCTCATTTTGTTACCCCCTCATCTGATTATTGATCAGCTCTTCTCCTGCTTTTTCCAGGCTATCTCCTTTGTCCATAGATTTCTTATGGTTCCTGTGATTAGGTATATCTGTGTTACTATCCATGTTCTATACGGCTTGAATAAGAATAGTGCTATCCCTGCTACTAATACTATTGTTGCTATTGCTGTACCAGTCAATGCTTTGTATAGCAGGATTACTGTGGCTACTAGTAGTAGCCATGGGTTGAATAGGTGTAGCCATGTCTCGGCAAGTAGTATTGGCTTGAACTCTCTCGGTGCTTTCGGCAGTAACTTCATTGCCTTGGTGAAGTGCTGTATTAGGTGCTGTGCTCTCCTGATCCTCCACACGTGGTACTCTTTTCCAGGGACTAGCTCTCTACAGGTAGCGTTGTCAACCGTTATCGCTTTGTAGCCCTTCAATGCTATTAGCGTTGCTGTGTGGCTGTCGTCAGCGCCTATATCTGTTGGGAAGCCGCCTAACTGCACCAGCAAATCTCTTCTGAATGCTGCTAACTCTCCGTGGAAAACTGGTGTTGAATACTTCTTGCTCTCACAGAGCCTAACAACGTTGTAGAGGTCTCTATAACCCTTCTCAACACCGACAAAGCCCCTCCCAGCTGGGATTTTGAGACATGTAACTGCGCCTACTAGTGGGTCACTAAACCACGATAAAGCACTCGCCAGCGTGTCTCTAGACGCCCATGCCGAGTCAACATCTGTAATAACAACTACATCCCCCATAGTAGCCTCCAGAGCTCTATTTAAAGCGTGGGCTTTACCTCTCCTAACATTCTCTTGAATCAGCTTAGTCCTAACATCTCTATGATCAGCAATCCACTCTTTAACGACTTCTGCTGTTCCATCAGTACTCGCAGAGTCGACAACAATGATCTCTACTAGGTCCTCCGGGTAACTCTGAGAGGCAATATCATCCAGCTTCTGCCTGACCAACTTCGCCTCATTGTATGTCGGCACAATAATGGACACCCTAGGCTTATAGTCAGAATCGCCTCTCACATCCCAGGGCTTGTTCAGCCACAGCATCCTCAAGTAGCAGTAGTATGCTAGTGGGAAGCCGAAGTGTAGTAGTCCTAGCCCAATCGCTAGAATTAACAATGCGTCGAGATGCATAGCGTGGTCTAGGCTATGATGGCCTTTTCTCCTTGAATTTCTCGCTTGCTTGTTCTCTCCCTACTCCCCAGTTCTCCCTGGGTACTTCGTGTATTCCTACATCTACCGCATGTCCGGGTATTCCAAGCTCTTCGAACGCCTTTGTTATGCCCTTGATCATTTTCTCCCTAGCTTGTCTCGATACCCCACTCCACACGTACACATGCACTATAGGGATGGTTATCGCCATAATGCTGTTAATACATTGCTTTATTCGTCTAATGCTTCCTTGCTCCCGATTAGTGATGGTTTATGGCTTTAAGGAAGTACTCATGTAGCAGGATAACTGCTACCACTGCTACTAGTATTGCACCACTCTCCGTTACCAAACGATCCTCCACGGTTTCTCTGCTTGAGATCCTGCTTCACTGTTGCAACTGCTGAGCTGGGGGTTACCGTTATGCCTGTGGCTGTTGATGCTCTAATATGAATCGATGTGAGGGCTGAACCCCTGCCTCAGCCGCAGGGTCTTACTACGACCCCAATGGTCAGTAAGCCGCATTGGCGGACCTGGCACCTTTTTCAGCGGGGTCTCTAGTCTGCTTTAAACCCCTGTCTCTACTCATAAGCTCTGCTTCAAGCCCTGGTGTGAAGGGTGGTTTAACTCTTTTCATACTCTAACATTTCGAGGTCTGTAGCCTCCTTTACCTCTTGTAATGCGCTCTACCCGAGAACTCTCCACATTGATGGTAGGTTTAAGTAGCCTATTCCTAGTGTTATGAGCCTTTTAAAGTCCCCTAGTGCCTCCTTTAACCCCTGTCTGAGGGCTACTAGTACGCCATAGTATATTGCTCTACCCCTTAGAGTGGAGAGCTCTATTTCGACCATGATTCCCGCCAGTATATCGCTTAAAACACGTGACTTGACAATTCTCAAACACCTAGATGCGAGTAGCAGTGCGCGCGAGGTGGTGGGTAGCTTAGACCACACACCCGTGCGTACTGCTTTACGAATAAACCTGGAGATTAAACTACTCGTTACCGCCCCGCCAATGCTCTCCCTAACCTTCCCAAGCGCTAGCTCAACAATCTCCCCTGGAACACCGCTATACCGAGCTGTAGCAAACGCGCTGACTATAGCCAACAGCTGATCCCTCGACGCGGGTGTGTGGGTAAGCGCGAAGTCAGTAATGTCTAATGCGTGGTTTGATTAATAAAAATTACGATTGATCACTGCGCTCCCCGGGGAGCCTGCTAGGCCTCACTCCCCACCTTCTTCTCGAGATCCCTTAATGCCCTCAAGACCCTGATCTCGAATCTCTTAAAGTATAGTGTTAGAACTGCGAGGATTGAGCAGAGCGCTCCCAGGCCGCTGAGCGTTATACCAGCTAGTGCCCTAACATGGTGTAGTACACCGTGGAATAGCCACCTATATAGAACAAACAGGTCTAGGTACAGCCCTGGGATCAGCATCAGCGCTCCAAGAGCAAAGATGAAGAATACTGGGCTATACCTCCAGGTCAATCTAACCATGTCTAATGCTATTTTAAAACCGTGTCTAACGCCAAGCTTCTTCCTGCCGACACGCCTCCTGTAGCCTATTGGTATCTCTGTGACTCTAAAACCGGTTGAGGCAGCGTGTGCCACAATCTCTGCTTCAACACTGAAGCCGGTGAACTCGAAGCCTACCTCCCTCAGCAGTTTTCTCCTAGCAGAGTACATTCCACTTAGCACATCGCTCAGCTTGACGCCGAATAGTACTCTGAAGAACAGTGAGAGAGCCTTGTTACCTAGCTTGAACAGCGCGCTCTGGGAGCCTTTCTCCAAGTACACTCTCGAGCCGATAACTAGGTCATACCCGTTCTCGAGCTGCTTAAGCAGGTCGTGTATGTGCTTCGCCGGGTAAGTG
>Ga0081519_100129_pt1 | contig 14780 bp, 15 predicted proteins | sample ConSprmetagenome_FD_70987 | JGI IMG/M metagenome (GOLD analysis project Ga0081519, IMG submission 70987) | Hot spring microbial streamer communities from Conch Spring, Yellowstone National Park, USA - C T=80-84 v2 (version 2) | ecosystem: Environmental > Aquatic > Thermal springs > Hot (42-90C) ...
CTCCTGCGTCGCCGTGTGTCCCGTCAAGTGTATCTACAAGACAGGCGAGGCCCCGGCGGAGTTCAAGGCCAAGACGGGCTGGTACAAGTTCGGCAAGGCCCTCTCTCCCGAGGAACAGAAGGCGTACGAAGAGTGGAAGTCGAAATACGGCGTAACAGCCCCACCCGTCTAGGCGAGAAACATATTTCTCCCCACCTCAACCTTTTTTGTGGGCGTCTGCCAGCTCTGCGGCAAGTCGAGCATCTTGATATCAGACGCAATAGGGGTATGCGTAGACTGCCTCAGGAAGAGGCCAAGACAAGCTCTTGAAATAGCGGCAAAGTCGCACAGAATCAGCCGGGCCAAGTTTAGACTCCCCCTGGCGCCGCCCGCCGGCGGCGTCTCCTGCGGAGTCTGCGGCCGTGGATGCGCAATCCCAGAAGGCGCGGCGGGCTACTGCGGTCTTGTGAAAAACGTAGGCGGGAGGTTGACTAGGCCGGGCGGAGACGTCAAGATGGGGGTCTTGACGTATTATTACGACCCCATACCCACCAACTGCGTCGCGGATTGGGTCTGTCCAGCTACCACGGGGAGGGGCTACCCAAAATACGCCAAGGCCCCGCTCGGCGAGGAGGGCTACTACAACTTAGCCGTCTTCTACGGCGCCTGTAGCCTAGACTGTCTCTACTGCCAAAACTGGCAGTATCGAAAATACCCCGCAAACCCCCAGCTGGTGTCTGTGGAGGAGCTTGAGAGGGCCATGACCCGTAGAGTCACATGCGTCTGTTTCTTCGGAGGCGACCCGGCCCCCCAGACGGTCCACGCGTTGCTTGTGACAAAGAAAGCCGCTGAGAAGGGCGTAAGGGTGTGTTGGGAGACGAGCGGCCAGCTGGCGCCTCATCTGCTGGACAAGGTGGTGGAGGCTTCGTTGAAAACCGGCGGAATTGTGAAGTTCGACCTCAAGGCGTTTACGCCCAGCGTCTATAAGGCGTTGACAGATGGGGAGGTGGACGTGGCGCTTAGGAACTTCAAGGCGGTGGCGAGGCGGTTTAGGGAGAGGCCGGAGGTGCCTCTCGTGGTGGCGTCTATACTGCTGGTTCCCGGCTACGTGGATGAGGTGGAGGTAGACCTCTTGACTAAGTTCGTAGCGCAAATAAACCCGGAGATACCGACGCGTTTCTTAGCCTTCCATCCTGACTACATGCTCCGCGACTTGCCGCCTACGTCTAGGAGGCACGCGGAGGCGGCGGTTAGAATCGCTAGGGAGAACGGCCTCGTGGAGGTGTCCCTGGGGAACGAATGGCTCCTGGGCGACTACTACTGACGGCAATAGGGCTTGACGTGTTTAAAGACGTCTTCCAGCCGGGGCCTCCCCTTAAACACCACCACGTTGGGGAGCAACTGCCTCCAGGTGGCCATGGCTAGCTCCTCGTTGACGAGGATTAGGAGGGGCTTCCCCACCTTGGCGATCTTCTCGTATTTCCGCCTGAGGTAGTCGGGGGTCCAGAACCCCACGATTTCGATGTATAGATCGCCTATTTTGAAGTCGGGGATGTATACTCTGCCTCCGACGACAAGGACCTCGGGCTCACGTTGCACGGGGCATACCCTGGAGACTTGCCGGTAGAACTCCTGCTCTACGGAGCTGTCGAACTCCTCGGCCTCCACGGGGTTCTTCGGCATGTCTGGAGCTGTGGCGTTGCTTTCTCTGAAGGTGTAGATTTTCTCGTTTAGCTTCACCGCCGCCTCTATGCTCCACCGCCCGGCCGCTGTTATGTAGGGCACGAGCTTGGCGAGGCGGACGCCGTAGCGCTCTGTCTGTCTAAGCGCCGAGGCGGGGCCGTCGAAGTGGAACTCCAAGTTGCCGCTTCTCTCCTCTGCTATATACATCAGCCTCAGACCCTTGACCGCCCTCACGAGGCTCTTCACGACAACGGGGGCGTTGGGCAACGTGGCCTTGACGTAGAGCGACTTGAAGAGGAGGGTCTGGATGAGGGCCAAGTTGTAGCGCCGCACCAGCTCAGCGGGGTCAACCCCCGGCGGCTTCAACACGGCTCTGTTCTCCTCGTACGCCTTCATGAACAGCCTCTTCACCTCTTCGGCGCCCATGCGCAACTTAGCCGCGGCGGCTTCGAAGATCTTCTCCCGCTCCTCCGGCGTAAGTGGGAAGCCCGCGGCAGAGGACGCCTTGAACACCTCCAGCCTCACCCGCGCCACCAGGCGGCTGTCCACCTCCTCTACCTCCATCAGTTGCTCCACAAGCCTTGCGAGACCGCCCAGTAGCTTCCTGTCCCCTCTGAGCGCCTCCACGGCTTTTCTGAAGTCGCCTAGGGTTTTCGCTCCCCGGGCCGCCTCAAGCACCTCCGCCGCCGCGGACACGTCTGAAAGATAGGCCGGCTTGATCTCCTTGCCCCGCCTTGTGACTCGTAGGTAGTCTAGGGGTATCACGCCACGCCCTTCTTCCGTCTCTTGGCTGTGTTGACCTCCCTGGTGCTGGCGGTGATCACCTCATATATCTTCGCCTTGTGGGGCTTGAGCCTGAGGGCTCTGCCCATCCTCTGTATGAACTGCCTCGCGCTCGATGTGCCGCCTAGTATCACCACCACGTCGACGTCGGGCACGTCGACGCCTTCGTCGAGCACCTTCCCCGTGACAAGCGCCTTGAGCTCGCCTCTTCTGAAGGCGGCCATTATCTGCTCCCTTTCGTGTCCTGAGATGTCGTGTATGACCAGGGGAATCAGGTACCGTTCAGACACGGCGCGCGCCAGCGACGTGTATTCAGTAAATATGAGGATTTTGGATCCCCGGTGCCTCGCCAGTATGTCCCCCACCGCCTCCACCTTAGCGCGTGTCTCAAATATGAGGCGCCTCATGCCGTGCCACGCCTCCAAAGCCTCCCTAGCCCGGGGGTCGCGGCCCGACATCACCACCAGCTTCTGGAAGTCGCTGGGGGATCTGAACCTAAGCCCCCTGCCCCGGATGTAGCTGAGGTACTTCCTCTCCAGCTCCTTGTAGAGGGCCCTCTCCTCCTCGGTGAGTTGCACCTTCACCACCTCCACCTCGTAATCAGCGGTCCAGACGCCCCTTATCTCAGACGCCGAAATCCTGTAGACCACGGGCCCCACCAGCCAGTCCAGGTCGACGTGTAGCCCGTCGGAGCGCTCCGGCGTGGCGGTGAGGCCTAGGCGATGCGGCGCGGGGCTCAGCTCGGCGATTTGGCGGTAGGAGGGGGAGGGGAGGTGGTGCACCTCGTCGAAGACGAGGAGCTTGAACCTGTTGCCCAGTTGCTCTATTGCCGCATATGCCGAGTCGTAGGTGATCACCGTGATGCAACTCTCCCTCTTCTCCTCGCCGTACCACACCCCCACGCGGCCGGGGAAGTGCTGAGTCAGCTTCGCCCTCCACTGCTCCACCAGCTCCACGGTGGGAACCACCACAAGCGCGGGCTCGCCCAGCTTGGCAATCGCCGCAATGGCCACGTGGGTTTTCCCGGCCCCTGTGGGCATAACCACGACGCCTTTCTTGGTCTTCATCCACGCTGCGAGGGCTTGCTCCTGGTAGCTCCTCAGCTTAACCTCAGACGCCGCCTTCACTTCCTTGCACTGCGGAGACCAGACGCGGTCCTCCACGGAGGCCGCCGTAGCCAGCGCCACCGAGAGTATGCGCGGGTAGTAGATGGCGAGCGCCCGGTATTTACCGACGCGTGGGTCGAACTTCACGAAGGATAGGCGTTTCACCTCGCTGGGGATGTCCCCCTCAAGGAGGACGGTCCCCCGGTCCCAAGACAGTATTAATCCCACAGAACCTCCACGCCGGCGCCGAGCTTTTTGGCCCTCTCCAGCACGTAATGCGCCATGGACACGTCGAAGAGGGGGTTCCCCACGGACTTGTAAACCTTCACCTCGCCGAAGCGGCACTCAGCCCCTCTCAGGTAATCGCCTATGTACACCCACCGGTCGCCGACGTCGTCGCTCTCCTCGGCGGCGTGGGGGTTGTCGACCAGCATGCATCCGGCCCACTTCTTCACCTCGTCGTCTAGCTCCCTGACGGGGCGCGGCGCGCCGACTGAGATCACCACGGTGCCGCTCCTCACCCCCCTCACGACGGGGCTCCTCGACGTGGTGGCGGAGATCACCAAGTCGCTCCCCAGAGCCTCAGCCAAAGAGACTGCAACAGCGCCGTGTCTCCGCGCCACCTCTCTGGCTCTCTCCTCCGCTACGTCGAAGATCTTGAAGCGGGCGTTGGGATAAAGCGACCTGAACACCCTCAGGTGGTACTCCCCCTGTAGGCCGGCCCCTATTATCCCCACCTCCTTCGGCTCGGCGCCCATGGCCTTTGCGGCCACCGCGCTGGCCGCCGCGGTTCTCCAGCCGGTGAGCTGAGTCCCGTTTATAAGCGCTAGGGGCGTCCCCCGCTCCGGGTCGAATACCAGAACCACGGCCTTGACCCGCGGCACCCCCTTTGGGTATATCCCCACGAGCTTAACCGCTATGCCGGCCTCCGCCATGTAGCCCACCATGGGGGCGAACCAGGTCTCGCCGACTGTCAAGGCCTGGCGGGGGAGGAAGACCGCATCGGCGAAGTAGGCCTTCTTAATCGCCTCCACGGCCTCTGCCGGATCCACTAGGGGATCTATGTTGGGCAGTAGCAACACATTCGCCGTTGTTCTATTCGGCTTGTTGCACCCGGCGAACCCCCTCGTGGCCTCCCTCTACGGGGCCTCCCTGGCGTTTATGTACCGCGGAGGGGGGTACGTCGCCTCCGTTGTTCTACACGCCGTCAACAACGCCGTGTGGCTAGCCCTAGCTACAGGCCTGCTCTAGAAACTGGCGGTACCTACGCCACAGCTCCTCAGGCCGGTAGAACCCCCTGACGTGACTCCAGGGAAGCGGCTCCTCCCTAGGCTTAAACACGTAGTGAAGCTCCCCGCTTCTCAACGCCCTCTTCCAGTAGCCGAGGGGCGACTGGGAGGCGGCCGCCGCCTCTATGTGGCGTGAGGTTTCCCGACCGCTGAGGGATATGGCCGCCTGTATAGCCCCCAGCGCCGGGTCGTAGGCGGAGAACTCCCCCTGATGCGCACGCCTCAGCTGCTCCATCTCCTCCTTAAGGTGGGCGAGAGGGGCCATGGGGCTGTATTGAAGGGGGGTCTGGGGCTTGGGGATGAAGGGGTTGACGCTGAGCGAGACGGCCCCCGCGACCTTCCTCACCTCCTTCACAAGCGAGGTGACTTCCTCCAAGTCCGCCGGCCGCTCGCAGGGAAGCCCCACCATTAGGTAGAGCTTCAGCCTCATGCCGAGCTCCCCCGCCTTCTTGGCCACCCTCAACACGTCTTCGTCAGTTATCTCCTTCCCCAACGCCCTCCTCAACCTCTCGCTGGTCTCCGGCGCTATGGTCAACGTTCTCTGCCCAACGGCGGCGAGTAGCTCGACAGCCTCTTCGTCTAGTAGCTCAGCCCGCATGGAGGGCAGAGATAGGCGGAGGCCCCGCCTCGCGGCCTCAGCCAGGAGGTCCTTGAAGCCGGGGTGGGCGTTGGCCGTCAAGGCGACTATTGACGGTCTCACCCCGTATTTAGAACGGAGCCTCTCCGCCTCGTCAAGCACAACGCGCCAGTCGCGTGGTCTGTACGGCTTTGTCACGTAGCTCTCCATGCAGAACAGGCAGGAGTAGGGGCACCCCCTAGCCAGCTCCACGGCGAGGCTGAAAGCCGCCTCGGGCTCCGGCATCCTCCGGTAGTCCGGCTCCACGTGTTTCGCGTATTTGACCTTCACGGGATGAGGCCCCCTTGCCGGGTAGTAGAGCCCCTCCGCCTCATCGCCCGTGGCCAGGTACTGCACCAGGGGGCCCCACAGAGGCTCAAGCTCCCCCACGGCCGCGGCGTCTGCGAACTCCGCCAGCGGCTCCGGATTGGCAACGACGGGCGGCCCCCCGACGACCAGCTTCGGCCTCCTCCGGTCCGCCGCGCGTGGAGGTATGCCGGCGTCTATCAACATCTTGACTAGGTTTACGTAGTCTAGTTCGTAATGTACGGTCGCCACGATGTAGTCAAAATGGGCAAGGGGGGTTCCGTCCTCCACGCCGTGGGGTCCTTTGTCGGCGGTAAAACGCTCGACGTAGAACCCTTCGTCTTGCAACTTAAAATACAGCATGTGGTACACAGCAGACGACATAGCGACTCGATACGTGGAGGGGTAGAGCAGAGCCACCTTCACGGCGGCTTTGCGGTAGGCGACGCGGCGCACCACAGTTTTAAACTTCTCCCTTTAAAAACCCGTGGATCTGTTAAGACTGTTGCGGAGGGGGGAGTACATTATGTATGTCGTAGTCTTGTTTTTAACGGCGTTGTTGCTGGTTTTTTCGCTTTACCTCGCCTTTTTCCGCCTCATCGAGCTCTACACAGCGGTCTCGGCTCATCACGACGTGCTTGCTCAAGCTATCTACAACGCGCTCTCCGACATCTTTCTCGTTATTGTCTTCATCGAACTCATCGACACCTTTATGACATACATCGAACAGAGGCGAATAGTTGTGTATAAGATCATAGACGTGGCCCTGGTGGCCCTCGCAAGAGAGCTCTTTATATATCTGGCGCCGGTGAACAAGGAGTTTCAATTTGACAAAGCCATAGCCATTGTGGCGGCGACGTTTGTGGTTGGCGTTGTGGCTTACTTACAGCGCAAGGCGCTGAGGCCCGAGACGCGGAGGAGGTAAAAATTTATTAACGGACCCCTTTCGTGCTTCCGTGTCTCAGTCTTTCAACATTCTGAATATTAGAGAAAATAAACTGCTGGGGAGGAGAGAGGCTTTAGTAGAGGCTTTGCATCTCAACGCATCTACCCCCACTAGACAGGAGGTTAGGGAGTGGGTGGCTAAACAACTAGGCGTAGATGTCGCCAACGTGTTTGTAAGAAGAATAAGGACTAGTTACGGCGTTGGGAAGTCTCTAGCCGAGGTGCACATATACGGCGACTCGAAGCTGGCAAGAGTTCTAGAGCCTTTATACATCCTCGCCAGGAACCTAGGCGAGGAGGGAAAGAAGTTGCTAGAGGAGGCGAGAAAGAGAAGAGCCGAACGTAGAGAGAAGAGGAGAAAGAGGAAGAAGTAGTATGTCCAAGAAGACGCCTGCCCAGAAGGAGAAGAAGCTCCCCCGCGCCGCCACTTGGTACGAGCTGGACCTCCAGAAGGGCGTGTTCCGCTTCAAGAACAAGTTCTGCCCCAAGTGCGGCTCCGTGATGGCTTTTCACAAGGAGCCGGTGCCTCGGTGGCACTGCGGCAGGTGCGGCTTTACTCAGTTCCAGAGGTAGTCTTTTATCTATATTCACGTTTCTATCGATGGGATCAGCTCTGGTGGTTCTCGGCGTAGAGTCCACGGCACATACCATAAGCCTTGGTCTTGTGGTAGATGGACAGATCTTGGGACAGGTTGGGAAGACCTACGTGCCGCCAAGCGGCGCGGGGATCCACCCCCGGGAGGCGGCTGAGCACCACGCCCGCCACGCGCCGGCGCTTCTGCGTCAGCTTCTTGAGAGGTATGGACTTCGGGTTTCTGATATAGACGTTGTGGTGTATGCGGCGGGGCCTGGGCTGGGGCCTGCCTTGAGGATCGGCGCCGTGTTGGCGCGGGCCTTGGCGATTAGGCTAGGCGTGCCTCTTGTGCCTGTGCACCATGGCGTCGCCCACATCGAGGTGGCTAGGTACGCCACGACCTCCTGCGACCCCCTGGTGCTTCTGGTGTCGGGGGGCCACACCATGATTGTGGGCTTCTCAGATGGCCGCTATAGGGTTTTTGGAGAGACTCTCGACGTGGCCATCGGCAACGCCATCGACATGTTCGCAAGAGAGACGGGGCTGGGGTTCCCGGGGGTGCCCGCCGTAGAGAAATGCGGCGAGTCCGCGGACACGGTCTTGGCCTTCCCCATGCCCATCGTGGGGCAGGACCTCTCCTACGCGGGGCTTACCACATACGCCCTTCAGCTGGTGAAGAGGGGAGTGCCGCTACCCGTGGTGTGTAAGTCGTTGGTGGAGACGGCCTACTACATGTTAGCCGAGGTGACAGAAAGGGCGCTCGCCTTCACCAAGAAGCGGGAGCTCGTTGTGGCGGGGGGCGTGGCGAGGAGCCGACGGCTGAGAGAGGTGTTGGAGGCTGTGGGGAGGGAGCACGGCGCCGTGGTCAAGGTGGTGCCGGACGAATACGCCGGAGACAACGGAGCCATGATCGCGCTCACCGGCTACTACGCGTATAGAGCCGGCGTCTACACGACGCCAGAGCGCAGCTTCGTGCGTCAACGATGGCGGCTCGACAGCGTCGATGTGCCGTGGTTCCACGACCTCTGCGTCAACGTCACAAATAAATAAGGATTGATAAACAGTCTCATGAAGCCGTACATTGCGGCTCTGGTTCTGCTGGCGGTTGGGACAGTCCTAGTCGCCTTCGCCGTGGTGAACGCGTTGCTTCTCTACTACGCCGGGGTGCCTAGGACGGCTCTCAACGTGACAGCGCCTTTTGTGGGTCAGATGAAGATACAGGGCGTCCCAGATCCCTACTACGTGGGTGTCGGCGTGCTGAGGGGTGTGTTGCTCTTGGCTATTGGCCTCATCGGGGGGAAGCTTATTGAAGTAGGCCTCGCCGAGTGGCGGGAGCGGAGGCGGGAAGAGGCGTTGCGCAACTACTACGAGCAACATCAATATGGCTATCAATACCAACAGTATTGACGAAGTTGTGAGAGCCTACTTCGAGAGGCTTGAGGAGCGTGGGCTTGGGGAGTGGGTGGATAAGGTGTTTCCTAACGAGTCTGTTTTTGAGGAGATTAGGAGACTGGCTGGCCTCTCGGCGGAGGAGGTGGTGGAGCATCTAGCGCAGGAGGTGTCGGAGAGGCTTCTGCCGGAGGTGGCTGAGGAGGTGGTGGGGGTCCCAAGGCCCGCGGCGGTGTGGTATCTGGCGAGGCGGATCGCCATGTGGTATCTTCAACTGTCCGAGGAGCTGGGCGTGGTGAGAGGCGTCTGGAGATAGCGACGAAGCTCTTCATATGTCTTTATAATCTCTCTACTCAGCTCTATCTGCTCGCGCCAGTACCCCTCCACCTTTTTCCTATGACTTTTTATAAACTCGTCGTAGAGGGGGTGGGGCGGGGCCGGCCGCAGACCCCACAGCGGAGTGCCGGGCAGAGGGATGAAGTAGTGGAGACGGATGTGGGCGCCCATGGCGACTAGCTTTTCCATCTCCTTCACCGTCGCGACCACGTCTTCTTCCTCTTCCCCAGGAAGCCCGCCTATGACGTCTACCACCGGCCTGAAGCCCATGGAGACCGCGGTCTTAACAGCCTCCTCCACGGCGGCTACGTCGTGGCCTCTCTTCATGGCCTTCAACAGCCTTTCTGAGGCGGTCTGGAGACCGAAGGAGAGGCGGCGGTTGGCGGCGTAGGGCTTTATAGCCCTGAGGACATCCCTAGTTACAGTCTCTGGGCGGGTCTCGGAGGGGAAGGTGCCGAGGTAGGGCCGTCCCCCTGCCTCTCTTACGGCCTTTAGGAGGGACACCAAAGCGTCTACGTTTGGCGTCTTGCCATCTTCGGAGCCGTATAGGAAGCCCACAGGCGCGATGAACCTAATGTCGCCGTGTCCCCTGGCTACGTAGATTCTAGCCAAGGCCGCCACGTTGTCCACAGGCCTGTTCCTCACGGGGCCCTGGGTCCAGGTCTGGCAGAAGGCGCATCTACAGGGACATGACCTCATTATCTCGATGGGCGGATATATGGCAAGAACCTCGCTATAGGTCTTCTGCGTCAACTCCACGTAGACCCGACGGCCGACCTTGATGCGGCCGTCTTCCGCCATCACAGTGTTCGGAGGCACGTCGTGGGTTAGCCCAAGCTCTCTTTCCACGACGGCGGGCAATGCCGCCTCGCCGTCGCCCACAACCACGTACTTAACGCCAAGCTTCGCTAAGGTGATGGGGTCTCCTGAGGCATGCGGTCCGCCGACAACGACGGGAAACCTAGAAGCCACGGCGGCCACTTCACGCCAGTGACTGACAAAAACAGGCGTGGAGAGGCTGTAGAGAATCAACACCTCTTCGCCTCTGGACTTGAGGGCTTGCGCATCGGCGAGGGGGTCTCTGGTTGGGAGTACTTTGTATTTGTCTTCCACAGGCGCCACTGCGTAGGCCATGCCGTTGTTAGGGCCGTCGAAGAGCCGGGCGAGGAGAATCACAATTTATTACCCTACCCGATTTATACGTGTATCTCGCCTACGTCCGCGGGCCTCCAGTAGCTGTATTTGCAGGCTCTTGGCTGTGTTCAAAGTCGCCGGTGGACGGGGCGCCCATAGCGCTTGGCGAGCCTTTCGGCGACTGCGACCCCGCAGTGGCGCGTCTCATGTCGATCGCCACTACTGTACGCATGGCTAAGGCCTATGGGGCAAGGGTATTCGTGAGCAGGGAGCTAGGCGAAGACGAGGTAGATGCGGCGTTTGCCGGCGGCGCCGACGGCGTCTTGGAGGAGTTAAAATTCTCCCGCGGAGGATACAGCGAAGGGGTTAGGTTTGTGTTGCTGGAGCCTCGCGGCTTGGAGGAGCTAGTAAACTCCATAAGGGAAATCGCGGAGTCGGCGCGCGGGTCTTTCGACGTGCTTGTGGCAACTGAGTTTGAGAGAGTGGGAGACTTCGCGCCTTACGTAGATGGAGTTGTGGTGGCTGGCGGGTGGGTCACCGTGGAGGTCAAGGAAGTGAAAACGTTACCGGAGGTGGGGAGGTGTCTGCACTGCGGCGTTGATTACCTCATGTATAGTGGAAGTATTCGTCGATGCATATACTGCGGCCGTAGGCTTTCTAAAGTGGTGGCGTCTGTGAAGCCGCCGAGGTCTAGAGCCGTGTTTCGCTCCATCTATAGAAAATATGCAAATCTTTCAAAACTCCGGTTCAAAGTTCTGTGACGTATTTACATAGATATATCCTTAACCTTTCATTGACATAATCGTCATATATAATTATAGTATATATTTCTATATAGTGGGTTATACTTATATACCTTAGTATACTCGCCTCTATGCGGTTTATAAGGTGGCTAAATGAAGTCGGGAAGAAGGATATTCTTCTCGTCGGCGGCAAAGGGGCCAACTTGGGGGAAGTGGCTAGTATTGTCCAAGTGCCGCCAGGCTTTGTGGTGACCTCTGAGGCTTTTCTTTATTTCCTCGAAGTTACTGGTTTAAAGGAAAGGATAAAAGAGGTACTTAGAGAGTTTATTGCCCGTGGAGAGCCGGATGAGTACGAGAAGGCGAGCGCTGTGATACGTGGCTTGGTGGAAAGCTCGCCACTTCCCTCAGAGCTAGAGGCCGAGATAGCCGCAGCGTATAACAAGCTTTGTGAATTAACTGGAGTCAAGAATGTGGCTGTTGCGGTGAGGAGCTCAGCCACCGCCGAAGACATACCAGAGGCGTCTTTTGCCGGTCAGCAAGACACGTATCTCAACGTGAAGGGGGTTGAGAACGTTGCGTATTACGTAAAGAAGGTGTGGAGCTCTCTCTACACCCCACGTGCACTTTACTACAGGGACAAGATGGGGATTCCGCATGAGAAGAGCCTAATGGCGGTGGTGGTGCAAAAGTTAGTAAACGCACGGTCTGCGGGGGTGATGTTTACTCTCGACCCCACCAACGGAGATAGGAGTAAGGTAGTTATCGAGGCCAGCTGGGGGCTAGGGGAGGGCGTGGTCAGAGGCGTTGTGACGCCTGACGAATACGTAGTGGATAAGTCCACTCTAAAGATTGTAGACAAGAGGATTTCGGTCAAGAAGGTGGCGGTGGTGAGAGACGAGTCGGGACTTACGAAAGAGGTGGAGCTCCCCCCCGAGAAGGCCACGATGCCTTCACTCACAGACGAGGAGGTTGTGGAACTTGCGAAGAAGGCCCTTAAGCTTGAGGAGCATTACGGCTACCCGGTGGATATAGAGTTCGCAGTTGACGCAGATATGCAGTACCCGCAGAACCTCTTCGTGCTTCAGGTGCGGCCTGAGACCGTGTGGTCTAGGAGGGAGGAAGCGCCTAAGAGGGCTGAGGCAGTGCCTGCGGGGACTGTGGTGGTTAAGGGCATAGCCGCCAGCCCCGGGGTGGCGGTGGGCGCCGCTAAAATATGTCTCACGCTTGAAGACGCCAAGAAGAAGCTGAAGAAGGGCGACATACTCGTCACTAAGATGACAGACCCAGACTGGGTGCCTTACATGCGTCTGGCGGCGGCCATAGTGACAGACGAAGGCGGCAGGACCTCGCACGCCGCCATAGTCAGCAGGGAGCTGGGCATACCCGCCGTGGTTGGGACGGGCAACGCCACCTCCGCCTTGAAAGAGGGCGAGGTCTACACGGTAGATGGGAGCAAGGGCGTGGTGTTGGCCGGCGCCGTGGCAGAGGCGGTGGAGAAGAAGGCCATGGAGGCCGCCGCGGCGGCTCCGCCTAGGGAGATCATACTTCACATATACCGCGCCGTGCCCACGGGCACCAAGGTGTATATGAACTTGGGCGAGCCTGAGAAGATAGACGAGTATAAGGACCTCCCGTTTGACGGCATTGGCCTCATGAGGATTGAGTTCGTCATCTCCAGCTGGGTTGGGCAACACCCGCTTTATCTACTGTCCAAGGGGCAGGAGCACAAGTTCGTGACTAAGATGGCCGAGGGCATCGCCAAGGTCGCCTCGGCGATTTACCCGAGGCCCGTGGTGGTTAGGTTCAGCGACTTTAAGACCAACGAATACAAGAGCCTGGAAGGAGGCGAGAAGTTCGAACCGGAGGAGCGCAACCCCATGTTGGGCTGGCGCGGCGTATCTCGCTACGTCTCGCCGCAGTACGAGAAGGCCTTTAGGCTTGAGCTCAAGGCTGTGAAGATGGCGAGGGAGGAGATGGGGCTTGCCAATGTGTGGGTTATGGCGCCGTTTGTGAGGACTGTGTGGGAGGCAGAGCAGTTCGCGAGGCTTCTGGCGGAGGAGGGGCTACACCGGGACCGCGACTTCAAGGTGTGGGCCATGGCTGAGGTGCCCTCAATCGCGTTTATGGTTGAGGAGTTTTCGCAGTATTTCGACGGCTTCTCCATAGGCTCCAACGATCTGACTCAGCTGGTGCTTGGGGTGGACCGCGACAACGACTTCCTGGTGAGGATCAACCCGAAGTATTTCGACGAGCGGGAGGCCCCCGTGTTGAAGGCCATATATGAGATCATCAAAAGGGCCCACAAGATGGGGCGCACCGTGTCAATATGTGGGCAGGGCCCCTCGGTGTATCCGCAACTGGTGGAGTTCTTGGTGAGGGCGGGTATTGACAGCATCTCGGTGAACCCAGACGCGGTGTTGCAGACCAGGGTTCTGGTGGCCTCGGCGGAGCTTAAGTTGCTTCGCGAGAGGATAGACGCCATATACCACGCCTTGTATAAACAAGACGAGGCGTCTGAGTTCCACGACATATTGAAGAAGGTGTTTGGAGGGGTTAGGTACTGATATTTAAAAGAGCTGTATTTCGTACGTGGATTTCACCTCCGTTGTTTTAGGCGGCGTCGCGGCCGTCATGGTGTTTCTAATGGCTATGTATTCCGTGAAGAGGTTTTTCTCCAAGGCCTTGACGAAGAAGCAGATATACCTCATAGAGGTCTTGGCGTTGCTCTTCTCCATATCGCTCTTCTTGGCGATCGCCTCGCCGGCGACGCAGATGCATAATCTGTTCTTCCTGGTGCTTGCCGTGTTTGTAATAGCTATGGGCGTCCTCATGCTGGGGACCTGGCGCGTGTTGGAGCAGTACCTCACCGGTCTTTTTGTGACTAGGGTGTTAGATCTCCACGTGGGCGACTACGTGGAGCTCGACAACATGCGCGGCTACATCACTGCGTTGGAGGATACCTACGTGGTGGTGAGGGACCCGAGGAGGGAGTACGTCTATATACCATACACCGTATTGTTGCGGAGGCCGTTTAGACGGGTCAAGGCGCCAGAGGGGCATGAGGTCAGGATCAGGCTTTTCGTGCCCCGTTGGCAGGAGCTAAGGATGGTGAAGGATGTGGTGGGGCAGGTAGCTAAGGAGTATGGGCTGGAGAGGCTCAGCGTAGACGTTGAGAAGATCGGAGTCAGGGGTGTGGTCATCGTGGTTAGAGGCGTGTTGAAGGACCCGCGCCAGGAGGACGAGCTGAAATACGCCGTGCTTGACCGCGTCTACGCCGAGTTTCAATCTACTCGCCGGGGGACCGGCTAATCCGCCAACGTCTGCAGGTCTTCCTGGGGCCCCACCGCGATTAGGTAATCGCCTTCTTGTATCTCGGCGTCTTTCGCCGATATGAAGCCGTCGTCTCTGACCACGGCGATTTTGGCGCCCGTCTCCTCCTCCAGCTCCCCTACGGAGCGCCCCAGCACTTTGGAGTCGGACGTCACCAGCATTTCGAGGAGGGCGACGCCGCCTTTTATTGGTATAATCCTAGTAAACTTGAGGTTGAGCATCCTCAGCAACCTGGACATCACGCAGTGGTAGGTGATTATCGCCGTTATGCCTTCGTCCTCCGCTTGCTTGGCGACGGAAGCGCTTCTCGCCACGATGACCACCATGGGGACGCCTTGGGATCTAGCCAACCGCGCCAGCGAGAGGTTTAACATCTCGTTGGGCGAGGGGAACACGGCCATCTCCACGTGTGAGAAATCGATTTCCTTGACGATCTTTTCGTAGTTCTCAGTCAGCGTGTGTATGTAGACAGGCTCCTTCTCGAATATCTTCGCCCGCTCCCGCGTGGCGAGCACCCTAACCACATAGCCGTTGTCTGAGAGCATTTTTGCCAGCTGGGGGGCCAAG
>Ga0081519_100015_pt2 | contig 14631 bp, 14 predicted proteins | sample ConSprmetagenome_FD_70987 | JGI IMG/M metagenome (GOLD analysis project Ga0081519, IMG submission 70987) | Hot spring microbial streamer communities from Conch Spring, Yellowstone National Park, USA - C T=80-84 v2 (version 2) | ecosystem: Environmental > Aquatic > Thermal springs > Hot (42-90C) ...
AAAGGATTTTAAACGAGCTTAGGTACTCTTTTTCTGAGCTTAAAGAGGTTGATGATGAAATTAAGGAGAGAGATGCGGTGGTGATAAGCTTTGTAGCTTATGATGAGGAGAACCCTATTCCTGGTCATGAAGCTCAAGCTTTATACATCGATGTGGGCACGGGTGAGTTTAACGAAAGGGTAGAGCGCGAACTTATAGGAAAAAGGATTGGAGATAGGTTTACCGTTGAAGTTGAATATCCTGAGGATGCCTTGAATCCCTTACTTGCAGGAAAAAAAGTTCGGTATGAAATTGAAGTAAAGCAGATATATAGAAGGGAGCTTGAGGAACTTACGGATGAATTTTTGAAAAAAATAAACCTTGGCTTTGAAAGCGTTGAAAAGCTTAGGGAAAGCGTAAGAGAGAGGCTCCTTAACGATAAAAAGAGGCGGAATGAAAATAGGTACCGGGAAAGGCTTTTAGAGAAGATCTTAGAAAAGGTTGATTTTGAGGTTCCGGCAAGGTATGTAGAAATTAAATTTTATCAATTGGTTGAACAACTTAAAGAGATATTGGCTCAGGATGGGCTTAGCTTTGAAAAACTGAACCTATCCCTTGAAAGTTTAAAGAAAAGACTAATGCCTATTGCTGAAAAGCAGGCTAAAGAGGAGATCCTTTTAGAAAAGATAGCAGAAATAGAAGGTATATCGATACCGGATGAAGAAATAGAAAAGATGAAGGAAAACATGATCAAAAGTTTGGGCATCCCTGAGGAAGAGGCAAATAGGATCCTTCAGTTTAATATTCTACCTAAGATGCTTGCGGAGAGGACCTTGCGATTCCTTGTTGAAAATTCAAAGCCTATTTTCAAGGAGGAATAGCGTGCCGGTTTATATCCCTATAGTTATTGAGCAGACTGGAAGGACTGAAAGGGCTTATGATATATATTCTCGCTTGCTTAAAGAAAGGATCATCTTTCTCGGGTCGCCGATAGATGATTATGTAGCGAATCTTGTGATAGCTCAACTCCTATATCTTGAGGCTGAGGATCCAGAAAAAGATATCATGCTTTATATCAATTCACCTGGGGGTTTGGTATCAGCAGGCTTAGCCATCTATGATACTATGCAATACATAAAGCCTGATGTATGCACTATTTGCGTTGGTCAAGCAGCAAGCATGGCAGCAGTGCTTTTAGCTGCAGGGGCTAAAGGGAAAAGGTATGCGCTTCCTCATTCAAGGATCATGCTCCATCAGCCTATGGGGGCCTTTCAAGGGCAAGCAACAGATGTTGAGATCCAAGCAAAGGAAATACTTAGGCTCAGGGATATACTCAATGAGATTCTTGCCAAGCATACCGGTCAGGATAAAAAAAGAATAGCCAAAGACACAGAGAGGGATTTTTACATGTCCTCTGAAGAAGCTCAGAAGTATGGAATAATAGATCATATTTTATATAAAAGAGGTTAGAGGCTATGAAAAAGGACGAACCAAGGTGCTCCTTTTGTGGAAGGAGTCAAAATGAGGTGAAAAAATTAATCGCTGGAGCTCAAGCTTACATATGCAACGAATGCGTTGAGCTTTGCAACGAGATTTTGGAAGAAGAGTTTGAAAGGGCAAACGAAGCTGAGGAGAGAGCAAAGCTTCCTAAGCCAGCGGAGATAAAAGCGTATCTTGATCAATATGTCATCGGTCAGGAAAGGGCAAAAAAGATCCTCTCTGTTGCGGTATACAATCATTATAAAAGGATCTTAAGCAAAGAATATGAGCCTAAAAAGAAAAAGGATGATGTAGAGATCCAAAAGACAAACATTCTGCTCATCGGACCTACAGGTTCGGGTAAAACTCTTCTTGCTCAGACCTTGGCTAAATTTTTAAGAGTTCCTTTCACCATTGCCGATGCCACACCTTTAACTGAGGCTGGATATGTAGGCGAGGATGTTGAAAACATTCTCCTTTATCTTTTACAAGCGGCAAACTTTGATATTGAGGCAGCCCAAAAGGGTATAGTGTACATAGATGAGATCGATAAAATCGCCAAAAAAACAGAAGGTCCCTCAATTACTCGGGATGTATCCGGAGAGGGTGTACAACAGGCCTTACTTAAGATCCTTGAAGGAACTATAGCCAACATACCACCCAAGGGCGGAAGGAAGCATCCCCAACAGGAATACATCCGCATGGATACCACCAACATACTTTTTATCTGCGGAGGAGCATTCGTAGGTTTAGAAGACATTATCAAGAGGAGGCTTGGAAAGGGTTCGATAGGCTTTGGAGCAGAAATCAAGTCCGTTAAGGATATGACGCTTGGAGAGATTCTTTCTCATGTCCAACCAGAGGACCTCATAAAGTTTGGTTTTATACCTGAGTTTGTGGGTAGGCTTCCCGTTGTGGCTACTCTTGATGAGCTTTCTGTTGATGATATGGTGAGGATCCTTGTTGAGCCAAAGAACGCTATTATTAAGCAGTATCAGAAACTCTTTGAGATGGAGGGAGTAAATCTTAGGTTTACTGAGGGAGCTCTGAGAGCCGTTGCCGAGATGGCTTATAAAAGGAAGACCGGAGCAAGGGGGTTAAGGTCTATTCTTGAAGAGATTATGATAGATGTGATGTATGAGATACCAAGCCTTCCTGGAGTAAAGGAGTGCGTGATAACAGAAGAAGTTGTCTTGAAAAAGGAGCGACCGATCTTAATTTATAACTCAAAGATGGCTAAAGGGGGTTAGAGAAGTTTATGGATAATTTGAAGGTTTTACCTTTAATGCCTTTGAGGGAGCTTGTAGTTTTCCCTCAAACTGCAGTTCCACTTTTTATTGGAAGGGCAAAGAGCATCGTTGCCGTCGACAAGGCTTACCAGAAGGATAAACTTATCTTCCTTGCCACTCAGAAGGACCCAAAGATAGACTCACCTACCCCAGAGGATATTTATCGGGTAGGGACGATTTGCCGGATTCTTCAGCTTGTTAGACTTCCTGATAATACTTTAAAGGTATTGGTGGAAGGGTTAGCTAGGGGAAGGATAATTAGATATCTTACTACTGAAGAATATTTTTCCGTTGAAGTTGAAGAGATGAATGAGGTCCTCGAGGAGGATGTAGAAACTATAGCTTTAATGAACCTTTGCAAGGAAGCCCTCCAGGAGTATGCGCAATATAACAAAAAGCTCAACCAGGATACGATAAACACCCTTCTTAATCTTGATAATCCCTTGGAGTTTGTGGATAGGCTTTCAGCCCTTTTAAATCTTAAGATAGAGATAAAGCAGAAACTTCTTGAAACTGTTAACGTAAAGAAGAGGCTTGAAACGGTTTTAGGGCATCTCCGTGGGGAGATTGAGATTATCAAAACTGAAGCGCGGATTCGGGAACGTGTTAAGAAGCAGATGGAGAAACATCAGAGGGATTATTATCTCCAAGAGCAGATGAAGGCTATCCAGAAGGAGCTTGGTGAACGGGAGGATGGCAGGACCGACCTTGCGGAGTTAGAAAAGAGGATCAAGAAAAAGAAGCTTCCCAAAGAGGCTAGAGAGGTTGTTTGGAAGGAATTTAAGAAGCTGAGCCTCATGCCTCCTATGTCTGCGGAGGCAACGGTTGTTAGAAACTACATTGACTGGATCTTAAGCCTTCCCTGGTATGAGAAAACGAAAGAAAACATTGACCTTGATAAGGTAGAGGAATTGTTAAACAAAGAGCATTACGGCTTAGAAAAACCAAAACAGAGAATTATAGAGCATTTAGCTGTTCAGAAACTTGTCCAAAAAATAAAGGGTCCTATCCTTTGCTTCGTTGGACCACCAGGGGTTGGTAAGACTTCTCTTGCAAGGTCGATAGCCAAGGCTATCGGCAGAAACTTTGTGAGGATATCTCTTGGTGGCGTAAGGGATGAGGCGGAGATAAGAGGGCATAGGAGGACCTATGTTGGAGCCTTACCTGGGAAGATCATCCAAGGCATGAAAAAAGCAGGGACGATAAATCCTGTCTTCTGCTTAGACGAAATAGACAAAATTGGAACAGACTTTCGCGGAGACCCAGCGGCTGCTCTACTTGAGGTGCTTGACCCTGAGCAGAACTTTTCTTTTCAGGACCACTATCTTGAAATTCCTTACGACCTTTCCCAGGTGTTTTTCATAACCACGGCTAACACGCTTTATACCATTCCAGCCCCCCTTCTTGACCGTATGGAGATAATTGAGCTACCTGGTTATACAGAAGAAGAAAAGTTGGAGATAGCAAAAAGGCATCTCCTTCCGAGGCAGCTTGAGGCCCATGGTCTTAAGCCTGAGATGGTCCAGATTAGTGACAAGGTCATTTTGGAGATAATTCGTAGGTATACCCGCGAGGCTGGAGTAAGAAACTTAGAAAGGGAACTTGCTACCATCTGCAGGAAGATCGCTAAGGATGTGGCTAAGAACCCCGAGGAATTTAAACCCATCAAGGTTACCATTTCAAAGCTTGAAAGATTCCTTGGAATTCCTAAATACCGTTATGGAATGGCTGAGGAGAAACCCCAAGTTGGCATTGCTACAGGACTTGCCTGGACAGAAACCGGAGGTGCCCTCTTACAAATCGAGGCGGTGATTATGCCTGGTAAGGGTAATTTAAAGATCACTGGAAAGCTTGGCGAGGTTATGCAGGAGTCGGTCCAGGCAGCGATGAGCTACGTCCGGTCAAGAGCTCTCCAGCTTGGTCTCCCCCTTGAGTTTTACCATAAGGTTGATATCCATGTGCATGTGCCCGAGGGAGCTATCCCCAAGGATGGACCAAGCGCTGGTATAACCATTGCTACGGCAATCATTTCTGCCCTAACAAAGATTCCTGTTAAAAATACTGTAGCTATGACCGGGGAGATCACCTTAAGAGGTAGAGTGCTCCCCATTGGTGGCCTAAAAGAAAAGCTTCTTGCCGCCATAAGAGGTGGGATCAAAACTGTGATTATCCCTAAGGAAAATGAGAAAGACCTAAAAGATATCAATCCAAAAATTTTGAAGCCCTTAGAAATTGTGCTTGTTGAACATATGGATGAGGTATTGAAGATTGCTCTTGACCTTGAAGACCCAGAAAGCCTTTTCAAGGAAGCACCTGTCTTAGATGTTTGGCAGCTAGTAAAGCTCGAAGCCCAGGTAAGTCAACAGGGGATATCCCACTAATTGGCAATTTCTATACTCCCCAAGGGTCAAAATCCTTGGGGGATGTTCTTAGTTTGTTAGATTTTTGAAATTTATTTTTTTCAAATATATTCCCCTATCTCTATCAATTTCATAGAAATCATTTATTTGACTTTAAGAAAAAGTTCATAAAAAAACTATAGAAAAATTTACCTTAAGGAGGGGGGATTATGCGTTAGCGAAAACTTTTGGGGTTTATAGGTGTGTTTGCTCAGTTGGTAGGGCTTATTTTGGCTTCTCCTGAGGCTAAAACGCCTTATAAAGAGCCTTTAAAGAAGGCTAAAACAGTGGATGAGTTGATTGGTATGTATGATTCTAGTGAATGCATGAGTTGTCATGCTGATATTGCGGAACAGGGGTCAAAAAGTCTTCATGCCTGGTCTATTTTTGGAACTGGAAGGACAATAGCCACGATCCTAACCACGTTTACGGTAGGTCTTAAGAATTTCCCATATTCTGGAGTCAAAGATATCAAGGATGTTAAGGTTGAACATTTGATGATTTGTGCAAAGTGTCATCTACCTCAATTAGCTGAGGCAGAGGATTCTGTTGCTCAAGAGATCCTTAAACTTGCTATGGATTATTTGGAGGGGATGAGAAGACTTCGACCAAAGCAAAGGAAAAGTTAGAAAAGTTAAACATAAACTGTTTGATCTGTCATCAAAGAAATGCCATCATTCCCAAGGGGGTAGAAGGCTATCCTGAAAGGAAATGTAGTCTATGGGTCAAAAAGTGGAGAACAGTCTTCTTAAAAGATGCCAAAGATTAAACATAGCTCAGCTCTCAAAGAATCTATCTTCTGCAGGCAGTGCCATGGTTTGGGACCAAACTTCGAAGTTTGACCACCCTTCCCAGTGCGCCACGCTTTATGGATATTATCTGTGGGGATATGTAGCTAAAAGGGGTATTAAGACTTGTCAAGACTGCCATATGAGAGAAAGCGGGCTTGGACATAACATTCAAGCTTACAGAGATAAAAAGATGCAAGAGATGGCTGTTGACTTCCGTGTAAACGCTAAACCAATCTATTGGAAGGACGGAAGAGTAATTAAGCCATTAATCTACGCTATAGTAGAAATACAAAACAAGAGAAGACATGCCATACCCGATGGCTGACCTAGCCCAAACAGGCTGGTCCTGGAAGTGACCGCCAAAGCCCTATCTGACAAGGTGGTCTTCTCCTAAAGCAAGGTTTTTATGCCTTTACCTCAACCACTTGGTATAGGTGACAGAATGGGTAGAGGTCCTTAGGATAAATCAGGATTGTTAGTTGAATGGGGTCTTCACCTTTAGAGGAGAAAAAGTAGAGTATATAAGCCCGAATCCCTGGAGTATACTTTGGAAGTTGAACTCTGGTACCTCCCATTCGGCAAAAAGGATGAGTATGCTCAACTTTGGAGAAGGGAGGTCAAAAAGGTCAGATTTTCTGACAAAGAACCCTATCCTGAAGCTTAGGAGCATATAATGGAAGAGGGAAGGGGTTACCCCTTCCCTTTTGTTAGAAGTTTTCTTCTACCCCCAAAACCTTTTTATCTCACTTTGAACTAATCGAGTGGTCTCTATTTTGAAGTTGTCTTGGAAATAAAGGAGGTCTTGAAAAATCTCTCGACTAACCACCTAACGATATTACTGGTTCATTATGCTTAGGAATTCTTCGTTGCTTTTTGTGTCTTTCATTTTTTCGATTAGAAATTCCATGCATTCGACAGGGCTTAGGGGGGCGAGGACTTTCCGGAGGAGCCAAACACGATGGAGTATATGAGGTGGGAGGAGTAGTTCTTCTTTTCGTGTTCCGCTGAGATGTATATCTATAGCTGGCCATATCCTTCTTTCAGCAAGCCTGCGATCAAGCACAATCTCCATGTTGCCCGTTCCTTTGAACTCTTCAAAAATCACCTCATCCATCCTGCTTCCGGTATCAATCAAGCAAGTTGCTATGATGGTGAGGCTTCCTCCCTCTTCAATGTTTCTTGCTGCCCCGAAGAATCTTTTTGGCTTATGAAAAGCGTTAGCGTCGATACCACCAGAAAGAAGCTTTCCGCTTGAGGGAGCGGTTAGGTTTGAGGCTCGAGTCAGACGGGTCAAGCTATCAAGAAGGATGACTACATCGTATTTACATTCAACGAGCCTTTTGGCCTTTTCGATGACGAGGTCTGCAACTTTAATGTGTTTTTCTGGGGGTTCATCAAAGGTTGAGCTAATAACCTCAGCTCTTGGAACAGTCCTTTGCATTTCTGTAACTTCCTCAGGTCTTTCATCTATGAGTAAAATGATAAGATAAATGTCAGGATGGTTGGCGACAATTCCGTTTGCGATGTTTTGTAGAAGGACTGTTTTACCTGTGCGTGGCGGAGCAACGATCAATCCTCTTTGTCCTTTACCTATGGGCACAAAGAGGTCTATGATCCTCGTTGAAAGGTTATCTGGTGTAGTTTCAAGTCTTAACCATTTGTTGGGATGAACAGGGGTTAGATGTTCAAAGGGGGTCCTTGATCGAACCACTTCAGCTGAAAGATAGTTTATTCTTTCAATTTTAGCTAAGGGAAAATATTTCTCCCCTTCCTTTGAGGGTTTGATGTATCCATAAATGGTATCGCCTGTCTTTAACCCGAATTTTCTTATTTGAGGGGGTGAAACGTAGATATCTTCAGAACTTGGCATGTAGTTGTAGTCGCTGTAGCGCAAAAAGCCAAAGCCTTCAGGTAAGACCTCTAGGACACCTTCAACTGCTATTTCTACGTTTCTGGCTAATAAGGCATTTATAATCTGATAAACCACCTCTGATTTTTTGTAAAGATTGTAGATGCCTTCTATGCCAAGCCTCTCACCCAGTTGATAGAGCTCAGTGAGAGTTTTTTTTCTTAGGTCAGAAAGATGGATAAGAGATGGTAAATCTTCTAAAAGCTCTCTGTCTGGGGACAATGCGAATTCGTCCATGCTATTCCCTCACAATGTATTTTTTGTAATCTCAGGTTCTCTGGATTTTTTTAAAAAGAAAAACAAATTTTGAACCTCTTTTGGTCGGTTACCAATTTAGATTGGATGTTCAAAGCTTCGATATTTTTTTATACGATTTAAGCACCTAGATAAATTTAGAAAGCTCCCCGGGCAGGACTCGAACCTGCAACCTACGGGTTAACAGCCCGCCGCTCTGCCAATTGAGCTACCGGGGAAGATTACTTTTTAAAATAAACGATTTTAAAGCAATGTCAAGAGGGGTAGGGTCTGTGTAATTAAGCCATCTTTAGAGCGTCCTTCCGAGGGGAAGCGAGAGACCTTAAGAGTAGACTACCTTTCGATAAGAAAAAAAGAAGTTGCTCGGCTAATGAACAGAACCACAATGAAAAGAAAAATTTTATACAATTACAAAGGGTAGCGGACTCTTATAATGAAAAAGCTATAGAGTATAATAACCAAAAGTCAAAGAAGTAAGATTGATGGCATGAATAAACTTAAGGTTTGCGTCATAGGTGGAGGCTCCTGGGGGACTGCCTTAGGGAAGGTCCTTTCTGAGAAGGGCATTAGAGTCTTTCTTCTTTTGCGTAGGAAGGACCTTGCAGATAATATTAATTTTAGACATGAAAACCCAGACTACTTACCAGGCATAAAGCTACCTCAAGAGATTTCGGCTACCGTCAATGCCTACGAGTGTTTTGAAGGAGCAAACCTTGTCATCTGGGCCATACCCTCTTATGCGTTAAGGAGCTTTTTTGAAAGTTTAAGCAGAGAGGAGTTTGAGCTCTTGAAAAGCATAGAGCATCACCTTCTTGGTATAAAGGGAATAGACCTTGAAACAGGAAAGTTCCCAAGCCAGATACTTCGGGAAAGACTTGGTGAAAAGAGTAATATTTATATCCTTGGAGGGCCCTCTTTTGCAAAAGAGGTGGCAAGAGGGCTTCCAACGGCGGTAGTTGTTTCTGCCTTTGGTAATTTAAGCACATTAAAATGGATACAGGAAACCCTGGCTCATCGTTATTTTCGTGTCTATCGAAATGATGATCCAGTGGGTGTTGAGTGTGCGGGTGCACTAAAGAATGTGATCGCCATTGCAGGAGGAATATGCGATGGTTTAGAGCTTGGCGCAAACGCTCGCGCAAGCCTCGTAACAAGAGGGCTTCTTGAGCTTATCAGAGTTGGGGAGGTCTTTGGGGCAAAAAGGGAAACCTTTTACGGTCTTGCCGGACTTGGAGACCTCGTTTTGACTTGCACCTCAGCCCTCTCAAGAAACTACCGCCTTGGTTTTTTGCTTGCTAAAGGATATTCCTTGGAGTCGGCTTTAAAGGAAATTAAAGAAGTTGCCGAAGGTTATCGAACCGCAAAAGTAGTAAAAGAGATTAGTGAAAAATTTAACTTAACCCTTCCCATCTGTTCCGAGGTTTATAACATCCTTTATGAAAAAACTTCAGTAATGGAAGCCCTAGAAAGGCTCTTGCGTCGCGAGCTAAAGGAAGAATTTTGGTAGGCAAGATAAAAAAATAATTGAGAGGAGGGGGAAGATGTTAAAGTTACTTCTGCATGTTCCGGATTCTTCGAGGTTTGAAGCAGCTTTAAAACAGGCTCGTAATTTTGCCATAGCTATGGGCGATAAACCATATCAAGTGAGAATTTTGGTTAACTTTGAAGGCGTAACAGTTTTAAACGACCTATCTCCGTATGCACCTTTGCTCCAAGAGAACTTTTCCTTAGGGATCGAAGTTTACTTCTGTGAAAATGCTATGAAAACCTTTAACGTAAGTATGGATAAGGTCCCTCAACAAGCAAAAACCGTCCCAGCCGGTATCGTTGCTCTCGTTACTTGGCAGGATGAAGGCTTTAGATATGTAAGAGCTTAATTTCAGGTAATTGCTAATTCGAAATCACGCACAGATTAGTCGCGTAAATAAAATCTAAAGGCGTCCTCCTGGGCGCCCATTGAGAGAAGTAAGAAGAAAAAAAATCAAAAAGAAATGGGCGGAAGAGGATTCGAACCTCTGACCCCCGGCTTGTAAGGCCGATGCTCTCCCCCTGAGCTATCCGCCCAATGTTAAATATTAATTATAACAACTTTCTGCCTGTTGTCAATTCAAAATTCAACCGTTGAACTAAAATATCAAGCTTTTTGGATAGGTTTTCTCTTTTCAAAACAAAGTGGTTATAAGCCATGCTTGCTGGAATAGCAACAAAAAGACCCATAGCAGTGTTGACCAAAGCCTCAGCAATCCCAGGGGCAACGGTAGCTAAGGTTGCGCTTCCTTTTAGACCAATATCATGAAAAGCCTTCATAATTCCCCAAACAGTCCCAAAAAGACCGATGAAGGGGGCTGTGCTTGCGCAGGTGGCAAGGTAGCCAAGACCTGAGGCTAACCTTAAGGTAAGGGCTTCCTTTTCAATCTTTGCAAGCTCCTCAAGCTCTCTCATGTTTAAACTTCCACCCTCGGAAGTCCTGAGTATGTATTCGTTTAATTTATTGATCAACCCTGAGAGTTCATCATCCCCTCTAACTAAGGCTTTAAGGTTTGGAGCTTTTAGGTAAGAAAGGCGTTCCACATCTTCAAAACACTGAGCAAGCCTTGCTTCAAAGCTTCTAAGTCGGAACAAATTAAGAAAAATGTAATACCAGCTAATAAGGCTCATCCCGAAAAGAAAGAGCAAAATAAATTTTCCCATGAGACCGATAGATAAGATAAGTTTAAGGACATCCATTGTCCGTCCCCCAAAATAGGTCCTTCAATGAACCATCCTTCAATCCCTGATACTGAGCAAGAGTCTTTATGGCTAAAACACCTTCTTTCCAAAGGCTTTCTGTATAATCGTTAACAAAGGCTTCAACATGCCTTTTTATTGTTTCTTCGTCAAGCTCTTGAGCATGTTTTTTTAGCAAGGGCAAAACTTCAGACCAATTCTCCTTAGCAAACTTAAGTGAAGCCTTGATACTATGCAAAATCTCCTGTTTAAACTTGGAAGGAAGGTCTTTCTTGACAAATATACCACCAAGGGGAAGTGGAAGCTTATGTTTTTTTTCCCAGAAGGATCCTAAGTCGTAGACCAATTTTAGCCCATACCTTTCATACACAAACCGCCCCTCGTGAATCAAAACTCCAAGGTCAATCTTTCCTTCTAAAAGGTTAGGTATAATCTGATAAAAGGGAAGAAAGACCTCCTCGTATTCTTCAGGGAAGAAAACTCTAAAAAGTAAGTTTGCGGTTGTATGCTCCCCCGGTAATCCCACCCTTGGTTTTTGAGGATAGGGGAGGGATTTTGCGACGACGACTGGACCTGTTCCAAAACCTAAGGCTGAGCCCGTATCCAAAACCTGATAAGTTTTAGAAAGTTCGCTTATGATGGCAAAGGATGCCTTAATGACCGGATAGCTCCCTTTTATGGCAAACCTGTTTAGCTCTTCGATGTCGTAAAAATGGACCTCAAAATCGATAAAGCTTTCAATCTTTTGAAGCAAGATCCCAGAAAAAATGAACACATCGTTTGGGCAGGGGGAGATGGCTACTTCCAGTTTTGAACGATGCACTCCCAGACCTCACGAAGCCTTTTCTTCGCTTTTTCTAAATCCCATGGTTCTTCGGGGTTGGCTAAAAGATTGCTTATTATCCTCACCTCAAGAAGAAACACTTTGGCTTTTCTTGCTGCTCTTGCTACGCCAAAACCTTCCATGTTTTCCGCAAGGACTTGAAACTTCTCTTCTATAGCCTTTGCCCGCCTTACATCGTAGGTTGCTGAGCAAACGGTCGCCAGAGGTCCAGCTTGAGGGTAGAACCCATTTACCTCAAGGAGGTAGATGAGTTTTTCGGTGAAAACATGCGCAAGAGGGCAGTAATCTTCCACTCCCAAGGCTTCTGGCAGAGGCATAAGATGGGTTGGATAGGCTCTACCAAGGTCTGCATGCCTCTCGCAGGTGCCAACGACCACATCGCCCACCCTAAGCTCTGAGTTTGGATAGGCTCCAGCAAACCCTGTTAAAAAGGCAAGCGTAGGCTTTTTGTTTAAGAAGATCTCATAAGCGTTTAGAGCAGAATCAACCGGACCGACTCCAACCACCTCTATTTCTAAAGGTAGACCTTCTAAAGCTTCTTTTTCAAGCTCACTTGACACAAGGACAAGTAAAGCCATTTGTCTCAGCTTCCTCTAAGTCGTCTTCGTAGAAGAGTTTAGCAAAGATTCCTAGGCTGTAAAGCTCAAGTAAGAGTGTATCAACCTCATGGGCTCGCAAGAGGTTCCCTTCAGAGTAGAAAGGGGAAAAAATTTTAACTACGGGCGGGTTTAAAGATTCTACCACAACCTCAAATTTTTTTTCTGAAGGAAGTCCTTTTAACCTTTCTTTTAAGAATTTTTTTACAAAAAGTCGCAAGTCTTTCTCTTTTTTGAATTTCAAATCAGACCTTCAGAAGGAGTTTTAAGCACCCTATCATGTCTTCCTGAGGGTGGCAATGGACAGCCCTCCCTTCGGTCGGAGTAACATGGGGGGGAAAGTTTATTGAAACAGCCTAAAGCAAAAATGCCGAGGGCGGGAGTCGAACCCGCACGGGGCGCAAACCCCAGTGGATTTTGAGTCCACCGCGTCTTCCAGTTCCGCCACCTCGGCGTGCTTATTTTTATTTTAAGATACCTTCAAGTTTCGTCAAGAAGGCATGCGCCACCTTCCCCCCTTTTGCCTTAATTTAGGCTTTGGAGTAAAATAAAAAACATGTTTACTGGCTTGGTAGAGGGAGTAGGGCAAATCACAGAGCTAACTCCGCAAGGAAGCGGATTTCTGATTAGAATAAAAACCTCATTTAATCTTGAAGGGACAAAGGTTGGAGATAGCATCGCTGTTGACGGAGTTTGCTTAACGGTCGTTCAGCTTGACCCCCAAGCCTTCAGAGCTCAGCTTTCTCCAGAAACAATCTCCCGCACAACCTTTAAGCTCAAAAGGGTAGGTGATTTAGTAAACCTTGAGAGAGCCCTAAAGCTTGGAGATCGATTAGGCGGGCATTTGGTCACCGGTCATGTAGACGGGGTTGGAACAATAAAAAGAATAGCCAGAATGGGTGATTATACCTTAATTGAAATATCAATTCCCAAGGATCTTATTCAATACATGGTGCCTAAAGGCTCGATCGCCGTTGACGGAATAAGCCTTACGATAAACGAGGTTTTAGAGGATGCAATTAGGCTGATGATCATCCCGCATACCTTAGCTGTTACCACCCTTGGAGTAAAAAAGGTTGGCGACCTGGTAAATCTTGAGGTTGATGTTATAGCCAAGATGGTCCACCGGTTTCTTAAGCCTTATCTTTCTAAAGCTGAGGAAGAAAAAAAGCTTTTAACCGTTGAGTTTTTAAAAGAACATGGATTTGCCTAAAATTAACCCAAGGAGGGAGGAATGAAGCTTAATCCAGAAAAAGAGGTTGTAGAAAAGCTTGCTTTGGAACTACTTGTCTGTGCAAGAACTGCCCCAAAAGCCCGTGGTCAGGATAACCTTGAGCTTGCTATCGTCACCGGCAAAGATGAGCTTGAGATGATCGCTCAAGAGATGGAAAAGGTCGCCGAAAGGGGAGAAGCTTTCAAATTTTTCAAAAGGGATGCAGACAACATTAGAAACTCTGAAGCCTTGGTGCTAATTTCTGTTGATTTTAAAAATCCGGTTGGCGTAAACTGTGGCGCCTGTGGCTACACCTGCGATACCATAACCAAGGTTGAAAGAAAGGTCCTTGATTACGAGGGACCAATCTGCGCGATGAGGCTTATTGATCTTGGCATAGCTATCGGCTCAGCGGTTGCCAAGGCTAAGGACCTCTGTCTTGATAATCGTGTGATGTATACTGTCGGCGTTGCTGTAAAAAGGCTTGGGCTTATGCCTGGACAGGTCATCCTCGGCATTCCCTTAAGCGTGAAAGGGAAAAATATCTACTTTGACAGGAAGTTTTAAAATTTTCGTATGGTTCTTATAAAAATCTGTGGAATTACAAACCTTGACGACCTTTTTTTAGTTGACAAGTTTGGTCCAGATTTTGTTGGTTTTGTAATGTATCCTCCCTCTCCCAGGTATGCAGGGGAAAGACTTTCAGAGCTTCTTTCTACTCCAACTAAGGCTAAAAAGGTTGTAGTTTTTGTCAACCCAACCTACGAGGAGGTAAGAGAAGCCCTTAACCTTGGTGCTGATTTTGTTCAACTTCATGGAAATGAAGACCTAAGCCTTGCAAAAAAGATAGGTATGGAGAGGGTGATTAAAGCTTTTCGTGTGAAAGATGATTTTAGGTTAAAAGAGTTAAAACCCTTTATCCAAGCCTTTGCCCTTCTTCTTGATGCCTACGATGAGAAAGCTTTTGGAGGAACAGGAAAAACCTTTAACTGGGAGATAGCCAAAGAGGCTGTAAAGATGGGATATCGTATTTTCTTAGCTGGGGGTCTTAACCCTGAAAATGTTGCCGTAGCGATAAAAGAGGTCAACCCCTTTGGGGTGGACCTTGCTTCAGGCTTAGAGCTTTATCCTGGGAAAAAGGACCCGCAGA
>Ga0081519_100106_pt1 | contig 14631 bp, 15 predicted proteins | sample ConSprmetagenome_FD_70987 | JGI IMG/M metagenome (GOLD analysis project Ga0081519, IMG submission 70987) | Hot spring microbial streamer communities from Conch Spring, Yellowstone National Park, USA - C T=80-84 v2 (version 2) | ecosystem: Environmental > Aquatic > Thermal springs > Hot (42-90C) ...
GCCTCAGAATCTCCTCGTAAAGAGCCTTCAAATCTACGTCCCTCGACAACTCCTTAGCCAGCCCCAGGTCTGTAAGCTGGCGGTAGATGATTTCACCCAGCACCTCCCGCAGGTACTCCTCGACAGGCTTAGAAACCGGCTCCAACACCGCCTTCTTCAACTCCTTATACCCCCGGTACGCCTCTCCGAGGAGCTTTGCAAGTTCCTGCAAATCATCCACGGGTTGAGTCACGCCGACCTTTTTTAAACATTGCCGCTCCCGAGGCTCCTCTTGTAGCACTCTTCCACTGCGGCGGCAGGAGAGCCCTCCCACCTCAGCGTGAGCCCGTACTCGGCCAGAAGCTTTGCAAGCTCCTTAACCACGACTTCTGCGGCTTGGGCGATGTGGCGCGACGGCGGCGAGAGAGGCTCAAAAGACGCGGGTCCCACAGCTATTAGCCGGGCAACCGGGTTTTTGCCCATAGCCCTTAGGTACCCCACGAGGAGGGAGGGAGGCGCCCTGTGGGCGTCTACAAGCCTAGTCTCCTGTAAGGTAAGGGAGCCCTCGATTCTTTCAACGGCCACGGCGCCTGGCGGCAGTCTGGTGTCCACATCGATGAAGATCAACACGTCGTAGTCGGCCAGCGTACCGAGTATCCCAATTCCGTGGGCATTTCCGTCGTATACGAAGTCGTTAAACTGCATGAGGTACTGAGAAAGGCAAGAGCCGAATCCGTCGTCTCCATAAAGAGGGTTCCCAAAGCCGACGACGATAAGTTTCATGAAAGGGGGGTTATAGAGAGCAAGTGTTCCAGATGACTTTCTCGATTACATTGTAAACCCGCCCGCCCTCGCCTTTTGTCTCGAAGTGGACAGCACAGGCTAGACAGGGGTCGAAGCTTCTTATCGCCCTTACCAAGTCGAGACCCGTCCACTGGTTTGGCGGAACCTCCTCAGTTACGTAATTACTTAGCGCCGCCATTTCAAACGGCCCAGCGCACTGCCCCTCCCAGCCGCCTCTGCATCTGTTGTTTCTCGGGCTTACATTCGGCGTTGTCGGCGCCTCGTACTGGTAGTTCGCCAGTTTTCCGTTCCGTTGCACAAGCCAATGCATGCAGCTACCGCGGGACACCTGCCACCAGCCAAAGCTGTAGCTGAAGCTTGGCCACTTGCCGAAGCTCCACGGCCTAGACGTCTGCGTCCTGCCTTCATTCACTAGCTTAAAGGCGTACAGCAAACCTGCCCACCCGATCGCAGCGACTATAGCTAAGTGTACCGCCCTGGCTAGTAGGCGCTCCCACGTGGTGGAGTACTTCGGTAGGTTCCACGTGATGGTTAACTCGCCGTAGGTTCCGGGCGGGAGGTCTGGATTCACAGTGCCTCCTGGCAGATAGATCTTCAACTGGCTCCCGTTGCTCTCCCAGATTTTCTGACCACCCACCTCGACCTTAGTGGCGTGAAGTGTGTTTATCCAAAGCTGTGTAATAGGCCCAGTTTCCACGGGCACGATTCTGCCGTCCTTTAACACAATCCTCGGCTCAGCCGACCATGTGTACTTCTCGGCGAAGTTTATTGCGCCAGGCTTTGGAATCGTGGTTCTGTTCCACATGTGGTATCTCAACAAGTTCTCGTTGCCGTGGACCAGCGGCCTGCCTACGGGGTCCTCCTTAAGCCAGCCGTAGGGCGGCGCCACATCTGCCTTCGCCCAGTCCTCATAGAAGGAGGAGTCTGCAAACTCTACATACCCAAGCTGTATCTCCGTCGGGTTCTTGCTATACAGCTCATGTCCGATGGCAAGGCCCGGCTTCTCCCATCTGGCGTTGTACTCAGTATCCAGCCTTGCATAGAGCTCGCGCCAGTCGCCCTTAGCTTCATCTGTTATGTTGCTGTAGACCTCAGGGTCGTCCCCCCAGCCAGCTGCAAGCATTACAGGCGGGTCGTGGGTCTTGCCTTGTGTTAATGCGTAAGACTTGCCGTCAGGCGTGGAGACGTGGTCTCTGTAGAACTCATAAAGATCCTGCCAGATAGCCCACACAAACTTCACCCACGCCAAGAGAAGGGAGAGACGGACGTAGTACTCCTGCAGAAGAGAGGGGAGGTTGGTGACGTCTGTGCTTATGCCGCCTGGAATTAGGGTAGACGGGTGGGAGTGCCTGCCGTAGATCAACACGCCAGCCTCCCTTGCAATTCTCTGATGCTTTACTGCAAGTTGCCACATCCTCCCCGTAACTGGGTTGAGGTCCCTCATTAAGTCAGCTATCGTTCTGTAGCCGTGTATGTCGGAGTACTTGGCAGGAGTGGTCTTGGCAGACTCCCACACGGATGGGGTTAGCTTACTCACAATAACTTCGCTGTAGTCCGGCCCCTCCAACATGTTTAAGATAAGCGGATGGTCGTAGATGTAGTCAGTCATGGCATACGCCATAGTCCTTAACACATTCCCCATAGGGTAGGGCGTCATACCTGCGGCAACGTCGCAAGCCTTAGTGGAGGCGTTTGCGTGAGCTGCGCCGCAAACGCCGCATGTACGGGAAGTTATGTGGATGGCGTCCTCCGGCGACCTGCCTCTGAGGAATATCTCGAAACCTCTAAACATAATCGCAGAGACACGCGTCTCATTGACCTTCTTTGTCTGGGAATCTATGTCTGCATACAGAGCTAGGTGCCCCTCTATGCGGGTGACTGGGTCGATCCAGAGCTTAACGGACATGTGAAAAGTATGTGGAGACTTTTAAAAAATGGCTTTCCACCACTGTGAAAAGTCTATTCCAGCGCCTTGGCGACTGAATTCACCAAGTGATCAACCTCCACATCAACGCCATATAGCTTTGCCCCCCTCGTTATTGTAGCTATACATATGGGACAGGCGGATACCACCACCTTCGCGCCGCTTTTCTTCACGTCATCCATCTTCCTCTTTACGGCCTTGTAGTATGCAGCCTCACTGCGTTTAATAAAACTCTTCTCCCGCTCGCTCAACGAACTCCACATGTCTACCCCCAACAACTTCGACATCGCCATGTGTTCCTCCTCAAGCAGACACCCCATGCCGCCTCCACCGCCGCAACATATCGAGTTGTGCTTGTTGTGCGGCATATCTCTGAATTTGGTAAAGTTCTCTAACACAATTCGGGGCTCTTCAAAAACGCCTCCCCGCCTCCCAAGTTGACACGGATCATGCCATGTAGTGGCAATGTCAAGCTTCTTGAGCTTCAATTTATTTTCGCGGAGGTACTCAGCCAACAGCTCGGAGATGTGTAAAACCTTGAAGCTGAACTTCTTCCTGAGTACGTTAGTAGCCTCAAACCTAAGGTTAGGATAGACAAAGCCGCCATCTATCGTCATCACTATCTGTGGCGAAAGCGTCTCGATGTAAGAGACTATGTCGGTAATAACTCTCTTCACAGCATCGGGGTTTCCCACCACAGCACCGATGGGAGGCCGCACGCCCAGCGGCCTCTCTGGAAGCGTGAAATCCTCACCCACCTTCTTCAAGATCTTGATCGTGTTGAAGACGGCGTCTCTCATAAGAACAAGGTCCATGACTGTCACTAGAAACAGCACCCGCGCGCCCTTTTTCCCAACCGGCGCCTCGGCTACCTTTAGGAACTCCTCCCACATATTTTTAATAGCGGGGTGGCTCAGGTACAATCCCTCGCCTTCAAACTGGGCGAAGTTACGCATCAATGTAGGGGCTACTCCAGCTTTATAGAGGGTCTGTCTCAATAAACGCACCATGGCGCCGCTATCAATGCCGTGTGGACACGCCACGTAGCAGTGGCCACAATTGGTGCATCTATACGCATACTCGAGGTACTCCCATAATTCATCCTCTGACTTAGGCATCTTAGCACCCACCAAGGGGCCCAGTAGCTTACCAGCGAGGGTGTACTTCTTCCTCAGCATTTGGCGCAAATTTTCGGCCTTTTCAACCGGTGCATACTTTTTGCCTACGTAGAAATAGGGACAGGATGGCGCACAGACGCCGCAACCTAAGCAATTTTCGAAGTAATGAAGCGTCACTGGATTGAGTTTGGGAAGCTGAAGTTGCATGGTTTGTCTCTTTCGCCTATCTTAAAAAAGGTACTTTCAGTTAGCTGAAAAGGTCAGGCCCCCCGCTTTAGGGCTAGGTCGTACCACTCGTGCAGTTTGCCATACCAGTACCCCCACAAGAAGTGGAAATACTTCGTAAAAGGCCATACGGCGACAAAGGCAGCGGAGCTCGCTATGTGGAAACCTAGTACAAACCTGTATGCATCAACGCCGGGCGGGTAGTGGTGCGTAGCAAGCCACCCAGTTACAACGATGGCTAACAGGAGGGGCCATATCAACAAATCGCCTATTCTCACCTTTTTGCTTTTATGCCACAGCTTGTCCACTAATTTTTCCGTCATTTTATACACGATGCCGATCAGCGCAAATATTGTCAATACATCTCCATTTAACACTATGGTAAGCGGGCCCCAGATCGACTCCACATGTTGCACATACCCAGTAGGCGTTGTTACTTGTATTGCGCCGGTGGTGGAGCTTATGGGTATGGCAAGAGGTCGCAACACGCCGTAAAACGGTATAAGATACTCTAGATAAGCTATGTGCTGGGCCAACAGAAATACTAGTAGTATCAAGCCGACGAAGTGAAGAGCCACAAGACCAGCAAAAGCCTCAACTGGGTTGGCTCTAGAGGCAAATATTATAGGACGTAGAAACGTCATGATAAGCTCCTTAATGGCATGTCCAGCGCCTCTGCTCCTCGGCACGTACACCCCCTTTTCATAGAGGAAGATGTACCTTAAGATTCTATAGGCCGCGCCGAAGGCGAAAATATACAGCGCCAAGGGAAATAGCACAAATACAGCCAGCTGATATAGGTCCATAGCTACTTCTTCTCCTCCTCCTTTTTCACCCCGCGCGTGGCCAGGTATGCACCTGCGACGCCCAACAGAGCGGCGCCGCCAGCCACGGCGATAAGCGTCTCCGTCGCGGGTAGCTTGGGAGATTGAAGCGGCAGGTATAATGGCTCATATAAGTCAGTGAAGCCGGGCATTGTACAGCCGATGCACACTGCGCCGGTTCTTGTGGGGCCTCCCACGCCGGAGACCCAACCCACCTTGTTCCACGGACAGTTGGAAATTGGTCCTTTACAACCCACGGCGAATAGACATCTGTAGTCTCCAATGCCAGGCTTCTCTCTAAGATCGCCAGCTGCGTAGGAGCCGGCGCGCGGACACTGTTCATGTACTGTTTTCTCAAAGATAAACCTTGGCCTGCCGTAGTCGTCTAGGAAGGTCTTCCGCTCAAGGATCTCTGGCTTGAGTATACCTGCGGCTACCAGCGTTACTAGGGCCAAGGTTCTCAATATGCCGTTGCCGTTGGCGGGGCATCCAGGCACGGCAATTGCAGGCTTAATAGTTTTGAAGTCGGGGACGCCGCCTTCGTCTATGTACTTCCTAAACGGTTCGATCTCGGGCTGGAAGTACGACTGGTGTATTATGCCTTTTATGCCTCTGAAGGGGTCGTCGAAAAGCCCAACGGCGCCAGTGGGGGACTGGGACCAAGTAGGGTATTTGAAGCCGCGCGGTGGCTCGAAAATTTTGTTGGCGACGACACCGCCGTATGCCGCGCAGTTGCCAACGGCTACTATAGCTAATGCGTTCTTGGCCAGAAGCTTAGTCCACTCGGTGCATGTTCTGTGTCCCACTAAACAGTAAAAGCCGCCCTTTGCATCTATGTTTGTGCCGGAGATGCCGTGCTCTTGAGCGAAAGATCCTTCAAGCACGAAGACGTAGGGACCGTACTTCCCCTCTGCAATTTCTTCTAGTATTTTCATAGCATCGCCAGGCGGCGGCTGGTTCCTTACGTACTTCTCAACGATTTTCTTATCGGCCACGTCTGTGGACTTTTCCACGTGGTACACACCCCATTCAGGCATCACCGTGGGGTGGAATATCAACCTCACGGTTCCGGGGCCCACCAACGGCGTTGTGCCGAGCAATACGTCGAGGAGCGAGGGGTCCGTGGCTTGAATTACTGCGGTGGTGTTGCCAGCACAGTCCTGCGCCTCGAACCAGACGATGTTGACAAGCCCCTCTCTTATGCTCTGCTCAGCAGCTTTGACCACAGCGCTCCAGTTAAGCGCGGAGAGCGCCGCCACCAAGGAACCTGCCCGTATAAAGTCACGTCTGCTAAACTTCATGGGCTTATGCTCTTTCCCGATTAATAAATGCTCTTTTCACCTCTGAGAAAATTCTATCAAGATGGGGACAAGACGGAAAAAGCTCATACCTCCCCTTCTTGTCGCACAGCTCACAGTACGCCGCTACTACATACCCATTTCCGAGGATGTACTTGTTGCCGTCTACTCTTACCGCACAAGGTTCGCAGTACTGGAGAAAAAGTTTCGCCGCTAAGGCTTCAGCGGGGGTGTTTTTAAGAATGTAGAGATCTGCCACGTTGAGGTAACGTATGGTGTCTGCTAGTGTTGCGCAGAAGCATAGAGGTATGTAAAATTCATTTAGACGTTTTATGTAGTGCTCAACTGCGGCGGGGCTCACCCCGTATTTTCTGGCTAACTGCACGATGGCTATGGGCTCGCCTAAGGAGGCGAGCATCATAAGACCTCGCTCAGTGGCCTGAAGCTCTTCTCCCACCTGCTCTATCAGTTTCATCTCTATGGCCTTTTTAACTCTCCTCCACGCGCTGGCGAGAGACAAGGTTGTTTCTTTATATAGGCAGTAGAACCTGGCTCGGCCTATCTTTACACTCGCCCTAAGTATCTCTATCGTCTTTTCGTCTAATTCACAGGTTTGCATAGAGCTCCTCTACCCTTTTTACGACCTCTTCTACACATTTCATGCCCTCCTCCGAAAGACCTATGCGGGGGCTTGGATCTGGGGGTTCACACTCAACTACGTAGATATCTTCAGTAGGTCTCTCAATGTAACTGAGGCCTATCAAGAGGTCTTCGAGAGATATTCTGCCCTCTAGGGATGGTCTCAATGCCTCCAACACCTCCTCCGGTCTTCCAGGTGGTTGCGGCTTAAACCGGTATATCTCTACGGTCCCCGGGGCCCGACCCCTCCTGACAGCGCCGACTAGAATAAGCTTTTTTGGGTTGTAGCTCTTTATTACGTCTAGCATTGTGAACACGTCCCCGGACAGCTCCACAGCGGGGTACCCCTTCTTTTGGAGAATTGTACCTGCTTCAAGTCCCATAGCTAAGTCACCGCCCAGTAGATAGCCAATATAACCTATCAATACGTCTTCAGGTGAGAAAAAGGGAGAAGCTGACACACATGATAATGTATCATGACCATTTAAACTTTTCTGACGCCTACTTGTTATACATAAGTTAAGTAATAAAGTTGACCCAGTGCCAAACCGCCGTCGCCCGGAGGTATCTTCTTGGGAAGTCCCACAGAAACTCCGCAGTCTTCCGCTTTTTGCTTAATTCCGCGGATTATGTAGGTGTTGACGGCGGCTCCGCCGCTTACGAGAATGCGGCGCATCCCTTTGCTTTCTGCGGTTTCGCACGCCTTTTCGCCAAGGAGGACCCCCGCCATAGTCTGCGCGGTGTAGGCTATGTCGCTTGTGCTGGCGCCTCTTTTCAGATGTTCCACAAGCTCTGCGAATAGCTCCACTTGGTCCTCTGCATTTACCTCTAGGAGGCTTCCCCCCCTCGCGGCGGCCTCGAGCTTCATGGCCGGCTCTCCCTCGTACGTCCTCTCGTGGGCTACACCGAGTAACACGGAGACTGAGTCGAGGAATCGGCCTATACTGGAAGTGTAGATTCTCGGCGTCTTGACCTCCTTGAGTATCAGTTCCACCTCCTTGGCGTCTCCTGGCAAATACCTTGTCATCTGCCAAATTAGCCCCTCGTCTCTGCAACACGCCGTGAGATAGGATATTGTCATCCGGGCCGGCCTATGTGCGGCTAGGTCGCCCCCAGGCATTGGGACGTATGTGAAGTGCCACGTCCTCTCGTATTTCGCCCCTTCTACAAACAAAACCTCGCCTCCCCAGGCTTGTCCGTCTTCGCCATAGCCAACGCCGTCTATCGAAACCGCCACAAAGGGCTCGTCGACGCCTATATCCGCAGCGGCGGCTAACGCGTGGGCGTGGTGGTGCTGGACTTGGTACACCTCGGCGCCGAGCTCCTCAGCCCACTCCTTGCAAAGCTTGACAGAGCGGTAGGCGGGGTTGAGGTCGCAGACCAACGCGGGCTCCTTAATACCGTAGGTGGTCGCAAACCACCTCAGCTCTATGTCGAGGTATTCGTAGGTCTCGAAGCTGTCCAGATCGCCGATGTACTGCGTCAATACGGCCTTGTCCTCCACCCCCACTGCGCCAGCGGTTTGAAGATCGCCGCCGAAGGCCACCGCTGGTCTCCTCAGTCTCCTCCTCATCCTTATCCACGCAGGGGCGTACCCCCTCCCCCTCCTGAGCATGACTGGCTCGCCTTCTGTAAACCTCACGACGCTGTCATCCACCCTATGCACAATTCCGAGGTCGTGTTCAAGCACATAGTCAACAACGTCGGCCAGCCTCTCCAATACGCACTTCAGCGTATGACACATCGGCTCGCCGTGTGTGTTACCGCTGGTCGCAATTACAAATTTATCCCTCGTCTGGGAGAGCAGGAGGTATTGAAGAGCGGTGTATGGCAAGAAGACGCCCTCCATATCGAGACCGGGCGAGACGAGTGGCGAGACTGGGCTTTCCCCCCTCTTGGGCAGAAGCACAATGGGCCTCTGGGGGGACTTGAGCAACCTAGCGGCCTCCTCGTCGATGTAGACAAGCCGCCTTGCAGTTCCTAGGTCCAACGCCATCACTGCAAAGGGCTGTTGGGGCCTCCTCTTCCTCCTCCTCAGCTCCGCCACTACGGAGTCTTCCGTGGCCAAGGCCATTACGTGATAGCCGCCGACCCCCTTCACTGCGACTATGTGACCTCCGTCGATGAGCTTTGCGGCCTCACGCACAGGATCGTATACAAATATTTCGCCGCCTTTTACGTCGAGGAGCCTAACCCTAGGCCCGTCGCGTCTGCAGGAGATGCCCTGGTAGAAGTACCTCCTCGCCCCTCCCACCTCGGGGCTGTTGTACTCCCCGGCGCAGTCCTCGCAGAGGGGGAAAGCGGCCCAGCTGGTATTCTCCCTGTCGTAGGGAAGCCGCTCTATTATGGCGAACCTAGGTCCGCAGAAGCTACACGAATTGAAGAGGTAGCCGCGCCTCCTCTCGCCGCCTGTTTCCAGCACCTCTCTGAGACATTCGTCACAGATTGCCATGTCTGGCGGCACCATGGAGGGCTTTTTCTTCGCCGTCTCGCTGGCCAATATTCTGAACTCCGACAAGCCCAGGTGCTCTGCTGGCTCCACCCTCAATTCTTCCAGCGCAATGGCGGGGGGCCTCTCCTTCTGCAACGCCTTTAGGAATTCGTCTGCCTTATCTCCCTCGAGGTATATCTCCACCTCGCCGCCGCCGAGGTTCTTGACGTAGCCGCCAAGGCCCAATCTATCGGCAAGGATCTTTACGTAGGGTCGGAAGCCTACGCCTTGGACTATCCCAACGGCGTATATGCGGTAGGCCCTACGCAAGCTCCTTCAGCGCCTCGGATCTTCCGCTCTTGACCTCTTCTACCAGCTTCAGTACGCGCCACATCTCTTCCTCCACCACTTTAGCCGCGGCGTTGGGGTCCTCGCCTACGGAAGCGGCGAGCTCCATCGCCATCTGTTTCCACATATCCATGCTCTCCTTGAGGGTGGAGAGGTCGACTTTTGTAATTATCACCCCGGCGTGTACCATCACCAAGTCGCCTGTCTGTAGCTCCTTCTCGTCTATGCCGATTACGGCAGGTCTTTCAACGCCGTCGCCGGGGTCAATGTATGCAACTCCCCCCTCTATTCTCTTGACCACGGCAGGTACGGCCCAGCACATGGCTACGCCAAGCCTACCTCCTTGGCGATTTCCGTGGCGAGCCCCCCGCCGCCGAAGCGGGCCCAAATTGCGCAGGTGCCCTCAACCGAGACCATGCAGGGGCCGATGGGTCTGTCACGGGTGCAAGCCTTCATAAAGAGGGGGCAGTCGGTGGGCTTCGCCTTGCCTATGGTGACCTCTGCGCATCTGCAACCCGGCGGGAGGTCGTACTGCCACCTCTCTGGGGTTAGGTCGGGTATGCCGAAGTGCTCAAAGGCGTCGTACTGCTTGAAGCCGTCTCTCAGCGCGAGCCCGCTTTTTGGTATGTAGCCTATGCCTCTCCACGCGCTGTCAACGGTTTCGAAGACCGTGCTTATGGAAGACTGAGCCTTGAGGTCTCCTTCCCACTTTACGGCTCTGACGTATTCGATGAGTACTTTATGTTCGCCGTTTTTGAGTTGCCGGAGGATTTCGGCAACTGCGGTGAGGACGTCGTTTGGCTCGAAGCCAGCCACCACGACGGGTATGCCGAAGTGCTCCGCCACGGGGACCCACGCCTTACCGCCGATTATTGTAGAGACGTGGCCGGGCGCGATTACGCCAGAGACCGGGTAGTCCCTGGGGTTTCCCCTCGATGTCTCTAGGGCGTAGAACATGGCCGGCGGCGTGAGCTTGACGAGGTTCATCAGCCTGAGGTTAGGCGGAACGAGGCCTTTGAGTATCGCCTCGGAGTAGCCGGGCGCTACGGTTTCGAACCCGATGCCGAAGAAGATTGAGGGCTTGTTGTGCTTCTTTGCGTCTATCACGGCGTGGAGGAAGGTGTGTGCAAGTCTGACGTCTGCGCCGAGGGCTTTCGCCTCCGCCAGCGACCTCGCGCCGTTTACCCTCCTGATCGCGGGAAGCTTAAACACATCGCCGTATGTGTATACCACCACGCCCTCAAAGGCCAGCTTCATGGCCGCTTCCAGATAGTAGGATGGGGTTACGCAGACGGGGCACCCCGGCCCCGCCACCAGCTCGACGTTTTTCACGCCGGCCATCTCCAGCACGTTCCTAAGTCCGAAGTGGACGATGGTCCACTCGTGTGTGCCGCAGAAGTCCATGATCCTGTAGATGTAATGTGGGTCTCCCTGCACCAGCTCCTCCGAGTACTTCCGGATATAGTTGACGAGAGTGGCTGTGATCTTCGTCTTACGCCTGAAGGCGAACTCCAGCGCCGTCATCTCTTTTTTCATAATCGTGCAGTTCCAACAATCTACAGAGGGAGGCGGATCGGGGAAGCTATCCGGCAACGAGAGACACTGAGATGCCATACCAGCTGGTCTATATCTCTTTAATAAGGATTTCACGGTAAACATTTCACCGCCAATCTATAAAGCCTAATGGAATATACAAATCATGGGTGTGATTAAGCTTTCTCACGGGTCGGGCGGCGTGGAGACGGCTGAGATCGTGGAGAAGCTTTTCATCTCTCGGCTTGAGGAGACTCTGAAGAAAGTGCCAGGCGGTCTCGGCTTGGATTTTCCAGACGACGCGGCGGCGGTGCCCATAGGCGACGGGCGGTACCTCGTGGTGACGGTAGATTCATACACTGTGAACCCTCCGTTTTTCCCCGGCGGAGACATCGGCGTATTAGCGGCCTCCGGGTCTATAAACGACGTCTTGATGCTGGGGGGTAGGCCGATCGCGATGCTGGACGCCGTGGTGGTGGAGGAGGGCTTCTCCATGGAGGCCCTGGACAAAATTATAACCTCCTTCCTCTCGGTGCTTAAGTCTGAGGGCGTGGCCCTTATAGGCGGCGACTTCAAGGTCATGCCTAAGGGCCAGCTAGACAAGATAGTGATTACCACCGTGGGGATGGGCGTTGCGGACAGGATAATTGTGGATAGGCCGAAACCCGGCGACAAGATCATCGTCACAGACTATGTGGGGGATCACGGCGCCGTGATCATGATGCTTCAATACGGCGAAAATCCCGGCGCGCTTAAAAGCGACGTCAAGCCCCTCACGAAGCTCATGCTTCCGCTTACGGAGAAATACGGCCTGTACATACACGCCGCGCGGGACCCCACCAGGGGAGGACTCTCCATGGTGCTTAACGACTGGGCTAAGGCAGGCGGCGGTGTAGTAGTAGTAGAGGAGGAGTCGATACCGGTTCGGCCCGAGGTGGCGTCGTATGCGCAGATGCTGGGCATCGAGCCTCTGCACCTCGCAAGCGAGGGCGCTGCGGTGGTCGCAGTAGAATCTGCAACGGCGGAGGAGACCCTTAAGTTCATACATTCGCTGGGCTTTGCCAACGCCAAGGTTATAGGCGAGTTCCGCGAGTCGCAGAGATATAGGGGCTACGTCCTCCTCAAGACCCAAGCAGGTGGCTACAGGGTACTGGAGCCCCCCAGGGGAGACATCGTGCCGAGGATATGCTGAGACTTAGCTAAGGCGGGGTGTACATTGCCTTAAAAGACTACGCAGGCGTGTTGGTGGAGCACCGCGGCGAGGCGCTCTGCATAGACGTAGTCCAGCCCACATGTCCCCACATATTTTACACCTACAGCCACGAGCGACACTACGGAGGCTACGCTGGCAACTTCTATGCGCCCTTCAGAGGGAACGTCAAGGTTGGCGAGACGGTAAAGACGAGGCCCTTTGTGGTAAGGTCTGTCGAGGCTTACAACATCACTAAACTTAGAGGCGGCAAGCCTATCCACAGCAGGGGTGAGGGCGTGGGGTACGTGGTTGAGGTCTCCGGCGCGACAATATACCACATGGGCGACACAGAGCTCATCCAGGCCCTTGCAGCAGTGGGGCGGCCCGACATCTTGCTCGTGCCCATAGGGGGCGACGGCGTCATGACGCCTGAGGAGGCGGCTGACGCAGTAAAGCTTTTGCGGCCAAAAATAGCCATGCCCATACACTTCAACGAGGTCAAGCTCTATGTCAAGTTCCGCGACATAGCTCAGCCCTACACCCAGGTGGTAAACCTTAAGCAACGAGCCATCCTCCAGCATTGAGTTTAGTCCCTCGCCTGCAACTTAGCCTAGCTCCCCATCGGCGGCGTGAAAGGAGGCCCACCTCACATATCTGCAGGTGGCGAGCTACAACGCACCTCCTATGTAGACGGATGGTTAAGCGATACAGAGATGGCGTCTCTTAGGACTCTGCCAACCAGCGGCACCACCACGAGTTGCCAAGCGCGTCGATGACCTGACCACCTGCAACGTTAGCAAGACCGCGTCCTCCACGTCGCCGGCTAGTTCGCCCCTCTGGGCTTTCTCGTCGAGGGCCGAGACCGCCTAGCCGAAGTTGAAGATGGCAAATACGGTCAGCCGCGATGCGCAGAGCCGAAAGCCTATCCACGATTGCCTCGCACCTCTACGTAGCTTTTAATAAGGCATATATCACAGGCGGCTGGCCCCGGCCCCTCTCATCTCGGCCACGAGCTCGGAGGTGAGCCAGCCCAGTGCCTTGGCCGCGGCAAGACAACTTCGCCGGGCGTCGACGAGGGCTCTTCGCAGTCTAGACTGAGCTTGTAGCAGGTGATGTCGTAAGCTTCTCGCCTTAGAGAGATGGGGGGGAAGCGGCTTAGCGCGCTGGGATCCAAAGGTCCGGGCATGAGTCTTGGCCAGCTCCGCCAAGCCGCCGTTGATAGATGCGGCGAGCATTTTACGGAGACGCTTTAATACTACCTTGACTTACTTAGCTGAGCAACGTTGCCGCCGCTTGAGACAGCTCGACGATCTTATATCTGTCTACATCTGCATCGTACACCAGGAGTTTTCCGTCTGCGCCCTTTAAGATGTAGAAGCGGTATTCATCGTCATGTATTACATACGGCAGAAGAGAGCCGAACATGTCGATAAGCCTGTTGGCCAGTAGAACGTAACATATCTGCGGCCCCCTCCCGCCCTCTACACACCGCTTATACTCCCCCCTAAGCTCCCTAAGCACCTGGCGCATCACGTCGATTTTTAAATCTCTGGGGACCACGCCGTCGTCCATTCTAAACATGAGTTATAGAGAGCACCTCAATTAAACCTTACTACCCGAAGTCCGAGCCCGCGCCTGCATCCGCCACGCCGGTTGGTGCCTCGGCGCCCTTAGGGACATATGTGTAGGTCATGCCAGCTGTAAATTTTATGGGGCTCACTTGTCGTTGGTAGAATGGAGAGATAGAAACGGCGTGGCGTGCGGCCACCGTGGCAGTGATCAATACAGCCGCTATGCGCCTACGCTTACGTTTTCTCCAATACGAATAGCTCCAAACGGACAGGCAGACGTGCAGAGGTCGCAGCAGACGCATTTTTCGTAGTTGACGAGCGGAGGACTTAATGCCCAGAGGGGACGTGCCCTGGTATATTCTATGCATCCACATAGCCCCAAGGGCCACGAGTTACGTAAATACGGCGGCGAACGCCCAAGAGAGGGAAGTTCTGCGGGAGACGTCTAACGCGTTAAAAGACGGGAGGCTCGTCTAGAGCCTCTACCGTTGGAGATCTTCATCTCGTCGGCACCTGAGCAGTGGAATGTAGTGCTTTTCGCCAAATACCTCCTCTAGGAGTTTAAAAGTTCACGCTATACGGCAGGTGCGTGGACGTTGGGGCCGTGCGTACCTCGGCCTCATGTCTATAGAGGAGGGACGGTTGACGTATTTCGTCTTTAAGAAGCACGACTTCGCGGCGGTTTGTGCAACGAGGAGGCGCCCTTCCGGCGCATTGCCAACATGGCGGTGGAGAAGCTTGGAGA
>Ga0081519_100131_pt1 | contig 14631 bp, 17 predicted proteins | sample ConSprmetagenome_FD_70987 | JGI IMG/M metagenome (GOLD analysis project Ga0081519, IMG submission 70987) | Hot spring microbial streamer communities from Conch Spring, Yellowstone National Park, USA - C T=80-84 v2 (version 2) | ecosystem: Environmental > Aquatic > Thermal springs > Hot (42-90C) ...
TTATAGCCATATGACAAGAGCAGTTGGTTTCTTCGTAGCAAAGATTGCTAAGGTCTAAAGGGTTCAAAATTAAAGTCTTAAACTTTTCGGTAAATCCTGTTTAAAAACTCTTCTAATTCTTTTTCTACTTTGGTGGCTGGCAAGTATTTTAGAAAAATTTTTCTTAACCGGGAGAGGTTTGCATCATCAATGTAAGTATTTATTACGGCAAAACCTTGGTCATCAACCCTGATGACCTCACCCTCAAGGGTGATGGGTTCTTCATCAAGTATGAGGTTAAACCTAATTTTTTCACCTATCCTTGGCTTATAGGTTGAAAAAAGGTAGAGCCCCCCTATGGAAATATCCTTTAGGGTCCCAGCAAATTCTTTTCCAGCGATTTCATACTTAATATCTTCATATAGGTTGATCCGTGTAAAACGTCTTCTGTCTACCTTATAGGTTTGGTAATGAGCAATGGAGTCCATAAGCTCTTTTACAGATTCATCTAAATGGGAGATAAGACCAATATTTTTGTTTATGGCTTCTTCAAGGGGTTTAAAGGACAGATAGAGCTGTTTAGTCTTTTCGTTTACTTCTATAGATTTTTCTTTAATTAATTGTCCCTGATGTTCAATGTCTTTTACCGCAATGGATTGCTCTTCGATAGCACTTGCGGTGATGTTGGCAAGGTCGCGAACCTCTTCAAAGGTTTTAGCGATGTCTGATACCGCAGAGATGATCTTTTGATGAAGCTCTTGAAGCTCTTTAATCTTGTTTGTTACCTCGACCCCTGCTGAGTCTGTTTGTCTTGCTAATTCCTTTACTTCATTTGCAACAACCGCAAAGCCTTTCCCGGCTTCTCCTGCTCTTGCCGCTTCGATGCTTGCGTTAAGGGCAAGGAGGTTTGTTTGCTCCGCAAGGGATCGTATGAATTCCACGATCTTTTCAATTTCCTTTGAAGCGTTTTCAAGGTCTCTGATCATCTCTTGAGCATGAAGAGCCTTATCCATCGAGACCTTTACAGAATCTGTGGTTTTCATTACCGTTTTGCTTATCTCTTCTATAGCTAGTTTTAACTGAGAAAGAAGGTTAGCTTGGTCTTCTATGTTGGAAACGATGCGGGAAAGCTCTTCTGAAACTTCATTAATTATCTTTTCAGTGTTTAGGCTTTTATCCCTTACCTCGGAGCTAAGTTCATTAAAGGCTCTAATTATGGGCTTCATTTTCTCTCCTATTTGTTGAGAATGCAAGATTAATTCGTTGATCGAGCTTCTAATTTCGTCCATGGCTCTAAAGATAATTCCCACCTCGTCCTCTCTATGCTGAACTAAACTTAAACGGAGATTGCCTTGGGCTATTTCTCTGCTTGCTTTAATTATTTTAGACATCTCTATGCTTATTCTTTTGCTAATAAAGGCTATACCAAAGAAAAGAACTAATAATACTGTAACGATAGCTAAGACGTATACCCCTCCAAGGATCATTTGTTCTCTCTTTAGCTTTTCTTTCTCCTTTTCCAAAAAACCAAAGTATTCTTCAATGAATTTTTCTAAACCCTCCCAGAGGAACTTTTTGGAAGCCACTTGAAACTTGTTGAAGGCTTCATAAGCCTCTTCGACTGAGCGAGATTTTTTTATGTTCGTCACCTGCTCGTTCATTTCCTTAAAGTAAGCTTCAAGCTGGTTCCAGAGAGCGGGGGAGATTTGATAGGAGTTGAAGGTTTTAAACTGAGCGAGCTTTTCCAAACTATCGTCAGGCTTAATTTCAGCAAAGTCTTCATTGATGAAGTTTGTTAGGAGGTTAACCTTCCAGCGAATATGGCCGCTTCTTATTTCCTCTATGGCAAGAAGGTTTAAGTATGCTTGCTCTAACTTTTCAGTATAATTCCGACTGACTTTCTGATGGTACAACCAAAGTAGTCCTGAAATTCCTATAAAAATTGTGAAAAGGGTCAAAAAACCAATCCCTACTTTGTAGCCTAGTTTTAAATTTTCAAATTTTTGTAGCAAGCGTTTCATCATTTTGCCTCCCGTAGGTTATTCGTTAACTATTTCAAGTAGAAGTTTATAGATTGCCCATGGTCACGTCAAGAATGAAATTGAGGGAGAGAGGCATCCATCACTTCGTTCGGGACGGCGTCTCACTAAGAGACCTATCCCCTCCGTAGGGGGTGACAGTTAGACGAAGCCCCCTTAACGTGTCCTCGGGGTGAGATGGAGGGGGTTGATTTTGATATTCCAAACCGGCAATTATAGGTGATAAAACCTAAAAAAACAGGACACACTTGTTAAGCGTTAGGAGTAGTTGCTTGTCAAATTTTTTAGTTAGTGATATTTTAAAATTACTGCTAAAACCTAACCTGAGGTGCCCCCATGGAGTTAACCTTCTATGGACATTCCTGTTTTAAAATAGTTTCCCCTCAGGGTAAGAAGATCCTTATAGACCCTTGGGTAAGCAATCCTCAAGCCCCAAAGGACGTTGACCTTGGTCCTTATGATTACATCCTCATAACCCATGCCCATGGGGACCATTTAGGGGATGCGATAAAGCTTGCGAGGACATCCGTAACTCAGGTCATAGCTATCCACGAAATCCAGCAGTATCTTCTAAGTAAGGGCGTTCCTAATGCCATAGGTATGAACATCGGGGGAAGCTACCGCTCAAACGGTCTCACCTTCACGATGGTTATGGCTCTTCATAGCTCATCTTTGCCCGATGGTTCATACGGTGGTGAGCCCTGCGGCTTTGTCATCACTCTTGAAAATGGACTTAAGGTCTATCATGCTGGGGACACGGGTTTATTCTACGACATGAAGCTGATAGGTGAGCTATACCAGCCTGACGTAGCCCTCATCCCCATCGGAGACCACTATGTGATGGGTCCAAGGGAAGCAGCTAAGGCTTGTCAGCTTATCAAGCCAAAATTCGTGATCCCCATGCATTACCAGACCTTCCCAATTCTTACCGGCACGGTTGAAGAGTTTAAAGCCTTCCTTAGCGAAGAGGATTATCAACCCGAGGTTATAGTCTTAAGACCTGGAGAAAGCTTTATCCTTAAATAGTCTTTGCAAAGGTATGCCCAAATTTCTTGCCCTATCTGGATACCACAATTCTGGGAAAACTACGGTTGGAACCTATATCGTTGCCAAGCTTTCAGAAAGGGGCTATAAGGTTGGAGTCATTAAATCTACAAAAGAAACGACAGAGGAAACTGATAAACCGGGATCTGACACTTTTAAATACAGAAAGGCAGGAGCAAAGTTAGTTGCCCTTTTTCAAAAGGACAGGATGACTCTTTTTATTGAGGATTTGCCAAAGGAAAAAGATAAAGTTTTTACCCTCTTTGAAAGGCTTTTTTTTGATTACGACTTGGTAATTCTTGAAGGATTTAAAGAATGGAGGGATGTCCCTAAGATTTGGCTTAAAAGCAACGATGAAGAGGGGCTCCCTGAAGGAATAGAAAACATCCAGATGATTGCTGAAGCAAAGGATAAAGAAAAGATCCTTAGGTTTGTGGAGGAATATTTAGGAGTCCAAAACAACGGAGATATAAAAATCTTTGTATTTGTAAATGATGAGTATATTCCGTTAAAACCACATTTGAAGCTCCTTTGTCAAAACATCATGCTTGGGATCTTGGCAAGCCTAAAAGGTGTCACCCAAATACAAGAGGTAAAGACCGTCGAAGTTTTGATCAAAAGGTAAGGGGCTAGGTTAAAGAAGAGAAAAGGTCTACGGTATGGAAAGGAGGATACTCTGGGCTCCCTGGAGAGGAGAGTATGTAAGCGGAAAAAGAGAAAATAAATGCATCTTTTGCCCCCCTTACGAAGGAGTAGACCCGGACGATAGACCTATCCTCTACTTTGATAATTTGGTAGTAGTAATGCTCAACAAGTTTCCTTATAACACAGGGCATCTTCTCATCAGCCCTGTTAGACATGTGGCTGAGCTTGAGGATCTCTCAAGTGAGGAGCTTTTAGCCCTCATGAAGATTACTCAAGAATCCATCAGGATCCTTAAAGGGTGCCTAAAGCCTGATGGATTTAATGTGGGTTTTAACCTTGGTAAGGTTGCTGGAGCTGGCTATCCTGATCATATCCATCTACAGGTTGTTCCTCGTTGGGTCGGTGATGTAAACTTTCTAACCATCCTTGACGATGTCCGTTTAGCTTCCAACCATTACCTACAGGTCCATGAAATGTTAAAATCTTATTTTGATAAACTAAAGGAGAAGAAGTCATGAGGAAGATCCCAAGGGTGATGTCCACTCAACATCCAGACAATGTCTCCCTTCCTTTCTTTGCAGAAACGCAAGACATGTCTGGAGATGACGAGATCCACGAAGCCTACTACGCCTTTTCTCATCTTGGGTGCGATGAGCAGATGTGGGATAGTGAGGGCAAAGAGGTGGACGACTTCGTAGTAAAAAAGTTACTCACAAAATATCCACATTTCTTCAAAAAACATCCTCTTGGAGTTGAGTATTTTCTCACTTTAAGGGTCCCAAACCCTGCCGTTGAAAAAGAAGAAGCAAAGGTCTTGGTTGAAGCCTTAGAGAGCATCCCAAGAAGTATGGATGTGGCAAGGCTTTTCTACGGTGAGCTATGCCCGCCTCCCATCTTTGAGGTCATTTTACCCATGACAACCTCAGCTGAAGACCTAAATCGGGTCTACTATTTCTACAAAAACTTCATCTCTGGAAAGCAGAATCAACCGATCTACAACGGAAGTATAACCGTTGCCGAGTGGGTGGGAGAGTTTTTGCCAGAAAAGATAAATGTTATTCCCCTCTTTGAAGATATACCCTCAATGCTTGACTGCGAGAATATAGTAAGAAATTTTCTTAAAGATAAGAAAGAAAGCTATCTTCGCGTTTTTCTTGCAAGGTCAGACCCAGCCTTAAACTACGGCATCATCTCCGCAGTCCTTGCCAACAAGATAGCCTTAAAGAGTTTAGAAAGAGTTTCTAAAGAATTAGAAAAAGATATCTACCCTATCCTTGGGGCTGGCTCTCCTCCTTTTAGGGGTAATCTCACTCCTTATACTGTCGACCATGTTTGTTCTGAATACCCCTGCGTTGAGACCTTCACAGTGCAATCAGCCTTCAAGTATGATAATCCTATTGAGGATGTGATAACCGCTATCAGAAAGCTAAAGAGCTTTGTTAGACATCCTTTAGAGGAGTTTGACGAAGGCTTTGCCAGAAGCGTGATAGAAAAGACCTCTAAAGAGTATCAAGAGATAGTGGAGAAAATAGCAGACCTGATCAACCTTGTAGCTAAGTATGTCCCAAGGCGCAGAATGAGAAAGCTTCATGTAGGTCTATTTGGTTATGCGAGGACCCTAGGGAAGGTGAGGCTTCCAAGGGCGATAGGCTTTTGTGCTGCTTGCTACTCTATTGGACTGCCTCCCGAGATATTTGGACTTTCCGCCCTAACCCCAGAGGAAATTCGAGAGCTAAAGGGCATCTATCGGAATCTTGAGATAGATTTTTCTATAGCTTTAAGATACTTAAACACTGGAGCTCTCGAATTCCTCCCTGAGGAGGTTCGGAAAAAAATCCTAGCTTCGTTAAAGCTGGTAAATTCTTTAGATATAAAGACATCCATTAACCTTGACCATAAAGATGTAACGGCGAGGATTTTGAAGGCGATAAAAAACGAGCAATTTTCTTTAATTTCTGACCTTATTGTCGAAGGTGGGCTTTTGCGAAAGTTCTTGGGTTAATCTTTCTTGAAAAAGTCTGGGAAAGGGATACGAGCTCTGAAGGCAAGGTAGGCAAGCTGTCTCAAAAGGTGGTCTGCAAGGACAATTCTGACCATAGCGGTAGCAACGGGCACTATCCTTGGAATAGCTGAGACATCATGCCTTCCACCGACGGTTATTTCAACCTCTTCTCCCTTGGTGTTGACCGTTCTTTGAGGTTTAGCAATGCTTGGAATAGGTTTTACCGCTATCCTTACAACCAAGTCCTGCCCGGTTGATATTCCACCGAGCATTCCGCCAGCATCGTTTTTTAGAAACCCAGAGGAAGCTATAGGGTCGTTGTTCTGAGAGCCTTTAAGCTCTGCAGCTTTAAAGCCAGCTCCAATTTCAAAGCCTTTGACTGCAGGGATACTGCATAAAGCCTTAGCAAGGTCTGCTGAAAGCTTATCGAAGACGGGCTCTCCAAGCCCAGCTGGCATGCCCTTCGCCACAACCTCTACGACCCCACCGATGGAATCCCCCTCCTTCCTTGTCTTCTCAATAAGCTCTATCATCTCGGGAACTACCGATTTATCAGGACAGAAAAGAGGGTTTTTTTCTATCTCTTCAAGGTCAATGTTTTGAGCTTTTATTCCACCAAGGGCGAGGGTGTAGCCAATGACTTGAATTTTATACTCCTCAAGGATCCTTTTAGCGATGGCTCCAGCCGCAACCCTTGCTACCGTCTCCCTTCCGCTTGCCCGCCCACCACCTCTATAGTCCCTTATCCCATACTTCATAAAATAGGTAAAGTCGGCATGCCCGGGACGAAAAACATCCTTCAACGGTTCATAGGCTTTACTTTGCACATCCTCGTTAAAGATGATTAAGGCTATGGGATGACCGGTTGTAAGCCCTTCAAATATACCCGACAAGATCTGGACCCTGTCTTTTTCCTTCCTTTGGGTTTCAAGATGAGATTTTCCTGGTCTTCGTTTATCAAGCTCGGCTTGGATGTACTCTTCGGATAAGGAAAGACCAGGGGGACAGCCGTCAACTACGCAACCAAGAGCCTTACCATGCGACTCTCCAAAGGTTGTTACTCTAAACAGGGTTCCGAATGTATTGCCAGCCATAACAATGGTTGTTCCAGTGTTTAAGCTTCACATTAACTCAAAAACAAACTCGGTCAAGAGCATTCAGGGGCTGTTCTAAAATAAGTGTCTTTAAAGAAGCTTTACTCATTCTCCTTTCAGAGAATTCTTTATACCAACAAAAGATGAAAGCTTTTATATCTTCATTCCTCTGCAACTACCATTACAGAGCCTAAACAGCCCCCTCTTACCTCTTGACAAATTATATACTGTAGTTTATTATTATAAATGCTTGAAATGGGCCCGTAGCTCAGCTGGTTAGAGCCGCCGGCTCATAACCGGAAGGTCCCAGGTTCGAGTCCTGGCGGGCCCATCAATTCCTTGATAATGAACCTCACAGTTTCAGATATTTTAGAGTTTTTAGAAAACGTCGCTCCCTCTTCATTAGCAGAAAAAAATGACCCTATAGGGTTACAAGTTGGTTCAAAAAAAGCTCTTGTTAAAGGCATCCTCTTAACGGTTGACCCAACTCTTTCAGCTTGTAAGTTCGGTAGAGACCAAGGTTTAAACCTCATCGTCTCTCATCATCCACTTTTCTATCATCCGGTGCAAAGCTTAACCCCTGATGCTTACCCAGGAAGCGTTGCCTACTTTGCGGTTAAAGAAGGTCTAAATCTTATTGCTTGGCATACCCCGCTTGATAAAGTTTCCTGGGGTGTGAGCGCAGCCCTTGCGGAGTGCCTTGGCTTATCTCCTGAATGCCCGATCCTCTCTGATAATTCCTTGGGTGAGGGCAACGGGCTTGGGGTTCTGGTAAAATTTTCAAAATCTGTTAAACTTGGTGAGCTTGCAAAAGAAATAGCAAAGAAGGTTAACTCTTGGGTGATGATGGTGGGAGACGAAAGTTGCGAGGTAGATAGCTTAGGCATCTGTGGAGGTTCCTGCTCCTTTCTTATGGAACACTTAAAGAAGCTCTCAGTTAAAACTCTTCTTACTTCGGATGTTAAATATCATACTGCCAAACAAGCCGAAATAGAAGGGTTCAATTTCTTAATAGTAGACCATGGGGTAGCTGAAAGCCTTGTGCTACCTAAGCTCAAAGAAAAGCTAAATCAATTTCTCTCTAAAAGGGGATTTCAAATCCCTGTAGTAATTTTTACCGAAAAAAGTCCATACAAAATCATACAGGAGGTGTAGACTAAAAATGCAGGAAGATATTGTACGACTTATTGAATTGCAAAAGCTTGACTTAGAAATTTTAAAGTTAGAAAGGTCAATGGCAGAGGTTCCAGAAACGCTAAAGAAAGCAAAAGAGAAAAAAGAAAGCCTTGAAGAAAAATTAGCTAGTCTTACAGCAATCATCGCGGAAAAGGACGCTCAAAGAAAATTTTTTGAAGAGGAATTAAAAGAGGAAATAAAAAGGCTTAAACAAACTCAAGCTCGGCTTACCACTATCAGAGGAACAAGGGAATATCAAATCTTACTTGCTGAAATAGAAGAAATTAAAAGAACAAACAAACAAAAGGAAGAAGAAATACTTAAGCTTATGGAGGAAATAGAAAAGCTAACAGAAGAAAAAAACAAGATTGAAGAGGAATTGAACAAAATTACCCAGATCTTCGATGAAGAAAATAAAAAATTTGAAGAGCTTTGTCAAAAGTTAAAAGAAGAAATAGCGAAACTTACGGAAAAAAGAGTTCAGATGACAAAAAAAATTTCGTCTGGAATACTTAAAAAATACGAAATGGTTAGGCAAAAGAAAGGGGGAATTGGTATAGCTCCTGTTGATAATGGTGTGTGTGAAGGATGTCATATGACAATTCCTCCACAACTTTACATAGAAATTCAAAAAGATAACCGTTTTTATGAATGCCCACATTGCAAGAGGATCATCTATTTTAAACGGTACTACCATCAAGAACCATTAGAAGAACAAAACCTAAAAGAAGTCAAAGTAGGTTCGTGAAGTATTATTCCCTAACCAAAGAAAACCTTAGCGCAATTCTTAAAGAGGTCGGAGAGCTTCTTCGATTAGATAAGGTTGGAGCCATACCTACGGAAACTTTCTATGGTCTTGCCTGCAATCCCTTTTCTCAAAAGGCGTTGGAACGCCTCGTAGCTATCAAGGGCCGTGAAGAGGGAAAACCGATATTGCTTCTCTTGGGAAGTCTTGATGACCTTACTTTAGTAGTTGAGAGGATTCCACCTTTGGGCTTAAAGTTGATGAAGCTCTTTTGGCCAGGTCCTCTGACTTTGGTTCTTCCTGCTAAGAAGAACTTGCCAAAGCTCATCACCGGTGGAACAGGAACGGTTGGAGTGAGGCTCTCAAGTCTTGAGTTAACAAGAAAGGTCGCTCAAGCCTTTGGTGGACCTGTCACGGGAACGAGCGCAAACAAAAGCAATGAGCCAGCCATCTCAGACCCCGAAGAGCTGTTAAAAAAGTTGCCTGACCTTGACTTTATTTTAGATGCGGGAAAGACTGAAGGGAAAGCCCCTTCTACTGTGGTATCCGTGGTAGAAAATAGGCTGGAGTTGATACGCGAGGGCGCTATACCTTTTGAAGAAATAAAAAGAAAGCTTGAAGAAGCTTAGCACAGCGAGGGAGCAACAAATATGAAGATAGCCTTCTGTGGAAAGGGTGGAGTTGGAAAAAGCACCCTTGCTACTCTTTTAGCCCTCACCTTCCTTGATGAGGGATACAAAGTGCTTGCCATTGATGCTGACCCAAGTCCCCATCTGGCAAGACTTTTTGGTATAAAAGGCGAGGTTAAGCCCATAGCTGAGATGACAGACCTTTTAGCGGAAAGAGCGGAAAAACAGGGTCCATACTACACCCTTAATCCGAAAATCGACGACCTTCCTGAAAAGTTTGCCCTAACTAAGGATGGGCTTAGGCTTATGGTTTTGGGGGCTATCAGAGTTGCAGGGGGTGGCTGTGCCTGCCCTGAACAGACGGTTTTAAGAAGGCTTTTGCAATATCTCATCCTTACCGCAAAGGAAGTAGTCATCGTTGACATGGAGGCAGGAGTGGAACACTTCGGAAGAGCAACGGTTACCCCTATGGATGTGATCTTGGTTGTGGTTGAGCCTTCAGCCGGAAGCCGAGAGACAGCAAGGCAGATTCTTCGCTTAGCAAGCGACCTAAATATCCCCAGAGTGTATCTTTTAGGAAACAATGTTAAAAATAAGGCTCAAGAGGAAGTCTTACAGAAAGAGTTTGGAGATAAGCTTCTTGCTACTTTTCCCTATGACGAGGAGATAGAGGAGATTGAGCTTAGGGGGGGTTCCCTTTGGGATTACCGCGGGCTTCTTTTTCAAAGGATGAAGGAGGTTAAGCTTGCCCTTGAAGGAATACTCAATCAACCTTCCTGATATCCAGAACACAAAACCGGATTCACTCATCCCTATAAATAAGGTCGGTATAAAAAACTTAAAATACCCTATCAAGGTTCTTGACCGAGCCAAGGGATTTCAAGATACGGTAGGGGAATTCAACCTTTATGTAGACCTTCCCTCTCATTTTAAAGGAACGCACATGAGTAGGTTCGTGGAAGTGCTGAATGAGTTTAAAGACGAAATCCATGTAAAAAATATAAAAGAAATCCTAAGAAAGCTAAAGAGCAGGCTTTCTGCTCGGTCAGCCCATCTTGAGGTTTATTTCCCCTACTTCATAGAAAAGAAAGCGCCGGTTACCGGGGTCGCAGGGCTGATGGAGTATCAAGCCTTCATGAAAGCTGCCCTTTTTACAAGAAAGTTTGATTTAGTGCTCGGTGTGGTTGTGCCGGTTATGACCTTGTGTCCCTGTTCTAAAAGCATTAGCAAGTATGGTGCTCATAATCAAAGAGGAATTGTTACCATTCAAGTTAAGAGCAAGGCTTTTATCTGGCTTGAAGAGCTGATTGAAATCGCCGAGGAGAGCGCCTCATCTCCTGTTTATCCTATCCTTAAGAGACCGGATGAAAAGTATGTAACAGAAAAGGCTTATGAGAACCCCAAGTTTGTAGAAGATGTAGTTAGAGCCTGCGCAAGTAAGCTCCTACAGATTGAAGGTATCTATTGGTTTTCCGTTTCTGTTGAAAACTTTGAATCCATCCATGGGCATAATGCCTATGCTTACATCGAGCACCCTTCTCAGGGTTATTCTTCAGAGAGCTCTATCTCAAAAAAGGATCCTCCGCATTCGTAGCATTTAACATCAAGAGTATTATCTATCATAGCTACATAGATAACATTGGCACCGCATTCTTTGCAAAGCTCCATATTTTCCTCCTCAATCGCTTTAAGGATATCTTTTTTTAAATCCTCTGGAATATCGGGGTCAAAAATTACCTGCATAAAGCCTCCGATCTATTGAATATTTTTAAAATTTTAACTACGACTTCCTAAGTTGTAAAGTATTTTTTACAAAATTTTGAAAAATTTTTTTAGTCTTCTTCGAAGACTTCAGCTGTAAATAAATAGAGCTCTGTGTTTGGGTCCTTATAACAATCTTCTGGAAGACCCGCCTTGAGACAGCCTTGGCGTAAAAATTCCTCTCGAGTTAGATTGTATTCCGTTGCTACCTGAGGAAGGAGGACACCACGGTTAACTCCTCTAACGATGTAGATCCCATGCTTGCCAACTTCAACCTCGTCAGGTCTCCCAGGATAAAGAGGACTAAGTATAGATATCTCTATCTTAATTTCAGGTAATTCTTCACCCGATAAAGGGGGAAACCTCGGGTCTTGAAAGGCTGATGAAAGGGCAAGTTCCGGGATCAATTGATATAAAGGTTTATCTCCCTCTAAAGCGCCTATACAACCCCTGAGCCGTCCCTTTTTTGTTAAAGTTACAAAAGCTCCCCTTTTTTCATACAGATTTTTGTGCTCTAAAGGAGGTGAGGGAGGCGTAAAAGACTCCCCTTTAAAGTAACATACTAAAGCCTTGCGAGCAATGGTTAAAAGATATCTCCTTTCTTCATCAGTGAGCATTATTCCTTTAATCCAAGCTTTTGTAAAATTACTTCCTTAGGTATGAGACCACTTCTCAGCTCGCCATCAGGAAAGACAAAGGTTGGCGTGCCTTTAATCCCTAAGGTAGAAAGGAACTTCTTTGAGTCCTCAACAAGCTTTCTTCCAGCTTCGCATTGATTTTTGCTTTTATAGCCCTGCCTTAGTCCTTCAAAGCCTTTCTTGTCGCAGATGATAGAGATTGCTTTCGCCTTGGCTTCAGGATGAATTTGCTCAAGAGGGAAGAAAATAACCTTTACCGCAAGCTTTCTTTGCTTCACAAGCTCATCGAGCATCTCCTCCGCCTTTTTACAGAAGGGACAATCTGGGTCAGTGATGAAATACACAAACTTGTCTGATTTACCGTGAACAAAAGCTACCCTTTTTTCTAACTCAGCAAGCTGAGTAGGATTTAGCACAATCTTGTTTATGAGAGCAAGCTTCTCTTGGGTTAGATTTTTCTTAGTAGATACCTCGATGATGTTTCCTAAAACAAGATACTTCCCTTGGGAATCAACATATACCAAGCCTTTATCCGTATCCGAAACTTTCAAGATTACCGAACAAAGTCCAGAAACCTCTGAGGGTTCAACCTTCTCTACCGTTAGCCCTCTTTGCATACCATCGATGACCTTCTGCACAGTCTCAACCTTAGGACAACTAAAGCTCGTTACTCCTTGCTTACAGCCTGAAAAAGCTAAAAGTAAAACAAAGACTAAGGTTGTTAGAAATTTTTTCATAATCATCCCCCTCATATCTTTGGAGACATAATCACTTGATTTAATTGACATTATATTCACTTTTTTAATTTTTTACAATTTTTGCTGAAATTACATTTCCCTGGGGTTTATCTGTTTTCTCCAAAATTGTAAGGACAAACAGCATTCGCCCAATTTCAACCCCACCTGCCCTTCCGAGCAACCCCTCTTTTGCCCTGCCGAGCGAAAGCCAAGACATTCTTCACTTTGTTCGGGACCGCGTCCCTACCCCATCTGTCTTGCCGAGCATTAGCGAAGCATCCCACACTTCGTTGGGAACAGCGCTTCGGGCTGTCATCCCAAGGCATACAATTGCCGATTGACCCTCGTCATGCGCTTCGGGGTAGTCCATGAAGGACACTTTAAATCTATTATGCTAGTCTTTTTTCTTTAGTTGAAATATAAAAGTTAAGGTCTATCACCACTACGCGAAGAGTTCCAGGTATGGGCTCACCTTCAGGGGTTCTTTCTGTTTCTACGTATTCAAGGTCACACCCAAAGGTTAAAGCAGCTAAGATCATACCAGCAGTCAGAGGTTTAAGACCACCGGTGATGTCTGCTATAACATCTTCCGTTTTTAGTCCCATTTTGGGGACTTCCTCTTCTAAAATCTTTCGCACAGCATGATAAGCCTCTCCAGCCTCTGGTTGAGTAACGTAGACAGGATGCACCTGAGTGTTAAGACCCTTTTCGTCTAAATGTTTAAGGAATTCGCTATAATTTTTCTTAACTGCCTGAGTATTCTGCATTATTAACCAGCAATGTGAAGCTCCACCTCCCCTGTGGTGATGTTCGAGAGCAAAAAGGAGATGGTCAAATCTTCCCGGACCAAAGAGCCAAATAATTCCAGCCCGAGGTGGAGCAAGCCGTGTTTCATCGACATAAACATGTAGCGAGCGATAGCGTCTACGATTACGATAGTAAAGAAACACAGCTAACACTGTAATTAGGACAAGAGCCAAAAAAGGACGAATAAGCTCATGTCTTGGCTCAGTTAAGAGTTCAAAAACTAAATGTCCAGAAAGGTGAACAGCAAATAATCCAAGAATAATAACCCCTATAAACTCTGGTGTTAACTCCGCAACATGAAGGAAAGCTTTAAGAAAGTTTAAAATTTCTTTTTGCTTCCTCATTTTTATTTTCTGCTTCTTTTAAAGCAAAAACTCAATATACTCCCTTTAAATTAAACTACTAACTACTTAAGATTTCTCTTCTACTATCCCTTACTATCCCATTAAAAACCCTGCTTTTACCTTTTTCAATCACCAAACACCGTTTTTTAAGTTTATACAACAAATTTTTCCAAAAATCAACAAGGTTTAACAAAACGCAGTGAATCAAAAACATCAAGAAGCTTTCTCACTACTACGAAGAGCCTGCTAACCTTTTGGGATATGTTTAAGCCTTTCTTCAAGGAGCTTTCTGAGCTTTCGCCTTTCCTTCCAACGGGCAAGATAAGCGCTTATAAGAGGGATAGAGATTCTACCAGCAAGCCAGAAGATGAAGAGCACGAAAGAAATGGGAAGTAGCAAAAGAAAAAGCCACCAGAAGTAGTAGCCTATTAATATGTATAAAAGAGCTATTAAAACCGTAGGCATACTTAAAGTTTAGACATGGATTTTTTCGATTGCAATGAGCTGACAGCTAATAGATGATTTTTTCCGCTAACTCTTTGCCGTGAAGGAGAGCGTGTAAGACTTTAGACCCTTACAGAAGTGTGGAGTTAGCTCAAGCCGAGATGTAAGTAATCCTCATGACCGTAGGGGACTTGGCAACTGTTCAACTCTACACGGGGAATTAGAAACTCTTTATCTTCCATTATTAAAGTGAAGTTTTCAAATCTTTCAACTCCACACGGTGAATTAGAAACCCGATGTTAGTCCTATTAGCTTGCTGACTGTAAGTTCGCTTTCAACTCCACACGGTGAATTAGAAACGTATTATAACCCCCTAGATTAATAAAAATTTTCCAACTTTCAACTCCACACGGTGAATTAGAAACACGGGGAAGGTAATAAATAACTACTCCAGAAAAACAAACTTTCAACTCCACACGGTGAATTAGAAACGGTGGATTAAAGCTTGAAAATCAACCTGTTGAAAAATCTTTCAACTCCACACGGT
>Ga0081519_100132_pt1 | contig 14621 bp, 14 predicted proteins | sample ConSprmetagenome_FD_70987 | JGI IMG/M metagenome (GOLD analysis project Ga0081519, IMG submission 70987) | Hot spring microbial streamer communities from Conch Spring, Yellowstone National Park, USA - C T=80-84 v2 (version 2) | ecosystem: Environmental > Aquatic > Thermal springs > Hot (42-90C) ...
ACAAATGGAGTTAAGGATGGGCTTTCAAGATAAGCCAAAAAGGATTGTTCTTGCCTACTCTGGTGGGCTCGATACCTCGGTTATTCTTCATTGGCTCATCGAGACTTACTCTGCCGAAGTAATTGCTTTTACCGCAGACCTTGGTCAAAAAGAAGACTGGGAAGAAGTTAGGAGGAGAGCCTTAGCTGTTGGGGCAAAGGATGTGGTCATCCTTGATTTGAAAGAAGAATTTGTGAAAGACTATGTTTTCTTTGCCATAAAGGCTAACGCAAGGTATGAAGATTGGTATTTGATGGGAACATCCCTTGCAAGACCACTTATTGCCAAAGCCCAAGTTGAAGTAGCTAAAAAGTATGGAGCTGATGCTGTAGCCCATGGAGCAACCGGGAAAGGAAATGATCAGGTTCGGTTTGAGCTCACCTACCAAGCCCTTGCCCCAGAGCTAAAGATAATTGCTCCTTGGAGGATATGGAATTTTAAGGGAAGAAGCGACCTAATCCGTTACGCTCAAGAGAAGAACATCCCCATTCCTGTGACTCCAGAGAAACCTTACAGCATAGACGCAAACCTCTTTCATGTAAGCTATGAGGGTGGGATCCTTGAAGACCTCTGGCAAGAACCACCAGATGACATGTTTATTATGACTGTTTCTCCTGAAAAAGCCCCTGACAAACTAGAGTATGTTGAGGTCACTTTTGAGAAAGGGGAGCCTATCGCCATAAACGGAGAGATTTTAAGCCCGGCAGAGCTTCTCTCACGGCTAAACGAAATTGGCGGAAGACACGGCATCGGACGAGTAGACATGGTGGAAAATCGGTTTGTCGGGATAAAAAGCAGAGGCATATACGAAACACCAGGGGGAACAATACTTCACATTGCTCATCGGGCTTTAGAGCAGATAACTCTTGACAGAGAGGTTATGCGGCTAAAGGATCAACTCATGCCGAAGATAGCAGAGCTTATCTACTATGGCTTCTGGTTTAGCCCGGAGTTCTTGGCGCTAAAGACCTTCATTGAGCACACCCAAGAGAGAGTTTCCGGAGTAGTAAGGTTAAAGCTTTACAAAGGAAACTGTATACCCGTTGGAAGAAAAAGCGATAATAGCCTCTACAAGCCTTCCCTTGCAAGCTTTGACGAAGCTGGCGGATACGACCAGAAGGATGCAGAAGGCTTTATAAGACTACAAGCCCTAAGGCTTAAAAACTACTTTCAAAGGGAGGTATAAAGATGAAGATATTCGTTGATACCGCAAAGATTGAGGAGATTAGAAAGGTTAAAGAATGGGGGCTTCTTGATGGAGTAACCACTAACCCGACCCTTCTTTCTCAAACGGGAAAACCCTGGAAAGAAGCAGCCCTTGAAATCCTGAAGGAAGTCCCAAACAAACCTGTCTCCCTTGAAGTCATCGCAACAGACGCAGAGGGCATGATAAAAGAAGCAAGGGCTCTTGCCAAAATGGGAGACAATGTAGTGATAAAGATCCCTTTTACAACTGAGGGACTAAAGGCTATAAAGGCTCTTTCCGCAGAAGGAATCAAAATTAATGTAACCCTTGTCTTTTCTTCTCTTCAAGCCCTTGTTGCAGGAAAGCTTGGGGCAACCTATGTTTCCCCCTTCCTTGGAAGGGTTGATGATATAGGATATGACGGGATGCTTGTTCTTGAAGAAATAGTGCGGATCTACGATGTTTACGGATTAGAAACCCAGATCATTGCTGCAAGCATAAGGCATGTAGACCATGTTAGAAGATGCGCCCTCCTTGGTGTCCACATTGCAACCATTCCTTTTAAGGTTATCGAGCAGATGCTAAAACATCCTTTAACTGAGATTGGACTTAAAAAGTTCCTTGAGGACGCAAACAAAGCTGGGATAAAGATTTTGGAATAAAAGCTAAGGAGCGGAGTAAAGGGAGGTGAGGATATCTTGGCAGTCTACGAAGCTCTAAAAAGGGTTAGTTCAAGCCCCCGTAGCTATGAAGTCCTGAAAGAAGAAAATTCACGCCAAAGTAGGTAAAAAGAACAGAAATAAAGCCGATTACACTCAGCCAAGCAATCTTTTTTCCGCTCCAGCCTCTGATTATTCTAGCATGAATCCCGCCTCCATAGATTAGCCAAGTTATTAAAGACCAGGTTTCCTTCGGGTCCCAGCTCCAGTAGCTACCCCAGGCTTGGTTTGCCCAGAAGGCTCCGGTTATTATCCCAAGGCTCAGCCAGAAGAAGCCAAAGAGCATGCTTCGATAGATAAAGTTTTCAAGGACGGTTTTTTCAAGCATATACTGTTTTAGAGCTTGATTGTTGCTGAGAAGATAAAAGATAGCCACGGCAAAGGCTACGGCAAAGGCACCGTAGCCAAGGAAGCAGGTAACCACATGGACGATGAGCCAGTTGCTCTTCAAAGCGGGGATCAAGGGTTTGATCGCGGAATCAGCAAAAAAGGTCGCAAAAGCCATGAACAGAGAATTTAGTATGAAAACCAAGCCTCCGAGGACCTTCCTTTGTAGGCGAAGCTCCCAGAAGAGATAAAACCCTGCTATGCAAAGCCCGAAGAACACAAGAGATTCATAGAGATTGGAAAGAGGGACATATCCAAAACCAGTTTGATGGGTCTGTATCCAGCGGACGATAAAGCCATAAAAGTTAGCGATAAACCCAGTCCAGGCTATGACGGAACCAAAAAAACCCCCTTTTTCCCATTTGAATATCCAATGAATTAAGTAGACCACACCGGCAGAAAGATAGATAAAAGTTACCAAACTAAATATCAGGGAGTTGTCGGGAAGCAAGGTATTTTCTTTAAAAGCTAAAAGAAGGTATAAAATTCCAGATAGAATCAAGCCTAACACAGGCTCTTTGGCCAACATCATAGAACCTCCTTTAAAAACTTTAAAATCAAATTTAATCTAATCTTTTTGTTTAGCAAGAACATCATTTTCTTTGTCTTCAACAGCCTAAGTGATAGACCCTTAAAGAGGAGCCCTTCACTACGGATTAATTTATACTAACTGGCATCTATGCTATTTTATGGGTATAATTAGTTTTTTACTAATCTTACCTAAGGAGGATAGAGGATGAAGTTTCTCAGCAAGAAATATCTTTTCACTCCGGGTCCTGTGCCTGTTGCTCCTCAAGTCCTTTTAACTCAAGCTCAGCCCATGACCCATCATCGCTTGCCAGAGTTTTCAGAAATTTTGAAAGAAATCCGCTCTGGGCTCCAATATCTATTCCAAACAAAAGAAAGGGTCTACTTTTTTGCCTCGTCAGGAACAGGAGCCATGGAGGCTGCTATAACCAATCTTTTCTCTCCCGGAGACAAAGTCATCGTCGTTGAAGGGGGTAAGTTTGGCGAAAGATGGAGAGAGCTTGCCGAAACCTTCGGTCTAAACCCAATTACCATAAAGGTTCCCTGGGGAAAAGCCGTTGACCCTTCCGATGTTGAAAGGGCTTTAAATGAGCACCCTTCGGCAAAGGCAATACTTGTTCAAGCCTGTGAAACCTCAACGGGAGTAAAACATCCCGTTCCTGAACTTGCAAACCTCTGTAAAGAAAGAGAGACGATACTTGTCGTTGATGGAATAACAGCGGTAGGCGTATACCCTCTTCCCATGGATGAGCTTGGGATAGATGTTTTGATCGCAGGGTCGCAGAAGGCTTTAAGCCTCCCTCCAGGGCTTTCTTTCATTGCCCTCTCTCAAAAGGCAAGGGAGCTTGCTAAGAGCTCAAAGCTTCCAAAATACTACTTCAGTTTAGCGAAAGAGGATAAAGCCTATGATAAAGACACAACACCTTTTACCCCTGCAGTGAGCCTCCTTCTTGCCTTAAGGGAGATGTTAAACCGGATCAAAGAGCTTACCCTTGAGAGGCTCTTTGCCCATCACCAAGCCCTTAGCTCTGCCTGCAGAAAAGCCGTCTCAGCCCTCGGTTTATCACTTTTCCCTGAAATCCCCTCAGAGTCTTTAACGGTAATAAAGGCTCCTGAGGGCTTGCCAACTGGAGATTTTCTAAGATTCGTGCGAGACAAGTGGGGTATAATCTTTGCTGGAGGGCAAGACGCTTTAAAAGGCAAAATCATCCGCATAACCCACATGGGAGACCAGTCTCCCTTTGACCTCCTTATCGCCATCTCAGCCCTTGAGCTTGGACTAAAACACTTTGGGATTAAAGTTGAGCTTGGGCTTGGAGTTAAGACCGCAGAAGAAGAGCTTTACTCCTACTTAGCAAAGCTTTAAGAATGTTTCTTTCGGACAACCTTAAAGTAAACATAGAGAGCTAAGATAACGAGAACCCCTATGATTAATCCGTATGACCCCTTGTGCAAGGCTGATTTTAGGAGCTCTTCGTTTTTGCCAAAGTAGTATCCGCAGAGGGCAAGGAAGCCACACCAAATTAAGGCACCAAGGGTAGTGTAAAGACTGAAAAGAAACAGAGCCATCCTTGCTAAGCCTGCAGGGATAGAGATCACATGCCTTGTTCCGGGAAGGAGCCTTCCTACAAAGGTGCTGATGTGCCCATGATTGTCCCAAAAACGTTCAACCTTTTTGAAACTCTCTTCAGTCAAGAGAAGATACTTCCCATATCTTCTGATAAACTTAAGAAGGGCTGGTCTTCCAAGTTTTAGGGCTAAGTAGTAGTTTGTCAGGGCACCAGCTAAGGAGCCAAAGGTGCCGGCTAAGATCACGCCAACGAGGGAAAGTTTTCCTTGGCTTGCAAGATAGCCAGCTGGAGGCATAATCACCTCGCTTGGAATAGGAACAAGGGTTGACTCTAAAGCCATGAGGAAGAAAACTCCTGCATAGCCACTCTTTTCGAAAAGGAGCAGAAAATGTTCAACAATAGATTTGATGTAGACTTCCATCGGTGCCTAACCTCTAAACCGTTTTCTAAAGTGTTTCCCAGTTTCCGCAGTTAGGACAGACCCAAGCAACAGCGCTTGCACAAACAAACTTCTTTTGTTCAGCCATTAAGCACTCTCCGCATAGGGTAAAGCCACATTTTCGACAAACATAGCAAAGAGGTTTCTCTTCCCCGCAGAACTCACAGGTTGCCTTGGCTACCTTTTTCTTTTCTACGAACCTTTTGCCCTCTTTAGCCACTCCTTCAATTATAAACTTGATACAATCCTAAGTAAAGAAAGGGGATGCCTCTCTTATTTTTTTCACTTGGCAAAGCTTTGGCGAAATTTTAGAGAAGAGATAACAAAAAGTATTCCTCCTACGCATATTATGCCAAGAACATCCTTCCAAAGATAGGAAAATCCTACTCCTTTTAGCAAGAGTCCGTAACCAAACTCCAAGTAATACCTCATAGGGGAAAGAAGGCTTAGAGCCCTTATAACGGGATGCATAGCCTCAGGAGGTGTCCAGGCTCCAGAAATCATAAGCATCGGGACAAGGATGGCTAAAATAACCATCATGGCTTGAGAAAGATTATCAACCATCGTGGCAATGGTTATCCCCAGAGCAGAAACAGTAAAGACATAAAGGCAAGTGACAAGAAAAAATACAAAGACGCTCCCTTTTATTGGCACTCCAAACACACCTTTTACCATGAGGAGAAGGCTTATCGTAGACATAAGACTAATTATAACAACAGTAGGTATGATTTTGGCTAAAAACACCTCCCAAGTTTTCACAGGGGTGATTAAAAGTTGCTCAATCGTTCCCTGTTCCTTTTCTCTTATCAATGCTGAAGCGGTTAGGAGAAGCGACACTATAGTCGTCATGTTAAAAAGCTCAAGAAGGCTCATAAACCATAAGCTAAGGTTATTAGGATTAAAGAGGCTTCTTAACCTTGCCTCAACCTCAGGTATTTTTAACTGCCTTTTGTAAACCGAATAGTTTAAAAGCTCTAAGGAATACTCATGGGCAATGGTGTTAAGATAAGAGATGGCTATGGTTGAGGTAATGGACATGGTTCCGTCTACGATTGCCTGAACCTTGCCTTCCCCTTTCTTTACCAAAGTGGAAAAGTTAGAAGGAATGATGATAGCCATAGAAGCCCTTCCCCTATCAAGCCAATCAACCAATTCTTTCTCTGAGTGGACATAGGCTACAACTTTAAAGTAGGGCTTACGGAGCTTCTCTATGAATTCCCTGCTTTCTCTGCTTTTGCTCAGGTCAAGAACAACGACGGAAAAGTTCCTGACTTCAAGGTTAACACCCTTTCCCGCAGTATAGACCGCGACAGTGAAAGCATAAACTAAAACGATGAGCAAAACTTTGTCTCGAAAAAGCTGTAAAAACTCCTTCCTAAGCAGAAAAAGAAGGCGCATCTGTTTTACCTTTTAACCGTTCACACCTTCTAGATAAGGTCTATGTCTTCGGTAATGTTTACCGAAAACTGCTTGTATTTATCGATGAGCTCCCGAGTGTAGTGCTCTTTATCTCAGGCAAAGCCAACAGAAGGCAGATCCTCAGCTATCGGAGTAATCCACGAGCAAGCCCTGAAGTTGGTTTCCCATGCTTTAACGCTTCCGCTACCTATGAGGACAACCGGTCTTGGATGCAAGGTCCTGTAAAAGTTCTCCATGATAAACCCTCCCTTCTGGATTGTTGAAATTACATCCTTTTACGAAAGTTTAGGATGGTTGCCGTGTAGACAATAAGAGCATAGATAAAAAGGCTAAAAAGGTTTGGTAGTAAGTAGGAGATGGGAAGCCCTTTCAGATACATACCCCTTACAATGTCCAAAAAGTAGGTAGCGGGAATTATTCTGCTTATAAGCCTTCCGCTAAATTCCATACTACTAACTGGGTAAAGAAAACCTGAGTAAAGAAAGCTCGGGATAACAGTTGTTACAAAGGCAAGAAGCATGGCAGTAATCTGAGTTTTAGTTATCGTTGAGATAAAAAGCCCAAGACCAACGGTACAAAATAAATAAAGAATGCCTGCTAAGGAAAGAACTAAAAAATTTCCGATAAACTTTGCCTTAAAAACAAAAACGGTGATGAGAAAGAGCAATAAATAAGTGAGAAAGCTAACAAAAACATAGGGAACAGCTTTGCCAAGAATGACCTCCCATCTTTTAGCGGGAGAAGCATAGTAGTTTAGAATGCTACCAAGCTCCTTTTCCCTTACCACTAATAAGCAAGCAAGGATGACTGGATAAAAACAAAGGGTAGTAACCAACATCCCTGGCATAATAAAATTCTTGCTCTCAAGCCCCGGGTTATACCAAACTCGCGTCTCTATCTCAAACGGCGGTCTCATATCGTCTTTGCCCTCACGGAGCTTTTGATTAAAAAGAGCGTTTATGGCTGTTAGGTAGCCCTTTACCACCTCAGCCCTGCTGGGATAGGTTCCATCAACGAGTATCTGCACCTCAGCTCTTTCTCCCTTATAGAGCTTTTGAGAGAAATCTTGGGGAATCACTATGATAGCCCTGATTAAACCCAAATACATAAGGTGAAAGGCTTCTTCATAATTGTCAACCAAAGCGTAAAGCTTAAAGTATTCAGAATTAACAAAGCTATTTATGTATTCTCTGCTTAGCTTACTTCTATCATAATCAAGAAAAGATACAGGCAATCCCTTTACATCAAAGTTTAATCCATAACCAAGCATAAAAAGAACTATCAAGGGAACAAAAAATACAAAGGTAAGATAAAGCCTATCTTTTATCAGCTCAGAAAATTCTTTTTTTACAATGCCAAAAAATCTGGTTAGCATTACTTAAGTTTGGTCCCCTTTCATGTCGTTAAGGATAAAATCTACGAAGGCTTCCTGTAGGGGGGGAATAGAAAGCTCAATCTGATAATCCCTTATACCGGCTTCATCAAAAAGCTTGATTATTCTTTCGCGGTCCTCATCAGGTGTGAAAGTTCTTAAGTAAATCTTGCTTCCGTATAAGGAAAGGTTCGCAAACCTATCTCTAAGAAGACCAAAAACCTCTCTAAAAGACGGAGACCTAATCTGTAAGAGCTTTCCTGAGATTACCTCAGCTCCTTTCTTTATTTCTTCAGGCGTTCCAAGGGCAATAAGCCTTCCTCTGTTCATGAGCCCAATTCTATCGCAGTTTTCTGCCTCATCCATGTAGTGGGTGGACACTATCACCGTTATCCCCTCTTCTCTGGAAAGGCGGTAAATGACCTCCCAAAAGGTTCTCCTTGCTAAGGGGTCAACCCCTGATGTTGGCTCATCCAAAAACACAACAACCGGCTCATGAAGGACGGCACATAGAAGGGCTACTCTTTGCCTGATGCCAAAGGGGATATCCTTGACAAGCCTATCCTTCCACGGAGATAGCCCAAGCTTCTCGAGCAAACTGGAAAAGTCTTTTCTCCTTACCCCATACAATCCCGCAAAAAGTCTAACATTTTCCATCACTGTGAGGTCCCTATACAAGGAAAACCTTTGAGACATGTACCCTATGGTTTGCCAGAGCTTAGCCTTTTCTTTCTCTACATTATGTCCGGCGATGAAAATTTCTCCCTCAGTTGGTTCTAAGAGCCCGCACATCATCTTTATTAAGGTGGTTTTACCAGCCCCGTTTGGACCAAGAAGCCCTAATACCTCTCCCCTCTCTACCTCAAGGCTAACTCTTTCAACGGCTCGAAAATCTCCAAAGAGTTTGCTCACACTTTTACAAACTATAAGCTTTTCCTTTGAACCCGATTTTAACGGAGGTTTTTTTAAGTTTATTGGCTTTTCTGCCTCGCTTGACTTAGTCCTGTCTGATATGCTCTGTATAAAAGCCTCCTCAAGGTTTGGATACTCTTCAGGCCTTCCCTGAAGAATGATCTTTCCTAGGAACATAAGGGCTATCCTATGGCAACGTTCAGCTTCGTCCATGTAAGAGGTGGCTATAATGCCTGTAAGACCCTTTTCCTGAACTAAGGTGTGGATTATCTTCCAGAATTCTTGTCGAGAAAGGGGGTCAACACCGGTCGTTGGTTCATCAAGAAAGATTATCTTAGGGAGATGAAGAAGGGTACAGACCAGGGCAAGCTTTTGCCTCATCCCGCCTGAAAGCGCCCTTGCCTGCCTTGACAAAAAGGGCTTAAGCCCCGTTATCTCTAAAAGTAGCTCCTTGTTTTGGCGGAAGACCTCATCCGGAATTTCCCTTAGACTCCGAAAGAAGCTTATGTTTTCTTCCACCGTCAAATTATCGTAAAGGTTTAATCCGAGCCCCTGGGGCATGTAGCCTATGAAGGGTTTTATTTTTTCCGGGTCTTTCGTAACCTCAATCCCGGAAACAAACACATTCCCTGATGAGGGTTTCAAAACGCCTGCAAGCACCTGAAGAACGGTTGTTTTGCCCGCTCCATCAGGTCCTATTAACCCAAAGATCTCTCCCCTTCTTACTTCAAACGAGACATTATCTACCGCTAAAACATTCTTATGGTAATACTTGGTAAGCCCTTCTACCTTGATAACAGGGTCATCTAAGCCTTTATCTATGGCCTTATCCATTCTGCCTTAGGGTCTACCTTTAGAACCACATCTGCTGGCATTCCAGGCTTAAGTAACCCCTCAGGGTTTTCAACAGAGACCTCAGCTCCAAAGACAAGCTTAACCCTTTCGTCCTTAGTTTCTACATTCTTAGGAGTAAACTCTGCTTTCTCATACACCCGGGTTAGCGTCCCGTTAAAGTATCTATCAGGGTAGGCATCAACATAAACCCTTGCTTGTTGCCCAAGCTTAACTTTTCCGAGCTCTGGTTCAGGAATGTATACCTTGATGTAAAGCTTGTTTAGGTCGACCATAGTATAGATAACCTGTCCGGGGTTTACAACCTCTCCCTCTTCAGCAACTCTTGAAAGAATTACTCCGTCTGCAGGGGCGTAAATCTTGGTCTCCCTGAAGTAAACTTCTACTTCTTTTAGCTTTTGTAAAGCCGAAGCTCGCTTAGCCTCGGCTTGGGCTACATACCTTTCGTTAACTTTTAACTCAGCTAAGGCAGATAAGTAGTTAAGCTCCGCAATCTCAAGGTCCCTCTTTGAGACTAAGCCCTCTTGAAAGAGGGCTCCATGCCTTTCAAGGTCTCTTTTTGCCTGCTCAACCTTTGCTTGAGACTTAATCAAATAACTTTGAGCCATTAGGACTGTCTCTTCCGCAGCCTGGACCTCCTTTTGAGCAGAATACAACATGGCAAGGTATTCGTCCGGACGAAGCTCAGCAAGAAGCTCTCCCTTCTTCACAGAGTCGGACTCTCTTTTATACAGACGGATTATCCGCCCCTGAACCTTAGAGCTTATGTGTATCTCCTTCCCCTCGACCCGACCATGAAGGATTAATAACCCTTTTGGTTTCTCCTGTTTCTTGAAAAAATAAAGACTTAATCCTACAAAGAGCCCTAAAACTACTAGGATTAGCAGAACCCTTTTTAACATGCTGAGTTTAAATAACTTTTTAAAAATTTTTCCTTGCAGGTTGTTTTCAGGATGTGGGCTGACGGATAAACCCTTAAGACCTCTCTACAAAGCAATACAAAGGCTAAGTGAACAAGGTCTGTCGGGTCAGGGGGGGTTGCCTCATGAGAAGTTAGAATAACACCGTCTTTCTGATAAGGTGAAATGAGGATAAAAAACCGTTCCTTAAGGGAGCCCTCTTTGACTAATAGGTCAACAAGCACCCCATCATCTTTAAAGTAGACATCAAGAACTTTAACCAAGTTTTCTTCTTTTTGGTAGATAATTCCCCTTGGGAGAGTTTCATAGAGTTTCTTGAAATCCGGATGTTGATTTAGCTTTAGGATGTTAACGATGGGCAAGAGCTCATCCCCCGAGATTTTTAATAAAGAATAATAATCTTTTACCCAGTTTGGAAGCTCAACTCTTTTTATTTTTTTAAAACCTGTAAAGTATAATGTCCGACCTAAAGAAAGCCATTTTTTTGCATACTTTGTAGGGTAGAAGTCCTCTACTTCGGTTTTTATAACTTCCTCCCATAGAGGGGCAAAAGCTCCTGTTTTCAAGAAGAACTCAACAGTTTCTTCAATGTAGGGCTTGTAATCCGTTGCCATGCGAAAGAAGCCAGACAGTTTCAACCTATCAGCTAATAGCCATGGAAAGGCTTCATTAACTAAGCGATTTTTAGCCTGCTTTCTTTTTATCCAAGGGTCTGGGAAGTTTAAATAGAGCCCAGAGATTGCCTCAGAGGTGAAAGCTTTGCAAAGGAACTTTACCCCCTCCATTGGGATGAGCCTAACGTTTTTAAGTTGAGCCCTTTCTATTCTCCTCACCGCGCTTCTTAAAACTTCTCGAGAGTAATCAACCCCTACGAAGTTGACCTGGGGATTGTTCTTTGCCATCTCAAGGATAAAATCCCCCTTACCAACCCCGATTTCAACATAGATAGGGTTTGAGTTTCCAAATATTTCCTGCCAGTTTGGATAAAAAGGGAGATCCCTCTCTTTTAGGTAGAGCCTACTCATACTTCAATAATGTAATCTTCTTGAAATTTTAAGCAATTGGTATATTTTTAATTTTAAGATGATGGAGGCCGTAGCTCAATGGTAGAGCACCGGGCTGTGGCCCCGGGTGTTGCGGGTTCGAGTCCCGTCGGCCTCCCCGTTGACCAAGGTTACAGTTATATAGAAACTTCTTTTTGTTCTTATATCCCTGCTAGGAATGCATCCGCTTTTCTCGTAGAACTCATAGGCCACTCTTTTAATTCTTCCTCCAAAGCCTTTCTATCCATGACCGACCCTCTCTTTATATGTTATCTTTTTATATGTTATTTGTACAATTTTGTTCAAGCAGTTTACAAGGCTCCTTGATCCACTTTATTAATTCTTCAAAGCCATCCCCTAAATATTTTTTAACACTTTTGTTCAAACTGCACATTAAGGTGATAGAAGGCTGTCTTAAATGAGGTCCTTTATTTGAGGCTAATTCTAAACTTTACGCTACGAATAACCCCTTAGTCGTTATAAAAAAAATTTGGCATAAAAATTGCTAGTTGATACTAAACATACATTTTTGACAAAGGAGGTGCAGCATGAGGAAAAAGTTTATTGCTCTTGCCGCATTAGGATTATCTCTTCTTACCTTTTCAGCTAAAGCAGAAGACCAGGCTTCTGCTAACAACATCAGCGGTTCATTTTCTACAGGAATATACAATAAATATGTCTTTCGTGGTTATGAATTGAGCGATGATAGCTTGGTCATTCAACCATCTTTAACCTTAAACTATAAGAACTTTTCTGTTAGTCTTTGGGGAAACATTGATACCAACCAACAAAAAACTCAAAGTTTTGATCCTGGAGATAAATCCGGAAAGAAAAGTTTTAATGAAGTAGACCTTACTCTTAGTTATACCTATACTCTAAATAAACTTTCAATAACCGGTGGATACATCTATTATGGAACTAAATACGCTGATGAAACAGAAGAAGTTTTCTTAAGTCTATCCTATGACACCATCTTAAACCCTACCTTGACAGTTTACAGAGACATTTCAGCCTATCCTGGCACCTATGTTAATCTTAGCTTTTCTCATTCTATTCCTGTATACCAAAAAATTACTGCAGACCTTTCTGCATCCTTTGGTTATTTTAAGGGAGATAGTAAGTATTGGAAAACATACGAAAGAAGCACGGGCGGTTATACTGGAAAAAAGTATAGCGCCCTCCATGATGGGAAAATTCAAGTTAGTTTAACCTATCCTATCCAAAAGAACATTACCCTTCAACCAACCGTTCAGTATTGGTTCCCGCTTTCTTCCAAGGCAAGAAGGACTATAGATGGAAACTCCTACAACCCTAACGGACATTTAGATAATACATTTGTAGCTGGAGTAAACTTTACATTAAACTGGTAGAAAACATCAAATCTATACAGGAGGTGGGTAAGCTATGTTGAAAAGGCTTGTCTTCAACTTAATTGGTTTCCTTCCTCTTTTCTTTACCATGATTTTAGCATCACCTTTACAAGTTTTAGCTCAAGAAGGTTCTCCTCCGCCAAAGCTTGACACTGGAGATACTGCCTGGATGCTTGTTTCTACAGCCTTCGTTATGCTAATGACCGTCCCTGGTATAGCTATTTTTTATGGTGGGCTTGCGAAGAAAAAGGATGTCTTAAACACGATAGCTATGTGCTTGATTACTTACTGTCTTGTAAGCTTCTTATGGGTTGTTTATGGATATAGCTTGGCCTTCTCTGGTGACATCGCAGGAATCATTGGCTCTCTGGACAAGGCTTTCCTTTCTGGTGTGGGAATTAGCTCTCTTCAAGACACCATCCCTGAAGTTCTTTTCGCGACTTTCCAGCTTACCTTTGCAGCAATCACTGTGGCTTTGATATCTGGAGCCTACATTGAAAGGATAAGCTTTCCTGCATGGATCATTTTTACGATCCTTTGGATGAGCCTGGTTTATGTCCCAGTAGCTCACTGGGTATGGGGTGATGGGTTTCTCGCCCAATGGGGCGTTCTTGACTTCGCAGGTGGAAAAGTAGTCCATATTAACGCCGGAATTGCAGCCTTGGTCGGAGCCCTCATCCTTGGTAAAAGAAAGCAACCTTTGCTTATTCCTAACAACATGACCTTAGTAGTTATAGGAACTGCTCTTCTGTGGTTCGGTTGGTTTGGTTTCAATGCGGGAAGCGCAGTTGCATCAAACGAACTTGCTGCTCAAGCCTTTCTCAACACCAACACCGCAACTGCGCTAGCAGGTCTAACCTGGTTGTTTACCGAGTGGCTTATCACTAAAAAACCAACCGTCCTTGGGCTTTGCTCAGGAATAATCGCTGGTTTAGTAGCCATAACCCCAGCTGCCGGTTTCGTGAACATAGTTGGAGCCATCATCATCGGGGTTTTAGCAGGTCCAATCTGCTACTTTGCCGTCGCGTATTTAAAACCAAAGTTTGGCTACGATGATGCCTTAGATGTCTTTGGAATCCATGGCGTGGCTGGGATTCTTGGGGCAATTTTAACCGGGTTTTTAGCAGACCCCTCCATTAATCCCGATGGAACGGGGCTTTTCTACGGCAATCCTAAGCAAGTCTACATTCAACTCCTTGCCGTTGTCGTCACCATCGTCTACACAGGTGTCCTCACCGCTGTAATATTGTATATCACAAAGCTTTTTACCAAGCTCAGAGTAAGTGAGGAAGAGGAAATCGCTGGGCTTGATATTACTCAACACGGTGAAAAGGGCTATAATATTTAAAACTAATCGATAGGAGGGGTTACCATGAAAAAGATTGAAGCCATCATCAAACCCTTTAAGCTTGACGAGGTAAAGGATGCACTCGTAGCTATAGGCGTTCAGGGGATGACTGTAACCGAGGTTAAGGGATTTGGTAGACAAAAAGGGCAGGTAGAGGTCTACCGCGGGACTGAAGTTGAGGTTCTTTTTCTCCCAAAGGTTAAGGTAGAGGTTGTCGTCCCTGACCACTTGGTTGATAAGGTGGTAGAAACTATTTTAAAGAGCGCTTACACTGGTTCTATCGGGGATGGGAAAATCTTTATCATTCCTGTTGAGGATGCCATCAGAATAAGAACTCGGGAAAAAGGCGAATCTGCAATATAAAAAGGGGGTTGCTTTGGTTGCCATACTCAAGAGTGTAAAAGAGGAGGGGTCCGGGTAGCATTGAGGACTTTCTTAGAGAAAATTCAATCCCCTTTAAAATCTTTGAAGCTGAGCCTGGAGAGTTTCAGGCAAACCTTGAAGAATATAAATACT
>Ga0081519_100139_pt1 | contig 14163 bp, 9 predicted proteins | sample ConSprmetagenome_FD_70987 | JGI IMG/M metagenome (GOLD analysis project Ga0081519, IMG submission 70987) | Hot spring microbial streamer communities from Conch Spring, Yellowstone National Park, USA - C T=80-84 v2 (version 2) | ecosystem: Environmental > Aquatic > Thermal springs > Hot (42-90C) ...
AAAGGGTATCATAGACTCACTACTCGGTAGAATGGATTATGTGAGGGCAGTTGATGGCATATCATTTGATGTAAAGATGGGCGAGACCTTCTGCCTCGTTGGCGAGAGTGGTTGCGGTAAGACTACAACTGCTAGGGCTATAATGATCTTAGTTGATAGAAGTGATGTTAAGAGCGGTAGGATACTCTTCAGACCTCATGAGGAGGTTTTAGAGGAGATATCGAGGGTGCAACCTAACGTTGTTGTCGACGGAGAGTATGTTGATGTATACAAGACCCGGGGTAGAGCTGAGAAGCTTGTTAGGAGGGAGGTTCAAATAATATTCCAAGACCCCTTCGGCAGTATTAATCCTAGAATGAAGATATACGATGTCGTGGAAGAGCCCCTAGTAGTCCACGGTATTGGTACTAGGGAGGAGAGGGTTGAGGCTGTAGCCAGGGCGCTTGAAGCTGTTAAGCTAACCCCGCCAGAGGATTTCATGGCTAGGTACCCGCACCAGCTTAGCGGTGGTCAGAGGCAGAGAGTTGCAATTGCCAGAGCTCTTGTTCTAAACCCAAGCATGCTCCTGGCAGATGAGCCTGTATCAATGCTAGATGTCTCTATTAGAGCTGAGGTTCTAGATGTTTTCAACGAGCTTAAGGCTAAGAGGGGATTATCATTGATATTCATTACACACGATATAGCTCTCGCAAGGTACATATGCGATAGGATAGCTGTAATGTACCTTGGGAAGATAGTTGAGGTAGCTAGAGCAGATGAGATAGTGGAGAAACCACTACACCCGTACACCAGAGCTTTGATAAGCGCTGTTCCAGACGTAGTTCCAGAGAATAGGTTGAAGCTTAGACATGTCCCAATAAAAGGTGAGGTTCCAAGTGCTATAAGGATACCAGCAGGGTGCAGGTTTAGACCTAGATGTGTAGCTTACGATGAGAACGAGTGGGTTAGAGGGTTCTGTGAGAGGGAGGAGCCGGGATTAGTTGAGGTTGAGAGGGGGCACTACGCAGCGTGCTGGATACCGATAAAGAGGAGGTTTGAAGGGAGCTCAAGCATAGGCTAGAGTAACCCAAACCTTTATTTAACGCCTTGAGCTCTCGTTTTTGCCAGGATCTCCACTACATCCATAACCTTGAAGCCGTAGCTCTCAGCTTCACCTCTAAACATTATGTTACAGTATGGGCATGCTACTGCAACAACCCTCTCACCCTCACCTGCCTCAAGGGCCTTAGAAGCCTCCTCAGCTCTAACCTTGCTAATCCTCTCTCCAACCCTAACCTCGTAGAACAGCTGCCCCCCGCCACCTCCGCAGCAGAAGCTCTTCTCCCTACTCCTAGGCATCTCCACTAGTGTTAGCCTACGCACACTCCCCAGTATTGCTCTGGGCTCATCGTACACGTTATTCCACCTCCCAAGGTAGCAGGGGTCGTGGTATGTTACTGTAGCCTTGTAGGGTCCTGGCTTGATTTTACCTTCTTTAATAAGCCTAGCTAGTAGTAGTGTGTAGTGTTCCACGTTGTTAGCCACCCTATCCACTATCCAAGCGTCACCCCCAAGCCTTTTCTCGAGGTAACCCCTGTACCTTCTATACTCCCATTTGAATGCTGTGTAGCAGTGGGGGCAGTTTACCAGGAGTTTCTCGAAGCTATACTTTGAGAGGGCCTCCAGTGTTGTTGAAGCTAGCTCTAGGAATAAAGCCTCCTCCCCCATCCTTAGAGCTGGGTCTCCCGTACATAGGTTTTCTGGGATAACCGCTACTCTAACCCCGGCTTCTCTAAGGAGCTCTAGTAGTGATTCAGCTACACTCCTAACCCTAGGGTCTAGGCTTGTAGCGCAACCAGGCCAGTATAGGTACTCGTAGCTAACACCAGGACTAGCTACCACCTCATCCCCAAACTTAGACCTAAGCTCTTCAACCCACTCATCCCTCGATACAGGTGAGACCCCCATTGGGTTGCCCAACTGCTGCATGCTCTGGAGGCTGTTTAGAACCCCTTCTGGTATACTCTCATCACCAACACTCATCATACCCCTTCTAACGTCTACTATAGAGTCAACATGGTGTATGAGCACGGGGCATTCGTAGACGCATGCACCGCAGGTAACACAACTCCATATAGCGTCGCTTCTAACACCACTACCACCCCAAGGCCTTTCACTCCAAGCACCCCTATACATTAAACCCCTTAATGTTACAATGACGAGCCTAGGGTCAAGGGGTTTACCTGAGGCGTATGCCGGGCAGACATTAGTACATCTCATGCAACTCGTACAAGCATCCCAGTCAAGCCTCTGCTTCCACGTAGAATACCTTAACTCAGCCAACCCCAGCGGTGTACCACTTGAAAGCCTCTCATCTACATCGGGGTACCCTCTTAGAGCTCCAACCGGGGGGCTGGGCCTAGCTAAGGCTATGTTCATGTTGGAAGCAATTATATGCCAGAGGTTTGTGAAGGGGATCAATGCTATAGCTAGCTGGGCTAACAGCATGTGGGCAACCCAGAGTATCCTATAGTAGAATCTAAGCTCGTCAAATGAAAGTTGAGATGCGGGTATGTAGAAGAGGTAGCCTATGGGGTCGAAGAAGGGCGATTCAAAGGTAGCCCTGTAGGCTGCAGCACTCATACCGTTTAGGGCGAAGCCGGAAACAACTATGGCTATGAGGAGCCCGTGGACGACATAGTAACCTGGATCCCTGGGAAGCCCTGGTGTAAGCCCATAATACCTTCTTATAATAGCAACGCTACAACCTACCACAACCAGGAGCCCTGCAATGTTGCCCAGGAACTTGTAGGCAATCCAAACCCAGCCCACAAGGAAAGGGCCTATATAGTAGTCTAGAGCTCTAAGAACAGTCATTATGAAAAGCCATAGGATACCAAGGAATATAGCTAGGTGCATAAAACCAGGAAACCTATGCCTTAAAACCCTCCACTGGAGTAAACTATATAAAACAAGGTTTCTAGTAGAACCACCTAGGTTGAAACCAAGCCTCTCACCATAAGCAGTCCACCTACGGTAAGCTACGACCAGACTGTATAGAAGGATTGAAGCTGATATAAGAGCAGCTATGTATACGACCAGCTTAACATCCTCAACCATAAAATAATGCTTTATAGCTATTTCACTCAACACCTAACACCTTACACTTAGTATCGCGCATCACACTTAAATTCTTATGGTATGTATAGTTATACATCGTTATAAACAATGCTCAACCCCACTCCACGTAAACATTTATATTCTCTACGAGACGCCTAGAAGTTAGGGTTTCCAGCTATGACTTTCAAGCTCTCCGGGCTGGATGTTGATAAGCTTGTTGATGTTAAGAGTCTTATGGATTTAATAGAGAGAGCTCTAACGGAATCCCCTAGGCCTCCTCCTAGAACTGCTATAGAGTACCTAGGCTCATGGTTTGGTGTCATGCCAGCCTCCGGTCTAGGCTACTATGTTGTTAAGATTGTAGGTGTCTACCCTGAGAATCCTGGTAGGGGTTTACCTCTTGTTAGGGGTACTCTTCTCCTCTTCGATCCTAGGAGTGGTGATATACTGTTAGAGGCTGATGCAGGCCCCGCTACTGGTTGGAGAACCGCTACCACCACCTTGGTTGCATTAAAGCTTATGGGTTATGGTGGTGGGGCTCTAGGCATTATAGGTGCTGGTGTCCAGGCACGCTACCACCTGGAGGTTGTTAGGAGGGCTTTCGGTTACGATAAGCTTCTAGTGTATGATTTAACTAAGGCTAGGGCTGAAGCTCTAGCTAAAAGCTATGATGGTAGGGTGGCCGGTAGTCTTAGGGAGTTACTTGAAGCCTCCGACACCATTATAGCAGCTACCACTAGTAGAGAGCCTGTTGTTATAAACTCCTATGTTAGAAGTGGTGCTTTAGTAGCGAGTATTGGGGCTCCAAGACCTGTAAGAGAGCTTGAACCAGAGCTTGTTAGGAGGGGTAAATGCCTACTTGTAGATACAAGAGAGGGGGTTACTAGTGAGAGCGACGATTGGATAGGAGCAGAGAGCATTGTGGAGCTTTCAGAGGCGTTGAAGGGAGCTCTATGCGATTGGGGTGATATTAGAGTTTATAAGAGTGTTGGCTACTCATTATTAGACCTAGCTATAGCAGTACACCTCTACGAGAGATCTAGGAGCTTGCTAGGAGCTCCCTCATAGTTTTAAACATGTAACCATGGGATCTAAGATGGTCTATGAGAGCACTAAGGTTACCTAGAACCCTCCCTCCAACCCCAACGGTTAGATCCGGCCTGGAACCGCATTTTAAATCTACAACCTCCCATGGATGTAGTAGTATGACGTAGTCTAGCCCGGGCTTGAACAGGGTTTTGAGAATCCTCCAGGGGAGTCTTAGAACACTACTAGGATAGCTTGCAGGCACCCTTAGGATACCATACTCCATGAGGGGGGCTATTTTGAAGGGCGGCTTATACCATGAGATGCTCGAATCAACCTTTACACCTTGAAGTCTAAGAGCTGGTATGAGGCTTGGAGGTAGCTTCAGGTTGGGGGCTCTAAAGCTAACAACGTCATAGTAGTCCCTTAGAAGCTTCAAGCTCAACCCTATATTGTGGATAGCTTCCCTTAACGGTAGTCTATCAAGCCTTCTATGATCAAACCCGTGGCTTCCAATCTCATGACCTGGATCTAGGATAGCTTTAATAGCTCTGGGTTTTCTAACAGCTAGTAAGCCTAAGGTGAAGAATGTGGCTTTAACACCCTTCTCATCCAGTACCTCCAGTATAGCTGGGAGGCCCTCATCAACCCCCCTCCATCCGCTCATGTAGGGGGGAGCGTCCATCTCGACATCGAAGGTTACTATAGCCCACGGAGTCTCCCTGCCGGGGTTGAGGTTGTAGCTTGGTATGAGATCTCTAGCCCAACCCTCTCTCATCACGCATCCTCTCTACTAACCTGTAGAGTTGCAGATACCTACCTACTACTATGTTGCAGTCGAACATCCTAGCTCTAAGCTCAGCGTTAAGACCTAGGTTTTTGGAGAGCTCCCTATCTAATGCAAGGTTTACCGTTAACCTAGCTAGATCATCGTCTCCACTGGCTAGGAGACCTGTGACTCCGTCAACTACAACCTCCGGTATCCCACCGCTCCTAAAAGCTACTACCGGGACCCTGGATGCCATGGCCTCCAGGGCTGAGATGCCGAAAGCCTCTACTCTACTTGGGAGCACGAATATATCTGTGGACCATAGAAGTTTCTTAACATCATTTCTACGGAGGGCTCCTAGGAACACTATGTTCCTTAAACCCCTAGATTTAACCCTAGACTCAAGAGGCTTCCTAAGAGGCCCGTCTCCTGCAATGTAAAGCTTGGCTTTAGGGGCCTCCCTAGCTAGAGCTTCTGCTATCTTAACCAGCACCAGTGGGTTCTTCCTATGAGTTAGCCTTATAACAGATGATACCACAGGGTCTCCTTCAAGATCCATGGCTTCACCCCCCCTCCTAACCCATTCATCTGCTAGAAGGCAGTTGTAGGTAACAGTAACCCTACTAACCTTAAGCCTCCTCATAACATCCTCAGCTACAGCCTTGCTAACAGCTGTTACCATATCAACCCTTCTAAGGGCGAGCTCCAACCCTTTAACAACATACTGAGGCGTATCCCTACCTATGAAGGAGTGTGCTGTTACCAAAGAGGGTGTTTTAACCACCTTAGACCCCATTAAAGCCCCTGCTATTGATAGGGTTGAGAAAGTCCCGTGGCCGTGGATTACATCGGGGTCTAAGCTCTTAACCAGCTTGTATAGAGCAACACCGGTGGAAGGGCTAAGGGTTACACCGTTATAGTTAAACCTCCTAGACTTCAACCTAACGGTCACATACCCTAGGCCGTCCTCGTAGACATAGGTGCTATGAGCGGTCTTAGAGGATGTAACAATGTAAACCTCATGAGACCTCGACATAACCTTAGCTAGATCGCATAGGACACTCTCAATACCACCAATCTTCGGTTTAAAACTATCAGTTACCATTACCACCCTCAACGGAGACACCTCTAATAGATGCTCTTAGAACGCTAATACCACCCCTATGGAGTACTAGGAGGGCTCCAGCAACTGTGGGTATAAGTGTTGATACAAACCTTTCACCTAAAACAATCAGGGTGGCATCACCTAGCGGAACTCCCAGTAGTCTTAGGTAACCTATAAAACCGCCCTCAAGGACGCCCACGCCTGCAGGTGTAGGGGAGAACCTCGATGCTATGTGGATAACAGTTAAGCCTAGAGCGGCGGTGAACGCTAAGCTTACATTAAAGGCTGAGGCTACGAGGAGTATTCTGGTAGTATCTAGAACCCATATTGTTAGGGAGAGTAGTAGAACAAGGGCTAGGCGAGAGGGGCTTGAAGCCAGGTCCCTGACAGCTTTAAACATACCTGATGCGTAGCTCTTCAAACTAGGTGTAACAGCTAGACTTAGAAGGGAGAGTTTAAACAGGGAGCCTGCGGATAGGCTAAGGTAGAGTAGTGCTACTGGGAGCTCCGAAGCCCTCTCAGCAAGAGCCCCTACGAGCAGCCTAGCAGACTCAACTCTAAGCCTTAAACTAGCCCACCCTATCCTAGCAAGCTCTCCTGTAACATTGTAGAATGTGAGTAGGTTATTAACAAATATACCTACGAGGAGGGACTCGGATGCACCAACAATGTTGAAAGTGCTGTAGGAGAGCCTTGAGGCTGTAAGCCATCTAAAGGCTGAGACTAGGAGGGATAAAATGTAGACTAGAATAGCTAGAGCTAAGAACGAGGCATTAGACCTCTCCACCACCAAGCTAGCGTAACCTGAGATAGACTCAACTAAACCTATCATCGTTAAGCCCTCAGGCTAAACAGGTAAACACTCAAAAATTATAGAGGTGGTTAGGGCTATAAAAGCTTTTATTATGGGGCCGGCCTCCTCCTAATTAGTAGGAGTACAACTACAACCACCAATACCAAGGCCAACACAGCTACCAGCATCCAAGCACTAGCCCAACCAGCCTCCTCTGGGGCTTTCGTCTCAACCATAGGCGTTGTTAACGGTGTCTCCGGAGGTGTTGTGGGTTTCTCAGCAGCCTCAGTTCTAGTTTCCACTGTAGGCTGTGTTTGTGTCGGTGTTGGAGTCCCTACTCCAGGTGTTTCAGTTAGAGGTGGTGCTACCTGGAATGTTAGCCTCTCCTCTCTAATATTACCTCTAAGATCTATAGCTCGTACTAGGACATCGTAGCTACCAGGCTCCGCTACCCTCATTATGATCCTGAACTGAGTGGGTTCCATGGTCCTCTGAGCTTCCACAAAACCTCTAGGAGCTCCGTTAACCCTTACGATTGCCACTACACGTTCCAAACCCCATCCTGTGTCTGTTGCCTCAACGTTTATAACGAGGGTTCTATTTAATGCAGGCTCTCTAGGGCTCATGGACATTATCCTTAGACGTGGGGGTTCCACGTCATCATATGAAGCTACAGTAATCCTACCATAGCCTGTTATGTTAGCGTATACTTTGAGCAAGTAGTATAACCCTATATCGTAGCTTTTAACCCCATGGATCCTCCCCTGATCACCATAGATCTTGTAAGATTCTAGGGGCGAGGTCTTGTTGAGGTAGAATACTAGAGTGACATTACCTACATTAAACTCTTTGAAACCAGTCGTGTTGAAGAACCATGATACTGCGGTGTTGCTTGGATCAGCGACCTCGAAGACTAGGAATCTCTCAGTGTTCATACTACCACTTGTAGGCGTATACTCCCTAGCCATGGGGGTTAAAACCTTCACCTCACCCCTCGATATCTCTACAACCTTCATACCCCAGTAGTAGCCCTCCGGGTAGCCGTGGTTCGCAGTGGTTGTTGTTATAAAGTACACCTTGGACCCATCTGATCTCACATAGATAGCATCGGCATCCCTGTGGACGTGCCCGGCTAGGATTGCAACAACATTCTCGTACCTCTCCACGATCCCAAGTAGTCTTACAGCCTGCTCCCAGCCTGCATCACGCCAACTACTGAAAATATGCCTCCTCAGATCCTCAGGCTTCCCCCTATACTCACCAGCTCTTGTGAACAAGGGGTGATGCATTAGAATGACCACCGTTTTATCAGTATTCCTAGCTATAACATCCTCAAGGTAGTCCAGTTGCCACATCTCAGGGTAGCCCTCCATCCTAGTATCAATACCTACGAATAGGAAGTCTCCGTAAGCGAAACTCCAAACCCTAAGTGGTACAACATACCTACCGTAGAACCTCTCCACTAGCAATCTAGTGCTATCAACCTGAGCCCAGTCATGGTTGCCTGTAATGGCTAGCTGGGGTGCCTGGACCTGGCTTACAATCCTGAAGAAGTCCCTATAGGATCTAATATCGGTGCCAACATCTATCAAGTCTCCGGTGTAGACTACAATGTTAACACCAAGCCTCTCAACCAAAGTGTTAAGTAGGGCTACGTAACGGGTATGCTTAAAGTTGTTAGGGTAACCCCCCTGTTCGGCCCCAAAATGGGTATCAGTTAGGTGAGCGACCCTAATGGTGCCACGCGGCCCCCCACCACTATCAACTATAACACTATTAGGCATCCACAGTAGACCTCTATCACTCTCAACTACTATCGTGTAGAGCCCATCACCTACATCCCGGGGGGCTCTGAACACCAGTTTAGCAACCTCAAACCTATAGGTAGGGTCGACTTCTATAACACCCCTCCGTAGCCCCTCGAAGGAGAGCTCATAGCGTCCACTAACACCGTATATGTAGGCTCTCCTAACATCTATCACATCAACACCTCTAACGCTAACCTCTAGGACATCACCGGGTTTGATGACAACGGGTAGAAGGTACGAGGGGAGGACGATGTACGGCTCGCTTAGAGTAGCCACGCCTGGAACGTAAGCTACGGTGATGTAAGCCATGAGTATAGCTAGGAGGAGGACAGCGGAGATCGCGAAAAGCCTTGGAGAGGCAGAGCTACTCATACTCCCACACCTTGTAACCTGCGGTTAAACAGCTAGCTATTAACCGTTTCCTATATAGGCTAAATAGCCTGAAATTGATTTAAGCTAATCAACGTGAAAGCTCCTAAGCCGGCCTACCCCCCTACTCTTCAACAGCTTCTAGAGCCTTGTATACCTTTACATCCTCAGGGCTCACGTATACCCTCAGCCTCTCCCCCTCACTTACACTAGTCTTGTTCTTAAGGTATACGTTTACGGTTTCACCGTTATCCAGTAGTAGTCTCATCTGGATCGCGAACCCTATCAAGCTCGTTCTAACAACCCTCCCCTCCAGCACGTTAGGCGACATCCCACCCTCCTCTAGGAGCTCTGCATCCTCATTCCTTATAACTACCTTGACTTTATCACCTTTCTCCAGTTTATCCCTGGATACACCGTAGATCCTGAGGCCCCTAACGTCTACCACGTACAGGTTATCGGACTCCCTGCTCACCACGACTCCTTCCAGCACGTTACTCCTCCCCATGAAGGTTGCTACGAAGAGGTTAGCTGGGCTACTATAGATCTCCCAAGGCGTCCCTACCTGGATTATATGCCCTCTATCCATAACAGCTATCCTATCGCTAATGCTCATAGCCTCCTCCTGGTCATGCGTAACATATACGGTTGTTATCCTAAGCCTCCTCTGCAGGGATACTATCTCCTCCCTGACCCTAACCCTAAGCTTTGCATCCAGGTTGCTTAGGGGCTCGTCGAATAGGAGTACCTTGGGCTCGACAACTATAGCTCTAGCTAGTGCCACCCTCTGTTGCTGTCCACCACTAAGCTGTAGGGGGTACCTGTTCTCCAAGCCCTTCAAGCCTAGGAGCTCCAAAGCCCAGTTAACCCTCCTCCTAATCTCCTCTCTACTGTAACCCCTAACCTTAAGCCCGTAGGCTACGTTATCGAAGACCGTCATGTGGGGCCATAGAGCGTAGTTCTGGAACACCATAGCGGTATTCCTCTCATAAGGCTTCTTGAAGGTTACATCGACACCGTCAATGTAAATCCTACCCTCCTCCGGGATCTCGAACCCAGCTATAGCCCTGAGTGTTGTGGTCTTACCACAACCGCTAGGCCCTAGTAGCGTGAATATCTCTCCTGGGCTTACAGTGAAAGAGATCCCATCTAGTGCCTTAAACCTCCCGAAGTACTTGCTAACACCCTCTAACCTAACCTCAGCCAACCCTCAAACCCCCAGGAATGCGTATCTAAACCTAAGTATATAATTCGATATTGTTATAGCGAGTATCTGCAAGGCCATAGTCATGGTTACAATGGCGGCTGCAAGGTGTATGAAGGCCCCACCACCATACCCGGCTGTCACATACTCGTATATGACGTACGTTATAGGGGCTTGCTCCGGGTTCAAGGCACCCAGTACTATGCTGGTGCTAACCTCGGTCATACAGTATACGAAGCTAACTATAGCCCCCGCCATCACGTTCAAGCCTATCAATGGCAGGACTACGGTGAAGAGAACCCTAGACCTGCTAGCCCCTAGGTTCATCCCAGCCTCTTCTAGAGCTTGGTGGACCTGCTGTAGCCCAGCGTAGACGGCTCTCGTTGTGAAGGGCCCCTTTCTTATAGCGTATGCTAGTGTTATGAGCACAGCGGGGTTCCTGAAGGGGTCTACGAGGCTGTCCTTGAAGGACCCCAGGCTGTACAGTATGACTAGGCCTAGGGCTATGGAGAGTCCTGGTATGGCTAGGGGGCTTGTTGCGAGCAGGTCTAGAGCCCCCACACCTGCGAATCTAATCCTACTAGCTACGTATGCGATGGTAGTGCTTATGATGATTATTAGTATGGCGGCTGTAATTGAGTATACAAGGCTGTTCCTTAAGCCGTTGACAACATTTGGATCCCTAGCAAGCTCCCTGAAATGATCTAACGTGAAACCCGATGGTAGAACGTGGACCCATGATTCCGAGAAGGCGTACACTATAACACCCAGCTGTGGTAGCATGCTGAAGATGACTATGGGGAATACAACCAGGTATATGATAGCGTACATGAGAGGCCCGGGCTTCGCAACCCTAGGCTTCCACCTACCACCTCTAACTATCATTGCATAGTGCCTTAAACTAACATACTGTTTAACGACAGTAAGCCAGAGTAGAGCTGTTGTAAGGAGTAGCCCTGCTAGGACGATGACCTCGATGCTTAAGAACGCTACATCCCTCGAACCCACTATAGCTTTAATAATCTCCCTTGATATAACCCTATCAACCTTAAAGGCTATGGGGGCGGCTAGATCCTCCATGGAGAATATGAATACGAGGCCTGAACCAGCAGCTATACCCGGGAGGCTTAGGGGTAGGGTTACGGTCCTAAACAACTTAAACCCCCTAGCCCCCATGTTCTCGGCTTGCTCCTCAAGACTAGGGTCTATTTGTAGGAGTGCAGCTAGCGTGTTAAGGTAGACTATGGGCCAGAACATCATAGCCTGTGCTACTATAACACCGGCTATGTACGTTACCTCTATCGTGTAACCCATACCAAGCTTTAGTAGAGCGTGGTACAAGAGCCCGTTGTCACCGAAGATCTTGTACGCTACGAAAGCGTTGACAAAGGGTGTGTATAGGAGGGGTACGAGCGCCATGATCCTAAGCAAACTCCTACCGGGGAACTCGTACCTAGCAGATACGAGCGCTACCAGAACCCCCACCGTTGTGGCTATCACTGTAACACTAAAGGCTATCATGATTGTGTTAAGTATTATGCCCATATCCTTAAACCTAACTATGATTAGTGTATGGTCACCCCTATCAACGAATATAATCCACTCCCCCAAGGGGGGCCAGGCGACGTAGGGGTATGAGAGGAGTCCTCTCACGACATCCAACGAGATATCCATAGCGGGTCTAAGTAGGAGTACCATCAGGGGTACCACTAGTACTGCTGAGAACATGGTTAGAGAGAAGAGGAGCAGTGCTACCAGGGGGGGATCCAATTGGTATGCTAAAAGACCGGTGATCCTACGGGTAGCCTGTAGTATCAACTTACCGCTACCCCAGCCTCCTGAGCTCCGAGAGTATCTCGGAGTATCTCTTGGAGGCGGCTTCTCTCCACGCTCTTATGAACGCATCCTCCCTCGCGGGATCCTTCAGCACTATCTCTGTAACCCTCCTCGCATCGTCCTCAGTGAAGGTCACCATAGCCCCCGTTATGGGATCCCTGTATGTTAGTGGCCTCCCAATCCTCTCCATGTACTCCCTGAGCTTACCCTCATCGATCCTACCCTCGAAGTACAATTTTAGCAATGTCCTCCAAACATCCTTTAACCGAGTATCCATGTCTATGAGTGTTGCCTTAAAGTATATCTGCATAGCCCTCTCTATCGCTATGGCCCTATCATCGTTAAACTCTATACCCCTAGCTCCCGCTAGGCTCTCATAAGCCCTCTTAAGGTCGGGTCTAGCGGCCCCCTCAGGTGTCTCGAAAACCCTCGGGTTTGCAGGTAACCTGTTTATATCCTCTCTCAACCATATCTTCTGGCCCTCGGTTAAAACCCAGGCTATGAATGCAAGTGCAGCCTCAGGGTTCCTACTAGTCTTTAGCAGGGCTATGGGGTCACCGTTAACTATCGTCTCACCAGCTGGGGCTACGTACTCTGTTGAAGGGTTAGCTTTCATAGCCGTGTAGCCGAAGAAGTCTATTGTTATTGCTACCGCAACCCTACCCTGTATAACGTTATCTCTAGCCTCAGCACTCCCACCTTCTATCAGTGAGTTTGCGGCCATGAACGTGAGGGTCACCCACCCTCTATCCCACCCGTAGGCTTGCAGTATTATCTCGTACATCCTAGTATGGCTTGTAGACCTAAGAGGATCAGCTATAGACACCATAGGCTTAAACTCTGTTACAAGAGGTCTACCTAGGATAGGTGATGCTAGGTCAGCCCAGCTCCTAGGAATAGGGAGATTGTACCTCCTAAGAATATCATGGTTAACAGTGAAACCGAAACTCGATACGGCAGCTGCAACCCAGTACACCCTCCCATCAGGCCCAACCCTCTTCATGGAAGCCCCTGCAAACACATCTGGGATCTGCTTTAAAGCCATATCAACTATAGAGCCTTCTAGAGGCGCTAGGAAGCCTTCAAGGTATAACGTGTCGAAGAGCGTGGGGCCACCGCCCCAAGCTACATCAAAATCACCTCTCCTCTTAATAGCTGATACCCAGACAACCGGGTCTTGAAGGTAGAATTTAACATCTACAATATTATACCTTCTAGCAAACTCTGATTTGAGAAAAGCCTCCTTAGCGGCAACCTGTATCTCGCCCGGATGCCTCGTGATGATATTGAGAACTACAGGTTGCCCTGGAGGTGTACGAGTCTCCATTGGAGTTGTCTGAGCTGGCGTTGTGGTAGCTTCCGATGGTGTTGTCTCAACAGGAGTCCAAGTGGGGGTCTGGGTTGTAGGTTGTGTTACCGTTGGAGCCTCCCCGCCTCTCATGAATAGCATGTAGGTCGCTAGGACTAGGAGTACGAGAGCTATGGCTACGCCTACAACTAGGGGTCTAGAGGTGCTATACCCCACCTCCCCTCACCATTCATAATTATGCCTAGCAGGCTTATTTTAAATGTGTTTCCTCTATACATCAATATAGGTCTATAGAGACTATGCAATTAACATTTAATAACCCCCCTACGTGTAATCCCTCTAATCGAAGGAGGTGATGTGGTTGAAGGCGAAGTTTCTAGGGCTGGCTCTCGTAACCCTGCTGGTGGCTGTTCTAGCTTTGAACTCCATCCCAAGCTATAGCGGTATTACAGTTGTAGCCTTCGACCTAAGCCATAGACAAGCTCCTAAAGGGCTTGAGGTTCTAGTTGAGATAGCGGGACCGTACTACAAGGTTCTAATAGTGTCAGAGCAGGCGGATCTCGAAAGGGTCTCTCCAGACGTGTTGAAAGCTTTTAACGAGGTTAGAGTAGGTGGTCTCACAGCCTTCAACCTTAGGGATGTAGATGTGCTGATCATAGGGCAGCCTGAGGCTTTGATTAGAAGTGAGGAGGTTGAAGCTGTGAAAGCATGGTTCTCCAAGCCTAACAGGGCCTTGTGGATTGCAGCGGATAGCGATTACCCAGCTCAGGGTAGTGAGAGGGCTCAGCAGTCTATGAACGCTGTGCTAGAGGCTATAGGTAGCGTCATAAGGATAGATCATGTAA
>Ga0081519_100140_pt1 | contig 14140 bp, 14 predicted proteins | sample ConSprmetagenome_FD_70987 | JGI IMG/M metagenome (GOLD analysis project Ga0081519, IMG submission 70987) | Hot spring microbial streamer communities from Conch Spring, Yellowstone National Park, USA - C T=80-84 v2 (version 2) | ecosystem: Environmental > Aquatic > Thermal springs > Hot (42-90C) ...
AAAATAGAAGCAATAAAACGGGCGATAGAGGTTAACAAGCCCGACCCAAAAGACCCAATAGATGTGCTTGCTAAGGTTGGTGGCCCTGAGATAGGAGCCATAGCTGGTGTAGTGTTAGGTTGTGCGGAGCTTAAAATTCCTGTCGTTATTGATGGATTTATCACTACAGCAGGAGCTCTAATAGCCTACGCTTTAGAGCCCACCGTGAAAGACTACATCTTTTCAGCCCACAATTCAGCAGAAAAGGGGCATAAAGTTGCCCTGTCTTACATGGGTTTAAAACCTATATTAGACCTTAACCTTAGGCTTGGAGAAGGAACAGGAGCAGCCTTAGCTATGACCATAATTGAGGCTTCTTTAAAAATCTATCGAGAGATGGCAACTTTTGAAGAGGCTGGAGTAAGCAAAGGAACCGACCATAAGAATGTTTAGAAGTTTTCTTGTTGCCCTCTCCTTCCTAACCATCGTCCCTATAAGACTAAACAATGTTTCAGCAAGGGAGCTTCAATCCTCCATCATCTTCTATCCTCTCGTTGGTCTTATAGAAGGACTTTTTCTTGTTCTTGTTGTTTATTTGTTAAACCCATATTTTTCTTCTTTTATGCTTTCTCTTCTACTACTCATTTCTCTTTTTTTGATTAGAGGAATATTTCATGCAGATGGACTTTCTGATACTTTTGATGCCTTATTTTACAAGGGAGCAGGAAACACTGAGCAGGATAGACTTCGCCGTATTGAGATCATGAAAGATAGCACGGTTGGAGTTGGCGGTGTTTATGCCTTAGTTTTAATCACACTTGCTAAACTTCTCATTTTCAATGAGATCATATCTCAAGCTAAAAATTTTTTACTCTTACTTTCTTTTACTCTTTCTCGTTTTGTGATCATAATTCTTATGCGCTACAGCAAACCTGCAAAAAACACAGGACTTGGGGCCCTATTTGTAGGGAAAATTACTACTAAACAGCTTATTTATTCTTCCCTTTTACCTGTTGCCTTAATCTTATACTTTATAACAGTTAAAAAATTCTTTCTCCTTTTCTTCGTCTTTCTTTTTATTATTCTCTTTGTTTGGTATTTAAAAAGCCTATTTGAAAGGAAGTTTGGTGGAATAACTGGGGATAATTTAGGGGCAACGGTTGAGCTTACCGAAGTTTTTTTTCCTTTTATCTATCTTTTTAGCGAAAGGCTATGGCAAAGTATTTGATGGTGCAGGGCACCTCATCTGGATGTGGGAAAAGCTTACTTGTCACAGCCCTCTGTAGGCTTTCTAAAAAAAGAATGCTTAAAGTTTCTCCTTTTAAAGCTCAGAATATGAGCCTTCAGAGCTATGTGACAGAAGAGGGAGGTGAGATCGGCATTGCTCAAGCTATCCAAGCCAAGGCTTCACGTATCTCCCCTTCCCTACACCATAACCCTATCCTCCTTAAGCCAGCTGGAGAAAAGGGCATCCAGGTTATCGTTCATGGAAAGCTTTATAAAACCTTAAGGTCAGAAGAGCTCGCATCAGAAAAAAATACCCTTTGGTCGGCTGTGGAAAAATCTTTAAATCATCTCTCAGCCAAATTTGACCTTATCATAATAGAAGGAGCAGGAAGCCCAGCCGAAATAAACCTTCTTGACCAAGATATTGCAAACATGAGACTCGCAAAGCATCTTAACGCTCCTGTAATTTTGGTTGGGGACATCGATAGAGGAGGCGTTTTTGCTTCCCTCTACGGAACGGTTAAACTGTTAGATGAGTGTAAACCAGGGTTTGGAAACTTAATAAAAGGATTTATTATCAATAAGTTTCGAGGCAAATTGGAGATACTTTCTCCGGGAATAGAAAGGCTTGAAAGGCTCTTAAACAAGCCTTGTTTTGGGGTAATTCCTTTTCTTTTTGAGACTGGTATCGCGGATGAAGATGGAGTAACGAAAAGATTGGATGAGCATAAATTTTCTCATGCTGAAAAACCGGTTAAAATAGTAGTTTTAAAGTTTAGGCATATTTCAAACTTTAGCGATTTTGAACCTTTAAGGTTTGAGCCTGATGTTGATTTAGTCTTTTCGTTAAGAGAAGAGGATTTAGCAAGCGCAGACATAATTATCTTGCCAGGCTCAAAGCAAACTGTAGACGATTTGATGTATTTAAAAAGGCTTGGAATAGATAGAATTTTGAAAGACCTTGCTAAAAGAAAAGACGTAGAAATTGTTGGGATATGCGGTGGATTTCAGATGTTGGGTGAGAAGCTTTTTGACCCTGAGTGCGTTGAGAGCTCACACAAGGAGGTTGATGGCTTATCTTTACTCCCCTGCTATACTGTCTTTTATCCCGAAAAAATTACTACGCAGGTAGAAGGACATCTTTTGTCAAATCCATCTATAAAAGTTGAGGGATATGAAATACACAAAGGCATAACCATAGGCGATATGAATTTGTTTAGAATAAGACGAAAGGCAACGAATGAATGGCTGACAGATGGCATGATAAAAGAAAATATATGGGGCACCTATCTTCATGGTCTCTTTGAAAACGACGATTTTAGAAGATGGTTAATAAACAGACATAGAACAAAAAAGGGATTCCCACCTTTAGAAAAAACTTTTTCTTGGAAAATTTTAGAGGATCAATACATTGAAAAATTAGCCGAAGTAGTTGAAAAATATATTGACATAGATAGAATATGGGAAATTGCAGGAGTATGAAGCTCTTTTATGTTGATAGTCTAACTATAGCTTTGGCTTTTCTTCTTGATCTTGTAATTGGAGACCCTAAAAAGTATCATCCAATTTCAGGTATTGGCAAGCTTATTCAAAAAACAGAAAACTTTCTTAGAAGTATACACTTAGATGGCAAGTTTGGCGGTATGTTGCTATTTTTAATTGTTTGTTCAATAACCTTCTTTTTATCCATTTTTTTTATAAAGCTTCTCTCTCTACTTTCTGCACTTTCTAAATCCTTTTATTTCTTCTCTCTTGTTATTTTGATTATAGTTTGTAGTCTTTTTCTTGCTTTAAAAGGTTTGATTTTAGCTTCATCGACGGTAGACAGATTGCTTAATGAAAACAAACTTACTGAAGCAAGAATTGCTTTAAGAGCCTTAGTTGGAAGGGATACTGAGAATTTAACTCCTAAACAAATAAGAATTGCTGTAGTAGAAAGTTTATCAGAGAATCTTTCCGATGCTGTGATTGCTCCTCTTTTTTATTTTCTTATCGGAGGTTTTCCCTTTCTTGTTTTGTATAAGACTGTGAACACCTTAGATTCTATGGTTGGCTACAAAAATGAAAAGTATAAAGACTTTGGTTGGTTTTCTGCTCGAATGGATGACCTTTTTAATTTTATACCTGCAAGGATTACTGGACTTATGATAGTCTTAGCCACTTTATTTATTTTTGGAGCAAAAAAAGCTAAAGACTCCTTTAGAATCATGCTAAGAGATGGAAGAAAGCACCTTAGTCCAAACAGCGGTATACCAGAAGCGGCAATGGCAGGCGCCTTAGGAATAAGAGTTGGCGGTCCAAACTACTACCACGGCATACTCGTTGAAAAACCCTACATAGGTGAAGAGAAAGAATTTAGCGAGGATGTGATAAAATCGGCTCAAAAGGTAGTCGTTTTAAGCAGTTTTCTTTTCTTAGTCATCGCTTTAGGAGTAAGAAATTTCATATGGTAAAAAGAAGATTAAAACTTTCTTACAGTTTTCATCACGGTGGAGATATCTACACTATGGTAAAAATTTTAGGCACTGATGTTAATTCTATCATAGACCTTAGCACTTCCGTAAATCCTCTACCCTTGCCTTCTAAGTATAAACAAGCTTTGCTTAAGAATTTTTCTCAAATCAACAAATATCCAGACCCCTTTTGCCGGTCCTTTAAGGAAACCCTGCAGGAAGTATACGGTATTCCCGAAGAAAATGTCATATGCGGAAACGGCTCAATCGAGCTTATCTATCTTTTTGTCAATGCCTTAGCTCCAAAAAAAGCGCTTATCTTAGAACCAACTTTTAATGAGTATCAAAGGGTTTGCAAATTATACAATGTCAATGTAGATAAGATTTTTAGTTTAGATAAGAACATATTATTCGAAAAGTTGTTTAAAAAACTTTCTAAAACCAAAGTAGACTTAGTGTTTGTTTGCAATCCCAATAATCCAACCGGATGGCTATACAAAAAAGAAGATTTATTAAACGCAATCATGAAATTTTCTACAACAACATTTATCGTTGATGAAGCATTTATAGAGTTCGTTGAAAAGGACAGTTTAATTAAGGAAGCTACAATGCTTGACAATCTTATAGTTCTAAGATCTCTTACTAAATTCTACGGTTTGACTGGATTGAGGTTTGGTTATGCTATCTCAACAAAAAAAATAATACAAAAAGCTTTAGCATTTCTTCCACCATGGAATGTGAACGCTTTTTCACAAATTTTGGCAAGCCTAATTTTAAAAGACGAAGATTTTAAGAGACGAACGCTAAACTTTTTTATTAAAGAAAAGAAGTACTTTGAACGAAAACTAAAACTTTTGTCTCAAAAATATTCCTTAACCTATTTTCCTTCTGTTGCCAACTTTTACCTGTTAAAGCTTCCTAATGATGACTTCTTTGAATTTTGTTTTAAAGATGGTATTTTAATAAGAGATTGTTCTAATTTTTATGGATTAGATAAACACTATGTTAGAGTTTCGGTTAAGTTTAGAAAATGGAGTCAGAAATTTTTTGAAGCATTAGAAAAATGGTTAGCATATAAATGATCCTACACTAAGGAAAAGAAATGAACATTAAAAAAATATACATCGTAGGAATAGGTCCAGGGGACCCAAAGTATTTAACTTTGGAGGCTTATGAAGTAATTAAAAAAGCAAAAAACTTCATTATACCGTTAAAGAGAGGACCAAAGGAGGAGCTTACAAAGATTAGAGAAAAGGTTATAGAATTTTGTAAGCAAGGCGACACAAACTACAGGGTAATAAAGGTTGAGTTTCCAGAAAGGAAAAAAGGAGGGGTTTATAAGTTAGAAGTAGAAAGCTGGCGATCAGAAAAAGCAAGAATATTAGCTGAGGTTTTAAAGGATTTAGATGAAGCTTGCTTTTTAGTCTTAGGAGACCCATCTTTGTATGACGGGCATATTGAAATATTTAAAGAAGTAAGCAAAAATCTCCCTATGGAAATTGAAGTAATTCCTGGCATTTCAACTATAGGTCTTCTTTCAGCAAAGCATAAGATTTCCTTAACTAAAGTTGCTGAATCTTTACTGATCACCACTCCAAGACCTCTAAGAAAGCAAAAAGAGATTTCAAGGAATACCGTTGTCTTTTTAGATAACTATGAAACATTTAAACTGTTTAAAGATGACAGCGAACTGATGATCTATTGGGGAGCTTACCTTGGAATGGAAAAAGAGGTGCTATTTAATGGTAAACTATCTGAGTGTTGGCAGGAATTGATAGAATTAAGAAGAAAGTTGAAAGAAAAACATGGATATATAATGGAAACTTATTTATTGACGAAAAAAGATAAAGATGAATAGAATTTTTATCATTGGAATTGGTTTTAAACCTCTTGAGGAAAAAGCAAAACAATGTTTAAGAGAAAGTTTATTCATTGTTGCTTCTCCAAGATTAGTTGAAGTGTTTAAAAGGTATGATGTATACAATGAAGTAAAAAATAGGGTCGTTGCGATCAAAAAATTTAATGAAACAATAGAATTTATGCGAAAAAATATCGAAAGAGGAGACATCTCTCTGTTAGCAAGTGGTGACCCGCTTTTCTATGGAGTTGCCCCTAAAATTATCGAACTATTTGGAAAAGAAAAGGTAGAAGTATTCCCTGACATTTCATGTGTTCAAAAAGGTTTATCGCTTATAAAGAAAAGTTGGGAGGCACTTGAAACGCTAAGTTTTCACGGAAGAAGCATGAATTTAAATGAGCTTATACAAAAGCTTTCTCAAAAGAGTATGATTGCAGTGCTAACAGATAGTCAAAATTCTCCTAAGTCAATTGCTGAAAAGATTTTATCTTTAAACAGAGAATATGGGAAAAGTCTAAAGTATTATGTGTTTGAAAGACTAGGTTATGAAGATGAAAAAGTAAGCATATTTGAAAGCGCAGAAGAGTTAATTTCTAAAGATTTTAAGGAACCAAACTTTTTAATCATTGAGAAAAAAGCTCCTTTGCTTCCTTTCGTTCCTAATGAGTATGCCCCTGACCATTCTTCTATCGTATTTGGCCTAAAGGAGGAGGAAATCTTTCATGAAAAGGGAATGATTACTAAGGATGAGGTGCGAGCTTGTATTGTGCATAAGCTTTGTCCTCCGAAGAAGGGTATAATATGGGACATTGGGGCAGGCTCTGGCTCAGTTAGCCTTGAGCTTGCTCATCTGTCTCACGATTTAGAAATCTATGCTATAGAAAAGGGGGACACTTCTTTTATTGAGAAAAACATCGATTATTTTAAACTAAGCAATGTTAAGATTATAAAAGGAGAGGCTCCCGAGTGTTTGAAAGACTTGCCTAACCCTGCTCGGGTTTTTATCGGGGGTAGCGGTGGAAGATTAAGTGAAATTTTAGATTACTTAGGGAAGCTTGAAACAGTTAAGATTATAGTAATTTCAGCAATCACTATGGGAACCCTAAACATCGCTATGCATAAGCTAGAAGAGGAAGGATTTAAGGTTGATGCCACTCAGGTTCAGGCCACACGATTTGTAAAAAAACATGGAAAGCTTTTTTTGCAAGCTCAAAATCCAGTGATAGTCGTGCGAGGAATAAGATGAAGCTTTATGTAGTAGGAGTAGGACCAGGGGACCCTGAACTTTTAACCATTAAAGCAAAAAAAATTTTAGAAGTCTCGGAAACCTTATTTTGCCCAAAGGGAGGAAAAGAAAGTATAGCTTTAAGTATTGTCGAAAAAGTGGTTGACATAAAAAATAAAAGATTAGTGTTTCTTGATTTTCCGATGGTTAAAACAAAGGATGAAAGACAAAGTAAAAATTTAAAAGAAACTTGGGAAAATTTGGCAAAAAAAGTATTGACAGAAATGACTAATGTCTCTTCTTTTATCACACTTGGAGACCCTACTCTTTACAGCACTTTTTTTTATCTGTATAATTATCTAAAAGACGAAGTAGCTATAGAATTCATTCCAGGGGTAAGTTCGATCAATGCTTCAGCTTGCAGAATTCCTACAAGTCTTGGTATTGCCAATGAAAAGATAGCTATTATTCCAGCAAACTATGAAGTAGACTTAAAAGAATTTACCGAAAAATTTGATACAATCATCCTTTTAAAACCAAACAAACTATTTGAAGAGATAAAAAGCTTTTTTGCTGATAAAAATTTTCATACTTATTACATAAAAAGAGCAACAACTGAAGAAGAAGAAATCTACAAAAATTTAGATGTGGTTCCAAAAGAAGCGCTTGAATATTTTTCAATCGTGATCGCTAAAAAGGGAAAGTTTTAAAATGAAAGTTTACTTTATAGGTGCAGGACCTGGTGACCCAGAGCTACTAACAATAAAAGCTTATAAAATACTAAATTCTGCTGAGTGTATAATCTATCCAGGAAGTTTAATCAATAAAGAACTTCTTAACGATCTAAAAGGAGACCTTTATGATTCTGCAAATCTAAGTTTAGAAGAAATTGTAGAAATTATAGAAAGGTATGTAAAGAATGGAAAACTTGTGGCAAGATTGGTAAGTGGAGATCCATCAATCTATAGCGCTATACAAGAACAGATTGAAATATTGCGTCAAAAGAATATTCCATATGAAATAATTCCCGGAGTTTCGTCATATCAAGCAGCATCAGCCAAAATGGGTATAGAATTAACTATTCCAGAAATATCCCAAACGATAATACTTACGAGATTTGAAGGAAAAACTGGGGGAGCATCAAAAGAAGAAGTAAAAACATTAGCCAAGATAAAGGGAACAATGGTATTTTTTCTCTCGGCAAGCATAGCAGAAAACCTGCAAAAGACTTTAGAAGAGGTCTTACCAATTGACACTCCGGTAGCCATAGCCTACAAAGTATGTCATAAAGAAGAAAAGTTTTTATTTGGTTCGTTGAAGGACCTTCATTCTTTACTTAAAGAACACAACATAAAGAGGACAGCTTTAATTTTTGTAGGAGAAGCCTTAAAGGCGGTTAAAGAAAATTTAAACAAAAGGTCTAAATTGTATGGAAAAGAACTTAATGTCTAACATAGCAATTTTTTATCTAAACAATAAAGGGTTAAAATTGGCAAAGGAAATTTTCCAATTTTTTCCCCATGCTAAAGTAGCTAAGTTTAGCCAAGATGAAGTAAAACGAAGTTGGGAAGATTCTTCAGCCCTTTTATTCATCATGGCAGTAGGGATTGTAGTTAGGACTATAGCTCCTTTGATAAAGAACAAGAAGGAGGATCCTGCTGTTTTGGTGATAGATGAAGAAGGAAAACATGTAATTCCACTTCTTGGCGGACATCAAGCTCGAGCAAACGAATTGGCAACCACACTAGCAACTCTAATTAACGCAACCCCAGTAATCACCACATCCTCCGACATCAATAACCTCCCTGCCCTCGACCTCTGGATTGAACGCTGTCAACTCTTTATTCAAAATCCTTCTATTCTTCCTAAAATCATGTCAAAATTTATAGAAAATAAGAAAATAAAAATTTACATCAACTCAGATTTGATTCGAGTGCCCATTTTTTATGAGCATTTTCAAGTTGTAAAAGAGGCTAAATTTGCGGACATTATAATCACGAACAAAAAGTTAGAAGTAAACGAAGAACAGCTTGTTCTTATCCCTCGTAATTTAGTCGTTGGATTAGGTTTTCATGATTGGATTACAAGTGAGGAAATTGAAGAGGCGATAAAGCAAGTGTTTAATGAGGAGGGTTTGTATTTTGAAGGCTTAAAAGGAGTTGCAACTCTTGAAAAGAAGGCAAAGAATGAGGCTTTGCAAGAGTTTTCTCGAAAATATGGACTTCGTGTGTTTAGTTATACCCCAGAGGAATTGCAAGAGGTAAAAGGGTTTAGTTTTTCTCCTATTGTGGAAAGGGTTATTGGAGTTTCCTCTGTTTGCGAACAATCTGCCATACTTGCCAGTCAAGGGAGGCTTATTGTTCCGAAAAGAGTTTTTAAAGACTTAACAATAGCTGTTGCCGAGGCTTCATACTATGTTAAAGGTAAAGTATATGTGGTAGGTATTGGGCCAGGAAGCTTATTCTACATCACACCAAAAGCTATAAATGCAATTAGAGAAGCAGAGGTTATAATAGGATACAAAACTTACATAGATCAAATAGAAAGTCTGATTAAAGACAAAAAGGTATTTGCTTATGGTATGACTGAAGAGGTAAAAAGAGCAAAGACTGCTATTGAGTATGCTTTAAAAGGGATGATAGTTTCTGTGGTAAGTGGAGGGGATCCTGGAGTTTATGGGATGGCAGGTTTAATCTTTGAAATCTTAGCTCAAAACAATCTTGAAGTTGAAGTAGAGGTCATACCAGGTATCTCAGCTTTCAATGCGGTATCAAGCAAGGTGGGCGCTCCAATCATGAACGATTTCGCCTGTATAAGTCTTTCTGATAGACTTACTCCCTGGGATGAGATAGAAAAAAGATTAGAATATGCAGCCAAATCAGATTTTGTCATTATTCTTTATAATCCAAAAAGCTCAAAAAGGAAAGAAAACTTAACCAAAGCAAAGGAAATAATACTTAAGTATAGAGATAATAACACGCCGGTTGCCATAGTAAAGAATGCCACTCGAGAAGGAGAAGAGGTAATTCTTACAACTTTAGAGGAGATGGATTCCTATCCTGTTGATATGAATACCACCATAATTATAGGTAATTCCCAAAGCTATATTTATAAAAATTTCTTTATAACTCCAAGAGGATATAGAAGGAAGTATGAAAAGGAGTATGAACTTATCAGCCATCTTGTGGGATGAATCTCATCTTTGGGGTATTTGGCTTTTTGATGCTCTTATGAAAAGCGGGATTGCTTTTGATTTAATAAAAGCTGAAGATTTAAAGAGTATTGAAAGATACAAAGTGCTTTTTGTTCCGGGTGGTTGGGCAAGCAACAAACTTAAGGCTATCAATGAGGAAGGGAAAGAGCTTATAAAAGAATTCGTCAAGAATGGTGGAGTTTATTTTGGAATATGTGGTGGGGCGGGCTTAGCTACTAAAGAAGGGCTTTGTTTAGTTGATGTAAGAAGGAAAAAAGATAGGGTTCCAAGCTTTAGCGGACCCTTCTTAGCAAACCTCTCAGAACATCCTTTATGGAAGGATATAAAAAAACCAAAGTTTTACCTATGGTGGCCTTCTGAGTTTGAAATTGAAGACTCCGAAATCAAGGTTTTAGCAACATTTAAAAAGGCATTAGCTCAAGCCTATAGTTCAGACCTTCCTGTTTTTGATTTTGAAGGAAATTGGGAAGAATTAGAAAGTCTTTACGAAATAAAACTCAACCCAAATAGGATGAAAAACAGCCCTCTTTTCGTTGAAGCAAAAGTAGAAAAAGGTAAAGCTTTTCTTTCACTTATTCATTTCGATACCCCAAAGGATAAAAGGGGAATAAAGGTTTTCCAAAATCTTAAAGAATATCTAAACCTTTCTGAGTTCAGTTCAGTTAAAACCGATCAAAAAAATAAACTTGGGAGAGATGAAAAAAAGATCAAAATCATTGAGGAACTGTATAAAGAGACAAAGAATCTAATCTCTTTTGGGGAGAGGAATTTTCTCTTTTTTAAAAGATATGATTTTATGTATCAATGGAGAAGAGGAATAAGAGGCTTTGAATATATAAATCTTTACTTTATGATAAAGAGGATAAAAAGTGAATTACCTCAAAACAATGAGTTATTTTCTCTAATAAATAAAGAAGAAATAGAAAAGCTTTTAGAAGAGTTAAAAAACTTTATTAAAAAGGCAAAAGAGCTTCTAATCAAAGAAAGGATAGCTTTACAAAAAGCTAAGTTAACTTTTAACTACTCAGAAGATGAAACACTGAGTTCAATAAGAAATGAGCTTTTTGGTAATAAAAAAAGCTATGGTGGTTTATATAAGAATCTGATAGAAAAAGTTGATAAAATCATCTATAGGATCCTTAAAGAAAAGCTTAGCTAAGTAAGATGTTAGCGTTTGTTATAGGTGGGATTAAAAGCGGAAAGACTAAGTTTGCTCTAAAAAAGGCTGAAGAGCTTAACAATTCTAAGCTATACTATATTGCTACAGCAAGAGCCATTGATGAAGAAATGAAAGAGCGCATAGAAAGACATAAGATAGAACGGGGAGAAAAATGGATAACGATTGAAGAGCCTATTGATATAGATGCGGTCTTAAAAAGGATTCCTAAAGGGTCTGTAATTGTAATAGATTGTTTAACAACTTGGTTAACCAATTTATTGATAGAAAACTATAATGTTGAAGAGAAAACTATTAAACTCCTTGACATCTTGTTAAAGAAAAAAACAGATTTAGATCTTTTTTTAATCTCAAACGAGGTTGGATTAGGTATAATTCCGGATAATCCACTTGGTAGAAAGTTTATAGACCTTTCTGGGAAGTTACATCAAAAGGTGGCTCAAATAGCGGATGAAGTTTATTTTATTATCTGTGGCTGTGAAATAAAAGTAAAATAATTTATTCTTCACAAGTATAAAAAAAAATACTATGAAGGTAGTTAAGAAAAAATTAAACTTCAAAAAAAACCAACTAAAAATTGCTGAGGGTTAACCATGGTAAGGATTTTTGTTTATGGAACGTTGAGAAAGGGTGAGTGTAGAAACTATCTTTTAGAGGATTCTCAATTTCTTGGATATGCAAGGGCAAAGGGATATCTTCTTTACAATATAGGTGCTTACCCAGGGATGGTTGAAGGAGACGGAGAGGTTGTAGGCGAGGTCTATGAAATACCTGAAAGCTTGCTTGAAAAGCTCGATTGGGTCGAAGGTGTTCCAGACTTATTTCGTAGGGAACTGATTGAGGTAACGCTTGAAAACGGTCAAACTATTTCTGCCTATGCTTATATTTATAACAGAAAAATAGATAACAAACTACTTATTTCATCAGGTGATTGGAAAGATGTAAGCAAAGTATACACAGACTAAAAAATTAAGGAGGTGAAAAAAATGAAAATAAAGCTTATTTTTGATGAAAAAGAGGAGGTTTTAGCAGAACTTTTTGATACAGATTGTGCAAAAGCTATTTACAGTATTTTACCTATTGAAGCGAGCCTAAATACTTGGGGAGATGAATTCTATTTTTCTATCCCTTTAGAATATCCTCTTGATGATACCGCAACCCTTAAAGTTAAGGCAGGAGATATTGGATATTGGCCTCCTGGGAAAGCAATAGCTATCTTTTTTGGTCCTACTCCAGCTTCAGTAGATGAAAATCCAGTTCCTGCAAGTGAAGTCAACTTAATAGGTAGGCTTTTAGACGACCCAGCTAAGCTTAAAGAGTTTAAAAAATTTAAGAAAATAAAAATAGTTTCTTTTTAAAAAACTTATATTTAAAAACTAAAGCCGATATAAGCCTATGGCTTTTTCAATAAACCACTCTACGTGCCGTCTTCGAGCTAAAATGAAAAAACCCTCTAATATATCTTACTCGCTTTTACTGGTAGTGTCTCATTAATCGTGTAAAGACTTGAGAGAACAGGAAGGGCATGATAGTTTTTTCAAGAAATCCCGACCCAAAATCACTAAACAACTCTCAACTCTAACAGGAAATTCTTAGGCTCCTTTCAACAGTTCGTCAAGGCATTAATGAGCCTGTTCAAAAAAGTTTCGCTTCTTCCCTGTCCTCCCGAGCGGTAACGAGCCATTCCCGCATCACCCTGTCTTTTCGAGCGTTAGAGAGAAATCTCCTTCGTTTGGCAGGGAAAGACTAAAGGGATGTCTTCTCACTTCGTTCGGGGGAACAATAAAAAGGGGTTCGGGGGAACAGAAAAGGTGGCACAGGACAACCTGGGCACAGGGCAACATGTGAATGATACCCCCTTGGTTGACGCCTCGGGACGGCGACATGAAGACTTGCACCAACTTTTAAAACAGCCTCAGACATTAATTAAACCTCTTATGCTTAAAGAAAGAGAAAGATATACTTCCAGATGAAAGGTCGGTGGGAAACTTATCGGGGCGAGAGGATTTGAACCTCCGACCCCCTGCTCCCAAGGCAGGTGCGCTCCCAGGCTGCGCTACGCCCCGGAAGAAAAAGAAAAAAAAATAACTGTCGACAGTGACGACAACTTAAACAAAGTCATAATCTTCAAAACAAGCAACGTCATAACGCTCACCATAACGCTCAAAGCAATCATAACGCTCAAAGCAGGCTCTTAAGCTCTTAAATCCATTCTTTCACTTTCAAAAGTGCTACTTTCAAAAGTGCTTGATTTTTATGGTTACTTTCACGTGCATTTACTAAAGAACAAAAACAAAAAAGGGGGCGGCTTCTATGACACAAGCTCAGCTCCTTAAACACTTGCAGTTTTGCAAATTTCGTTATAACGGCTACGGAGAGGAGGTCTTTCAGGAAGCTTGCTTAATAGCCCTACAACGCTACAAAACGCTTGATAATGTAAATCAATCTCTTTTCTCACGAATTTGCAAAGAAGCAGCAAGAACACTCTTAAGACATCGGAAATATGAAATAACTTTCTCGCAACTACAAAGCTACGAAGATGATGAAGAGAAAAACTTTGAAGACACGCTCGCCGACCTCCGCACGGATGCTTTGGATAACCTCTTAAATGACCTCCGCTTTGAAAAAAATCATGAGGATGTTCATGATAAAAACCTTGTTTCTCTAGTTTCTTTCTCTAATAAAGAACAACTAACCCCTTTTCAATTAACGCTTCCATTACATCTTTTGCAGAGCAAAACAAGCCATATAAACCATGAAGGAGGTGCAACATGGACATGGAGAGGAACCCCCACCCCCTACCCCTCCCAAAAGAGCAGCAAGGGGTAGGCAGCTCCTCCACACCGCTCCACTCCCAAGATTATAGGGTATTGCATTTTTCAAATTTGTCAAGTAATTCTATGGGGCTGTTCAAAAATTTTAATTAAGGATTAAATTATTAAACTATGAGGAGAAGTGTTTTGACTTTGAAGCATTTATATAGTTTTGTAAAGTCCTATTTTCAGAG
>Ga0081519_100143_pt1 | contig 14066 bp, 9 predicted proteins | sample ConSprmetagenome_FD_70987 | JGI IMG/M metagenome (GOLD analysis project Ga0081519, IMG submission 70987) | Hot spring microbial streamer communities from Conch Spring, Yellowstone National Park, USA - C T=80-84 v2 (version 2) | ecosystem: Environmental > Aquatic > Thermal springs > Hot (42-90C) ...
CCTAAAGCTTTTGCCAACTCATAAAATGACTTTCCTTGATTATATCCCAGTTCAACGAGTATAAAACCGCCTTCTTGTAAAAGTTTAGGTCCATGCTGGAGGATGAGCTCATAAAACTCAAGACCTGTTTTCCCAGAAACAAGGGCAATCCTTGGTTCAAACAGTCTAACCTCTTCGTCAAGGGTTTCAAACTCCTCTTCCGAAATATAAGGGGGGTTGCTAACAATGGCTGTAAAAAGAGGTTTTTCCTTGAATGGCTTTAGGACATCTCCAAGGATTAAATATAACCTTGAGCTTACTCCATGAAGGTCTGCGTTCCTTTGGGCAACCTTTAGGGCTTCCTTGCTTATGTCAACACCAAAGGCAATGTAGTTTGGTCTTTCAAGAAGGATGGTAATGGCAAGAATGCCTGAGCCTATACCTAAGTCTAAGATAACTCCTTGCGGTGGAGCTACTTCCAAAAAATGCTCGATCAAAACCTCTGTTTCCGGTCTTGGTATTAAAACCCCCCTTTCCACATAAAAGGGTCTACCAAAGAAATAGGCTACACCAAGGATGTAGGGCAAAGGCTCGCCAGTTAACCTTCGGGATAGGATGTGGTTTAGCGTCTCATCCGGCACTTCTTCTTCAAGCTTTAGCCAGACATTTAAAAGGGAAACACGAAGGAGATGAGCAAGGATTTCCAAGGCTTCCCTTTTTGCGCGGTCCTCAGGGAGCTTTTGGGTTAAGGCTTTTGTGAGAAATTTTAAAGCTGAGCTAACCTTCACTTATTTCAACGTAAGTCGGTTTAGCACAATCTCTATTATCTCCTCTTCATTTTTTAGCCGAACCAACTTTGTTTCAACTCTAAAATGCTCCTCTGCCTTGACTAAAAAGGGCACCAGGGTCCTTTTGCGTTCACTTTCGTGGGCTAAAATTATATGCCCTTCGGGCTTAAGATAGGATTTAAATAGGTTAAAAAGAGGCTCAAATAGGGAAGATTTTATGACTACTTCGGCGCCGGCGATAACATCGAATTTTTTATCAAGGTTTGGGTTAGTCCAGTCAAGAGTTTTAACGCTAAGCTCTAAGCCCTGCTCTTCCGCTGAACGCTTAAGAAGTTTGAGAGGAAGCTCCTCTTTATCGGTTGCTAAGACCCTATGACCGAAGGCAGAAGCAAAAAGAGAGGGGATACCAAGCCCAGCACCAATCTCTAAGATGTCAAGTGGGGGAGGAAGACTTGTCAAGTATTCAGCAAGGGCAAGGCTTGCAGGCCAAATCATCACCCAAAAAGGAAAGCGATGAACCTCTAAGAAAGGGTCGCCCTGAAAGACATCTTCAAGTCTCGCTGGTCGATAAACATAAAGCCTTTTTCCTTTTAGGCAAACTTCTTCTTTATCGAGAGAAAGAGTGTTTAGGCTCATCTTCTGCGTCCTCGCTTTTATCTTCCATCTTAATAGAGATTATTGAGGAATTCAATAATTTATTTTATTTTTGGTTTGTCGTTATAATTGGGATGGAAAGTTCTCGCCTATGCTTGGGAGGGCAAAAGAATTAGGCGAGCAGATGCTTCCTCTACAAAATTGTGATGGAGACTCCTTGCCTCACGGCTCGGGGTAAGAATAAAAAGTGGGTTCGAGGAACAATCGTACCTAGTCTTTTCGAGCGCAGCGAGAAACCTCCCTGTGCTAAGGAAAGACTAAAGTAAGACCCCTCACTTCGTTCAGGGTGACAGAAAAGAGGCTCAGGGGAACATTGAGACTGTATTGAAACATTACCAAAATAAATTCAAACAAATGGCTTTCCGCATTAGATATAGTAGTAAATTAGGGCATTAATCTTTTTACTTCTGGAAGCTTATCAAAATCTTCGTCATAAGAATAAATTTCTTTTACTCCATGCTCTAACATAAAAAAATAATTAAAAAGGTCTGCAAAAGAAACTTTTGTATGAGAAAATACTTCTAAGGCTTTTTCAAACTTAAATTAATTAGAGGCAAAACTAAATCTCTTATTTCTTCTTTTGAAAGTTTATAATACTTTTGAAGAGTAAATATCTATTAATGGGCTTGTGATCGCTTTTTCTTCTCCTTTTTCTATTTTCTTTAATAATTCTAAAACTTTATAAGCTTTCTCTTCGTTATCTTTTGTAATATAACGAAGAAATATGTTAGTATCTAAGAATTTTCTCATTTAAGTTCTTCTATTACATTTTTTGCTATTTCTTCTTCTACGAAATCCCTTATTTCTTTGAACTTTTCTGGCTTACTAACTGCCTTTACTTTTCCAAAATTTTCTTCAAGCGTTGATTTTAGAGGAACGATTTTTACTTCATTGCCCTCAACTATAAAACCTATCCTTTCTCCAGATTTCACGCCAAGAATTTCCCTTATTTTTTTGGGCAATGTAATTTGAAATTTTTTAGTAAGAACCGAGGAACTTGTAAGGTTTTTTAACACTTCTTACCTCCATCAAAGTATTACCTTACTTTAGTTATTATAATTTTTTAAGGATCACTATTCAAGGACTTAAAAAGGTTTATTGTTAATATTTTGAAATGTTCTATTGAGGAAGTATCCTTCCTATATTTTCGAGAAAACGACAAGCACTAAGCTGGTGCACATTAAAAAAGTTGATCATTATGGTGACTGCCCGGTCGCCAAATATTTTTACAGGCGAGCAAATGCTTCCCCTACAAAATTGTAATGGAGACCCCTCGGCTTGCGCTTAGGACGAAAAAATGGGGCGTTCTTGGCGTAAAAAGGGTGGTCGCGGAGGACTGGAGACTTAAGATAAAATCCCCATTTCCTCAAGAGCATTTAGCACCATCTCTAGGGTTATTTTTTTCATGCAGAGCATATCTTCACAAGTCCTTTTAAAGCAGGGGCGGCAAGGAAGGTCAACTTTAACCACCCTGTAAGTTGTGCTCCAAGGTCCGGTTCGGTTTGAGGCTGTAGGACCAAAAAGGGCTACTATCGGTTTATCAAGGGCGCTTGCAATATGCATTGGACCTGTATCAACGGTGATCACCACCTCAGAATTCCTGATGACATAGACGAGCTCCTTCAAGCTTAGCTTATCAAAAAGAGTAAAAACCCTCGGAAACTTTTTAGAAACCTCTTCTGCCCAGACCTTATGGTCTCCGCTCCCAACAAGATAGATGGTATGCTGTGGAAACTTTATAAGAAGTTTCTCTATCAAGTCTTCCCAGTTCTTAGGAAGCCACTCTTTAGTTTTCCATCGGGCTGAAGGAACAATCACAAAATAGGGAATTGATAGAACGCTTACTTTTTCCTCGGGCAAGATGATATCCCTTGGTATATCTCGAAAATTGTTAAATTCCTGAGGGATGCTTACACCAAGCAACTTAAGAGCTGATCGGGTTAGCTTTAAATAGCGAAGGACAGCATGGAGCTCGGGGTCGTAAGGGGAAAGCCGATGGGTGTAGAAAAGCGGGCTTCCCTCCCGATGATTAGAAAACCCCACCTTATACTTAGCTCTTGCCATCCCGCAAATGACCCCGCTTTTCAAGAGCCCTTGATAATCTATGACAAGGTCAAACCTTTCGCTCCTTACTTCCTTAAAAAGCTTAAATAACTCCCGAGGAGATTTTAAATAGTCCTTAGGAGGGGTAAAAAGTCTAACAATTTGAGAGTGCCCGTAGAGCAAATCTTTGTAAGCCTCTTCAATTACCCAAAAGATATCTTCGTTTGGCAAACACTCTTTGATCAGTTTTAAAGAGGGCAAGGTTTGGACTACATCGCCAAGGGCTGAGAGTTTGACGATAAGAATTGCCAATTTTGCCCTAGAGCTCGCCTAAGATATAGCTCACTGCTTCCTTAAGATTTTTGGCGATAAAGTCTGGCTTGACCTCTTTTTTAGGTAGAACATATTCCAGCTCACCTTTGCCGTAGCCGGTCAAAACTAAAATTCCCTTGAGACCGGCATTTTTAGCAAGCTCTACATCGATTAGTCTATCGCCGATCACGAAGCTTTTCTCCCGGTCGATGGGATACTTTTTAAAGGCAAGATCAAGAAGACCCGTCTTTGGTTTCCGGCAGGAGCAGTTATCGTTAGGATGATGAAGGCAGACAAAAAATTCCTCGATCTTTACCCCTCTTCGTCTAAGCCTTCTTTCAATCATAGAATTGATTTTAAACACAAGCTCTTCAGGGAAATAGCCCCTTGCTGGACCGCTTTGGTTCGTAACCACAAAGAGGAGATAGCCCCTATCTGTTAACCTCTTTAAAGCCTCGGCAACCCCCGGCAAAAGCTTTAGCCTTGAAGGGTGGTTTAAATAGCCAACCTCCTCGTTTATCGTCCCATCCCTGTCAAGAAAAACTGCGGGCTTAAGCTGTTCCACCATTCTTCCCCTTCATTGAATATGAAACTTATACTCCCAAGGATTTAGCTCTCGGTTTATCTTAAGCTGGGATTTAAAAGCAAACTTTTTCTCTATCTCTTCAAGGAAGTTTATTTCCTCGCTTACAACCTCGGAGATGTGGGGGCTTATTTCGATGATTACCGTTTTATTCTTTAGGTGTTTGCCTATTCGATAAAGCCTTCTTAAAAGCTCATAGTAAACGGTTCTTTTACTTTTTATCTTACCTTCGCCATGGCAGAGAGGACAGGGTTCTAAAAGGAGCTCGTAGAGAGAATCCCTTCTCCTCTCCCTTGTCATTTCAAGGAGTCCAAAAGGAGAAATTGGGAGGTAGCTATTCTTAGCCTTGTCTTTTCTTAAGGCGTTAATCAAGGTTTCAACCACCTTTTTCTTATGCTCCTCAAGGTCCATGTCTATAAAATCAACAACGATTAAGCCCCCGATGTTCCTTAGCCTTAATTCTCGAGCGATCTCTTGAGCAGCCTCAAGGTTGATCTTAAACACCGTATCCTCTAAGTCTTTATCCCCCACAAAACGACCGGTGTTGACATCTATAGCGGTCAAAGCCTCGCAGGGCTCGATAATGATAAAACCTCCAGATTTTAACCAGACCTTCCGGGAAAGGAGCTTTTTTACATCGATGTTTACCCCATGAGCAGAAAATATGTCCTCTGACCCCTCATATAGCTTTAGATATTCAAGCAAGCGAGGGTAGTACTTTCCTAAAAAGTCTTGAAGCTCTTTAAAAAACTCAGCATCGTCAACTAAGATGAGGTCTACCTCTCGATTAAAAAGGTCTCTTATAGCTCGAAAAGCAATATTTAGCTCCTCATAGACTAAGGCTGGTGCCATAGCTCTTTTTGCCTTTTCTTTTATGTTTTCCCAAAGACAGAGTAGAAATTCCATTTCTTCCTTCAGAACCTCTTCATCAGCCCCCTCAGCTGCGGTGCGAATTATCCAACCTGAGTTAGGAGGTCTAAGCTTTTCCACTAATTCTTTGAGCCGAGCACGCTCAGCCTCATCCTTGATCTTCCTTGAGACCCCGATACGGTCTAAAAGAGGAAGGTAGACAAGATAATGTCCTGGAATAGTGAGATTGGTGGTTAACCTTGCGCCTTTAGTGCCGAGCGGCTCTTTAACAACCTGCACCAAAATCTCTTGTCCCTCTCGCAAGGACTTAAGAGCAGAGGGTGAAGCTGGTTCTTCTTTATCCCAGAGTACTTCTCCCTTAGGGAAAACATCTTCGCTGAACAAAAAGGCTGTTCTTTCAAGCCCAATGTCTATGAAAGCCGAGTTTATCCCAGGAACGACTCTAACTACTCTTCCCTTGTAGATGTTTCCTACGACGCCTTTATCCTTTGGTCTTTCAACCGCATACTCAACGAGCGTGTCATCCTCAAGAAGACCAACCCTTATCTCGAAGGGACTGTAACTTATGAGAAGCTTAGCCATAAAGTCGTTGCAAAAATCTGTAAACGAGTTGAGAGAGGGCTTGGCTTGCCCTCTTAGATACCGCTACGACCTCTTCAAAAAGGATCGGTTTAAAGTTATCAGGGTCGTTCACGTTGGAGATGACCGAGATGGCTAAAACCTTTAGCCCTGCATGATTGGCAACGATAACTTCAGGCACAGTTGACATGCCTACCGCATCTGCACCTATCATCCTCAAAAACCTTGTCTCAGCAGGAGTCTCTAAACTTGGACCAGGAACCGCTACATACACACCCTCTTGTAAGCTCATTCCCAACTCCTCTGAAACCTCTTTAATAAGCCTTCGTAGTCCAGGGTCGTAAGCTGAGCTTAAGTCTGGAAACCTTGGACCCCAGAGCTCATGATTGACCCCTCTCAATGGGTTGTCAGGAATAAGGTTAATGTGATCCCGGATTACCATTAGGTCTCCCGGCCTAAAATCTAGGTTCAACCCGCCCGCAGAATTGGTTGCCAGATAAACCTCGGGCTTAAAGAGCGTTAACACCCTAAGCGGAAGGGTTAATTCCTTAGCAGAATATCCCTCGTAATAATGAAACCTACCAGAAAGCAGGGCTACTTCAACTTTTCCCAAAACACCAAATATCAACTCCCCAGCATGAGTTTCAACCGTTGACCTTGGAAAGTATGGAATTTTCTTGTATGGGACAACCAAGACCCGTTCAACTAAATTTGCTAATTCGGTTAAACCCGTCCCTAAGGTGATTACAACCTTTGGGGGAAAGGGAGCAATGTTCTTTAAAAAGGTGTAGGCTCTTTCTACCTTTTTAGTATACCGGTCCTTCATACTTGTCGAGGTCAAAGGTGGTTAGCCTTGGTCTTCCTAATTCGTCAATCTCAAAGACGCGAACCTTTATTTCATCACCTATCTTGAAATTACTCCTCAAATCTCTGGGCGGGCTTTCCATCTTTGATACATGAAGAAGCCCAACCCTTCCAGGCAAAATTTCTACGAACAATCCATATGGCTCAATTCTCACAATTTTACCGGTGTAGGTCTTTCCAACCTCCACTTCGGCAAGGAGGGCAAAGATCTCTCTTTTTGCCGCCTCTAAATCTTCCCTCCTCTTGCCAGTAATGGAAACTTTACCCCCTTCAAGCACCCAGATAACCGTGTTTGTCCTTTCCCGGATCTCTTTTACGGTTTTACCACCTGGTCCGATGATTAGCGGAGCCTTTTCTTCAGGGACCTGCACAATTTCGATTAATGGAGCATAGGGGGATAGCTCAGGACGAGGCTTTGGACAGGCAGAATACATCTTGTCAAGGATGACAAACCTTGCCAACTTTGCCCTCTCAAGGGCAGATATCAAAATCTCTTCGGTAATCCCTTTGACCTTGAGGTCCATCTGCAAGCTTGTGATACCGTCATAGGTTCCGGCGACCTTAAAATCCATGTCTCCAAGCTGGTCTTCGTCGCCCAATATATCAGTAAGGATGATGTTCCGTTCATCTTGCCGAACAAGCCCCATGGCAACGCCAGCCACATGCTTAGGTAGAGGCACGCCTGCATCAAAAAGAGCTAAAGAGCTCGCACAGACCGTGGCCATTGAGGATGACCCGTTTGAAGAGAGGACATTAGCCACTACGCGAATGATGTAGGGAAATTCCTCTTCAGGCGGAATGAAAGGCTCGATTGCCCTTTCAGCTAAGGCACCATGCCCGATTTCCCTCCTCCTTGGCGGTCCCCAGGGTCTTGCATCTCCGGTGCAGAAGGGAGGGAAGTTGTAGTGGAGCATGAAGCGTTTAAAGGTTTCCCCTTCAAAGATGGTTTCAACAAGCTGAGCCTCTTCCCTTGAACCAAGGGTTACAGTTGCGTAGACTTGGGTTTGCCCCCTGCTAAAGATGGCAGAGCCATGAGGCCTCTCAAAGGGATGAAGGTTTATCTTGATCTCTCTTATATCCTCGGGACGCCTCCCATCTATCCTTAGCCCAGTTTCAAAGAGCTTTCTTCGCATTGTTTCGCTGACAAGCTTCTTGAAGTAATACTGAGAAAGAACCTGAAGTTCGGGCTCTATGCTTTGTGAAACCTCCTCAAAGACCTCCTGCAAAGCCTTTCTTCTTTCAAGCTTATCCGGAATGCTTAAAGCTAGCTCAACCTTCTTTTCCGAGAGCTCTTTTAATCTTTTGTAGAAAACCTCATCAAAAGGCTTGATGAGCTCTTCTAACTTTTTCCTGTTTAGCCTTTGAGCTAATTCTTTCTGGGCTAAAATCAGAGGTTCGCCAACCTTTAAAGCATAAAAAATTGCTGAAACAACTTTATCCTCAGGGACCTCTTTTCCGCCTCCCTCCACCATGATGACAGAGCCTTCCCTAAAGCTCACGATAAGGTCAAGCTCTGACCTTTGCCGTTCCTCATACGTAGGATTGGGAACAAAAGTACCATCAACCAAACCGATTCGCAGCGCCCCGCATGGTCCATGGAAGGGAATGGGAGAAATGGTTAAAGCGGCCCCTCCTCCTATGATGCTTAAAACATCTGGGTCGTATTTTTCATCAGCAGAGAGAGTAAGAACTGTAACTACCACTTCGTAATTAAAGCCCTCTGGGAAAAGAGGACGAAGAGTTCTGTCTATCACTCTGGAGACAAGGATCTCCCTATCCGTTGGCTTCCCCTCCCTTTTGATAAAACCCCCAGGGATCTTGCCCCAGGCTGAGCTTTGCTCTCGATAGTCAACGGTGAGAGGAGTAAAATCTAAAGCCGCAGATGGCGTTTCTCCTAAGCAGACAGTAGCTAAGACAGCTGTGCCACCCTGTTTGACTACGACCGAACCACTTGCAAAAAGAGCTAATTCGCCCGTTTCAATAATTATCGGGTCTTCCTTTCCGACATTTACCTCTACCCTCTCCATATGCACCTCTTAAAGACCGTCTCAAGACTTTTAGAAGAAATTTAAGGTTTTAATGTAAAATAAAACCTGATATTTGCAAGGATGTAGTAAATCTTCATGGGCAGAGGGGGACCTAGCGGGAGCGAGAGACCATCACTTCCTTCGGGAGGTCGTCCCTAGGGGGCAATTCCTCAACTCCGTTCGGGATGACAGAAGGGCAGGTTCTCCGTGGCTTGATAGCGATTCTTTTTTGTCTATAATACTGCTTTATGCTACCCGTTGTCCTAACCATTGCTGGTTCGGATTCTGGCGGGGGTGCTGGTATCCAAGCAGACCTAAAGACCTTTTTTGCTCATGGAGTTTACGGCACAACTGTAATCACTGCCATCACCGCTCAAAACACTCTGGGAGTTTACGCTATTGAAGATGTTTCGTCTGAGCTCATCTACCTTCAAGCAAAAGCGGTCTTTGAGGATTTTTCTCCAGTTGCGGTAAAAATTGGGATGCTCTCAAGGGAGGAAACAGTGGCTACTGTGGTAAAAATACTAAAAGAATTTAAGCCTAAATGGATCGTTCTTGACCCGGTTATGGTAGCAAAGAGCGGAACCCCTTTGCTTAAAGAAGAGGCTATAGCGCTTTTTAAATCTCAACTTTTACCCTTAGCCTCTGTCGTTACCCCAAACATTCCTGAAGCAGAGGTCCTTACCGGAATTAGTATAAAATCTGTTGAAGATATGAAGGAATCCGCAAGGTATCTTGTTGAGGTACTTGGCGTTGGCTCTGCTTTAGTAAAGGGTGGGCACTTAGAGGGTGACCCTACGGATGTATTCTATAATGGAAAAGAATTTTGGGTTTTATCCGGAAAAAGAATAACAACTAAAAGCACTCATGGGACTGGCTGTACTTTATCTTCAGCCATTGCCGCAAACTTAGCTTTAGGCTACGATTTGCTAACTTCAGTAAAAAGGGCTAAAGTCTATGTAGAAAAGGCTATTGAAAGGGCAATTCCTGTTGGGAAAGGAACCGGTCCGTTAAATCATTTGTGGAATGTAAGTTTTGAATGGAGCTAAGAGAATTTTGGTGGAGGCGGCGGGAATCGAACCCGCGTCCGGAGTAAGCTTCGGGTTAAACTCCTACAGGCTTAGCCTGTGGTTTACCTCTCGTAGAGAGCCGGTCACAGGCACCCAGACCCTCTACCAGATGGGATCCTCTCTCGGGTATAAGCCTCCCACCAAAGCTTATACCCAAAGCCTGCTTCGGTCACGCCCCTTAAGCACCGCAGGCAAGTAGCTTAAGGGACGTGGCAGCTCTTAGATTAGGCTGCCAAAGCGTAGGAGTATTCGTCGGCAGTTGTTTTTTTGCACCCTTTTTTACGTGGCGGGCGCAACCACGGCCTGCAGTTTAACCCTAACTTACCCCGTCGAACCCTTTCGCCCCCACTTTTCAAAGACCTAAATAAAAAATAACACATCTTTTTCCCTTGTAAAGAGCCCCCCTTACAGCCAACCTTTCTCTTCGTAAACTATTCTTCCTGTTCCAGCAGGAATGAGCCTTCCAACGATAACGTTTTCCTTCAACCCTCTTAGATAATCTACCTTTCCAGCAATACACGCCTCAGTAAGCACTCTGGTTGTCTCCTGGAAGGAAGCAGCTGACAACCAAGAATCGGTCATTAATGCTACCTTCGTGATACCCATGATCACTGGTTCCGCTTGGGCTGGTCTTCCTCCTTGGGCAAGGACCTTTTCGTTGACCTCTTCAAACTTCACCCTATCCACTATCTCGCCAATCATAAAATCAGTATCTCCAGCCTCTTTGATCTTCACCTTCTTAAGCATCTGCCTTACAATAACCTCAAAATGCTTGTCATGGATCTTAACACCCTGCGCGCGATAAACCTGCTGAATTTCTTCCACTAAAAACCTAGCCACTCCTTTCACACCTTGCACTCTAAGGATATCATGAGGATTGGGTGTGCCCTCAATCAAAGCATCTCCAGGTCTTATGTAATCTCCCTCTCTTACAACAATATGCTTCCCCTTAGGTATCTGATACTCAATCGGTTCGCCTACCTCAGGTTGAATGGTTAAAACCTTTCTACCCCTAACATCCTTCTCAAAGACAACCCTACCCTCAATCTCGCTCACTATGGCATGGTCCTTAGGCTTCCTTGCCTCAAAAAGGTCAGTAACTTTAGGCAAACCACCGGTTATGTCCTTAGCCTTAACGATTTCTCGCGGAATTCTTGCAATGATATCGCCAGCCTCGACATAATCTCCCTCGTTTACGCTGATGATGGCTCCAACTGGTAGCTCATACCTTGCCTTACCACGCCCGTCAGGAAGGTCAATCGTCCTACCTTTTTCGTCCTTTATTGAAATCCGCGGACGATAATCTGTGAGCTTGTAATCTCTTACAATACGCATCATTCGCCCTGTAGTAGGGTCAATCTTCTCGTCTATGGTCACGCCCTCTATGATATCTCCAAACTTCACTCTACCTGAAACTTCAGTGATGATAGGAAGTGTATATGGGTCCCACTCCACAAGGAGGTCGCCTGGTTTTACCGCTTCCCCCTCCTTTACTTTAATCTTTGCCCCGTAAGTAACAGGATATTTTTCTAACACTCTACCATCAGGACCGATGATGGCAATCTCTCCCTGTCTGTTCAGAGAAACAAGCGCCCCGTCTGGACGTTCCACATACCTGATGTTTAAATACTTAACCACTCCGTGGCTCTGAGCGATGTGTTCGCTACGCTCCCTTACGCCGCCAACAGCACCACCGATATGAAAGGTTCTCATGGTTAACTGTGTTCCGGGCTCACCGATCGACTGGGCAGCGATGATCCCAACCGCCTCGCCAAGCTCAACAAGCCTACCAGTTGCGAGATCCCTGCCATAACACATGCGACAAACACCAAACTTTGCTTCGCAAGTCAAAACAGACCGGATCATCACCTTGTCGATTCCAGCTTCCTTTAACTTCTTTGCCTTAGCCTCGTCGATCTCCTCGTTTGCCCGCACTAAAACCTCGCCAGTTACCGGGTCAACGATGTCTTCCAAAGCTACCCTTCCAAGCACCCTCTCCCAAACAGGATCTACGATCTCACCGCCCTCGGTAAGATGCCCTACTTCAATGCCGTCGATAGTCCCGCAATCTTCTTCAGTCACCATACAATCCTGAGCAACGTCCACAAGTCTTCTTGTAAGATATCCAGCGTTTGCCGTTTTCAAAGCAGTGTCTGCTAAACCTTTACGAGCACCGTGCGTTGATACAAAGTATTCAAGCACTGACAAACCCTCACGGAAGTTACTCCTAATCGGCGTAGGAATGATCTCTCCCGAAGGCTTAGACATAAGACCACGCATTCCAGCAAGCTGTTTAATTTGATCCTTTGAACCACGAGCACCAGAATGAGCCATGATAAACACTGGGTTAAGACTTGGTCCAATAACCCTTTCTCCGTTCGGTCCAATGTACTCCTTTTTCTCCATGACTTTGATCATCTCCTCTGTAACTCGCTCAGTAGCGTTTTGCCAGACATCCACTATCTTGTTATACCTCTCAGATTCGGTGATCAAACCTTCATTATACTGCTGTTCAATCTCAGCTACCTTCTTTTCAGCTTCGGCAAGAATCTCAGCCTTCTTGGAAGGAATGGTCAAATAGTCAACAGCTATAGAAAGCCCCGACTGCGTAGCCATGGCGAAGCCCAAATCTTTAAGCTTGTCCGCAAAGATAACCGTCTTTTTGTTACCAGCCAGTCTATAAGAAAGGTTGATCAACTGCTGAAGCTCCTTTTTGGCCAAGGGCTTGTTGTATTCCTCAAAGGGTATCTCCTCGGGAACGATGGTAGATACTATCACCCTACCTACGGTAGTATCAACAAGCCTTCCATTAATTCTAACCTTTATCTTTGCCTGAAGGTCTACCTCACCGCTCTGATAAGCTAAGATCACCTCATCCCTGTCCTTGAAAATTTTGCCCTCACCCTTAGCAAAGGGCTTTTCCATCGTCATGTAGTAAAGCCCAAGAACCATGTCTTGAGTAGGATAAACAACAGGGATTCCGTTTGCTGGGAGAAGTATGTTGTTTGTTGAAAGGATTAGCACCCGATTTTCCACCTGAGCTTCAACCGAAAGAGGAACATGCACCGCCATCTGGTCGCCATCAAAGTCAGCATTATAAGCAACGCAAACTAAAGGATGAAGCTGGATCGCCTTACTATCTATGAGCACCGGTTCAAAGGCTTGAATACCAAGACGGTGAAGTGTTGGAGCCCTGTTGAGCATTATAGGATATTCCTTAACTATCTCTTCAAGGGCATCCCAAACCGCTGGATGCTCTTCCTCTACAAGCTTTTTTGCCGTCTTGATGTTTGATGCATAGCCATTTCTTTCAAGCCAACCATAGATGTAAGGTTTAAAAAGCTCAATTGCCATCTTCTTTGGAAGACCACATTGATGCATCCTTAACTCTGGTCCGGCAACGATCACCGACCTTCCTGAAAAATCAACCCTTTTCCCAAGGAGGTTTTGCCTAAACCTACCCTGCTTACCCCTCAAACTATCTGAAAGACTCTTCAAAGGTCTACGATTTGCTCCAGTTACCGGTCTGCCCCGGCGACCGTTATCCAAAAGGGCATCAACCGCCTCCTGAAGCATCCTCTTTTCATTGCGCAAAATGATGTCAGGTGCATCAAGCTCGATGAGCTTTTTCAAACGCACATTCCTGTTAATTACCCTACGATAAAGGTCGTTTAGGTCTGAAGTGGCAAATCTTCCCCCCTCAAGCGGAACAAGCGGTCTAAGCTCAGGAGGAACTACCGGAAGAACCTCAAGGATCATCCACTCTGGCCTGTTTCCTGACTCCAAAAGGGCTTTGATCAATTGAAGCCTTTTCCCAAGCTTTTTCCTCCTTGCCTCCTGCCTTGTTGCTTCCATCTGGGCTTGAATATCCTTAGCAAGTTGCTTAAGGTCAAGCCTCTTCAACAACTCCTGAATAGCGCTCGCACCTGTCCCTACCTTTACCTTGTCACCATAGTGCTCCACCAAATAGGATGCCTGCTCCTCTGTTAGGATCTTCCCAACAGGATACTCCTCAACCTCACTTTCTATCACTACATAGCGCTCAAGATAAAGGATGGATTCTACTTCTTTTAAATTCATATCAAGAAGTAAGCCAATCTTTGAAGGGATGCTCCTCAGATACCAGATATGAGCAACAGGCGAGGCAAGCTCAATGTGCCCCATCCGTTCGCGCCTAACTTTGCTATGAATAACTTCCACCCCGCACTTTTCGCAGATAACTCCACGATGTTTTATCCCCTTATACTTTCCGCAGAGGCATTCAAAATCTTTAACAGGTCCAAAAATCTTAGCACAG
>Ga0081519_100146_pt1 | contig 14035 bp, 14 predicted proteins | sample ConSprmetagenome_FD_70987 | JGI IMG/M metagenome (GOLD analysis project Ga0081519, IMG submission 70987) | Hot spring microbial streamer communities from Conch Spring, Yellowstone National Park, USA - C T=80-84 v2 (version 2) | ecosystem: Environmental > Aquatic > Thermal springs > Hot (42-90C) ...
CTCTAAAGTAGAAAAAACCCAGAAAGACACCGCATAAGGGTAAGCGGTACTTCCGAGGAGGCACTGTCCCGCGAGGAACCTGAAAGTTTCCTCCCTACTTACCCCATCACTTTTCACCGTATCCGCATTCTGCAAAAGTAGAAGAAATCCAAGCATAAAAGGATTATAAACGCGATCATCCCAAATCGCCATACTCAAGAGATTATATCATCTTTATAATTTCCGCCTATGTCCATCACCTATAATAAACCCTCTTGGAGAAAGAGAAAGCGCAGGCATGGGTTTTTGGCGAGGATGAGGACTCCAGGTGGGAGGAGGGTTTTGAAGAGGAGGCGCAAGAAGGGAAGGAAAAGGCTGACGGTTTAGTATGGCGGTTAAGGAGGGTTTGGATTTAGAAAAGGTAAGGAATATTGGTTTTATTGCGCATATAGATGCGGGTAAAACCACAACAACGGAAAGGGTTTTGTATTATACCGGAAGGATCCACAGGCTCGGAAACGTGGATGAGGGGACCGCGACAACGGACTGGATGATACAGGAAAAGGAAAGGGGAATAACTATAACAGCTGCGGCCACCGTATGCTTCTGGAAGGGATACCAGATAAACATAATAGATACGCCCGGGCATGTGGATTTTACGATAGAGGTTGAAAGGTCCCTGAAAGTTTTGGATGGTTTGGTGGTGATATTTAGCGCGGTGGAGGGGGTTGAACCTCAAAGCGAAACCGTATGGCGTCAGGCGGAGAGGTATAAGGTTCCGAGGTTGATATTCATCAACAAGATGGATAGGATAGGGGCGGACTTTAGGAGGGTAATCGAAGGTTTAAAAAAGAAGTTGAACGTTGACCCCCTTCTTATGGAGCTTCCCATAGGGATTGAGAAGGATTTTGTTGGGGTAATACACCTTGTGGAGAAGAAAAAGTATATCTGGGATATTGACGAGACAGGGGAGAAATATAGGGTTGAGGATTGGGAATTTGACGAGGAGAGTATCCCATATTACGAAGATATAATACTTAGGTCTTCAGAGTACGACCCCGAAATTTTAGAGATTTATGAAAAAGAGGGTTTTGTACCGCCGGAGAGGGTTAAAAAGGCGCTGAGGAAGGGCGTAATAGAAAACAGGATCTTTCCCGTATTTATGGGTTCCGCCCTGAAAAACAAAGGAATACAGCCTTTGATAGATGCCATCGTAGAGCTTTTACCTTCACCCCTTGATGTTCCCCCCGTTCATGGAAAACTAAGGGGTGAGGACGTTTATATTCATACGGGCAAAGGGAATTTGGTGGCTCAGGTTTTCAAAATTCAGGTGGATCCCAAAGGAAAAAATAAGTATTTCTACACGAGGGTTTATAGGGGTGAGATAACCTTTATGACGAAGATATACAACCCGAGGACTGGGGAGACAATGAGGGCGACGAGGATATACAAAATGCATGCAAACAAAAAGGAGCAGATACAGAAGGCGGAAGCGGGGGATATAGTGGCCCTTGTTGGACTTTCGGATAACACCATAACGGGCGATACTTTAACCGTAATTGAAGAGCCCGTAGAGCTTGACAGGATACCTTTCCCAGAACCCCTTGTTTCCGTTGCGGTGGAACCTAAAAAGAGTTCGGATGAAGCCCAACTGGAGGAGATTCTAAATATTTTTGCGGTGGAGGACCCATCCCTAAGGGTCAGGAAGGACGAGGCCACTGGGCAGTTTATACTTACGGGTATGGGAAAGCTCCACCTCGATATTGTGATTGATAGGATAATTAGGGATTACGGTTTAGAGGTAAGGGTAGGAAAGCCTTATGTATCTTATAGGGAGACGATAACGGATAAAGGATACGCAAGGGCGGAGTTCAAGAAGGATGCTATGGATGTCGTTCATAGGGGTATAGTGGAGGTTGAAGTTGAAAGCTCGGATGAAACTTCCTTTGAGATAGAATCCGAACTACCTCAAGAGATAAGGGAGGCTTTGATTTCTTCCTTTAGGGAAGTTTTGGAGTTTGGACCCCTTATGGGTTATCCTATGGTTAAAATTAAGGCAAAATTTAGAGTACCCTACGATCCTACCTTTACCCCCCTTGGTGTTAGGGCGGCATCCATAAAGGCCCTTCAGGAAGCGATACAAAACGCAAAACCCATCCTCCTTGAACCTCACGCCCTGATCTCCGTTATGACACCCCAGGAGTACCTTGGAAATATCGTGGAGCTTTTATCCTCCATTGATGGGGAAATAAAGAACATATATGAAGAGTTTGGGACTCAGCTTGTCGATGCCCTGGTGCCACTAAAGCAAACCTTTGACCTTGCGAACGACCTCAGGTCCGCATCCCAGGGAAGGGCAACTTTTACCATAAAGGAAGTTGAATTCCTACCATCAAAAGGGTAAGATTTTACTAATTTTGGCTTTGTGGGGATGTCAAGACCCGGGCGAGGTGGTTTTTAGGAAAAGGTGCATAAGCTGTCATAGGGAAAACAATGACCTTGTTCCCCCGACCCCAATTCTTACGGATTATAGGATAAAGGCGGATTATGTTGAAAGGGTGTTAAGGGAAGGTGTCGAGGGAACCGCGATGAAGCCTTTCAAAGAACTTTCCGAAAGGGAAATTAAAGCGGTCTCAGGGTATATAGAGAAACTAACGAAAAGGGAGGTAAAGGTGGACAGCTCTCTAATATCAAGGGGGAGATATTTATTTGAAAATGTATGCTCCTCCTGTCATGGGATAAACGGGGATGGTGAGGGTGTAGGAAGGAATATCCCTCCACCGCCGGACTTCTCAAAGTTTAACCCCCTTCCCCAAACCACAACAAGGGTCCTGAACGAGGGTATAAAGGGAAAGGGCGGTTGCGGAATATATCCTACTTTTCTTCCGTGAGTAGGCTCGGATTTTTCCTCGTGCTCTTGGGCTTAACTTTATCCCTATTAAAAATAAAATTCGGGCTTTTTGTCTGGGCTTTGGCGCCTTTAATTATTCTCATCCTTCTTTCCATCTCCTTTTGGAAGGATATAGGATGGTGGAACCTCTTTACCTTTCTGATAATCCTTAACCTTTTGCTTTCGGCGCTTTTAAGGTAAATTAAAAGCTTCCCTCAAAATTTCCGCAACCTTAGTTATATAACAACCCTCCTGACTCTTTCCCCTTTTTAACCCGTAAACAACGAGGGGAACATGGGTATCGTATGAATAGGGCGAGCCGTGGTTGGTGCCCCTCGGATATCCAACGACCCAGTAAGGTTTCGCTATAAAAACGAGGTCCGCGGAACCATCAAAACCGTTTATAATGAGGCTATCAATGAAATCTTTGGGGTTTAGGGACAAAACCTCCTCATCCGTATAAACCCTGAAAATCCACTCCTTCCCCAAAAGATACTCTTTGATCGCCTTCTTTGCCGATGCCTCTTTCCTATTCAAAAACACCCAAGGATACGAAATTCTAACATCCATTCCCAATATTTCCCTTATCTCTTCCCCAAGCTTTTTCTCATCCACATATCCCCCGAAATTTTTCGGTATGGGCGCCACCCCACTATGAACCTGTAAGGGTTTATCCCCATAACCTCAAGGGCGTCTATTTGCTCGGTAACCCTCATTGTTCCAAGCTGGGATGCGAGCCCCCCTCCCACCCTACCCGCTATCACTAAGGCGGTTAAAACGGGCGCGAGCTCTATTATCGTACCTTTCCATATCCCCATCCCTATGATGTTCGCGGGGACATAATCCTTAACTTGGAAGGATACCAAAAGTGCCGCCACCAATCCCACAAAGGTGGAGCTCCCACCAACTATCAACAGAGAATCAAAGCCTATTATTGCGATCTGCCTGACAACTTCCCCAAAAATCTTGTTAACTTCTCCAAAAGCCAAAATCGTGTTTATAAAGAATATGGCAAAGTCCCCCACCTTCTCAATGGGCTTTAGGAGCTTATCCATTTCTCAAGACTATAGGTGTAAAACTTACCGCTTAAAAACTCGGGCCTGTTCATAATCTCAAGGTGTAATCCTATGTTTGTTTTTATCCCGCTTATAACAAACTCGGAAAGCGCCCTCTTCATCCTGCTTATAGCCTCGCTCCTATCGTTTCCCCAAGTGATCAACTTTGCTATAAGGGAGTCGTAATACGGTGGGATCGTGTATCCCTGATAAATATGCGTATCTACCCTAACGCCGGGTCCCCCAGGTTTGTGCAAAAGTTCTATCTTTCCGGGGCTCGGCGCAAAGTTGTTTTCGGGATCCTCCGCGTTTATCCTTGCCTCTATTGAATGCCCGTTTATCCTTAAATTATTCGTATCAACTGGCAATTTTTCCCCCATGGCTATCAGGATCTGGGCTTTAACTATATCCACCCCCGTGATCATCTCCGTAGTGGGATGCTCCACCTGGATCCTCGTGTTCATCTCTATAAAGTAAAAGTCTCCGCTTTCATCCATAAGAAATTCCAATGTTCCTGCGCTTCTGTAATTTATGTGTTTTGCCGCTTTTACCGCATAATCAAGGAGCTTTCTCCTCTGCTCCTCGGTTATTGATGGGCTCGGCGCCTCTTCAACAACTTTCTGGTGCCTCCTCTGAAGGGAGCATTCCCTCTCAAAAAGGTGGGTTATGTTTCCGTATTCATCCCCCAAAACCTGAACCTCTATGTGTTTGGGTTTTGTTATGAACTTCTCAAGGTATAACCTCCCATCCCCAAAGGCGGCTTCCGCCTCCGCTGATGCGGAGAGGAACTTTTGCTCCATCTCCTCTTCCGAATTAACGATCCTCATTCCCCTACCCCCACCACCAGCCGCTGCCTTTAATAAGACCGGATAACCTATCTCCGCCGCTATCCTTTTTGCTTCCTTTACATCCTCAAGGGGCTCTTCCGAACCCGGAACTAGGGGAACCCCCGCCTCCTTCACCGTCTTTTTCGCCATAATCTTATCCCCCATTATTGCTATTTGCTCGGGCGTAGGTCCTATAAAAACTAACCCATGCATCTCTACGATCCTCGCAAAATCCTCCCTCTCCGAAAGGAAACCGTATCCAGGATGTATGGCATCCACCTCCCAAGCCTCCGCCGCCGCTATTATGTTCGGAATGTTCAAATAGCTTTCCTTGGGGGATGGTCCCCCAATGCAAACCGCATAATCCGCAAGCTGAACGTGCAGGCTATTTTCGTCCGCGGTACTGTATATAGCCACCGTTTCTATTCCCAGCTCCTTGCAGGCGTAGATGATCCTTAAGGCGATTTCCCCCCTATTTGCTACTAGGATCCTCTTTATATCCCTCTTGGGCATGACGGAAATTATAAAGTGGCTAACAAAAACTCCCCTTATAATTCCCTTCTATGTTAGCTTTGACCCTTTTATCCGCACTAACGGGTACACCATCCTCCGGTATAAGCATAGGGATAGTGATAGGGGATCCTACGGGCCTTTCGTTGAAGTTCTGGGGGATAGGACAAAATTCCGCCCTTCAGGTTAATATAGGGGGTGGTGGCTTTGTTGCCCCCGCGGACCTTTCGGTGAGCGGTTCCCTCCTCTTCCACGCACTTCTGACAAGGGAAACCCCTATAAACGGATATCTCGGCGTCGGAGCCTTGGCGGGTATAAATCAGGGAAGGCGCGGTGATAAGGCGGTTTTCGGGATCCTTGTACCCTTAGGTTTGGAGTTAATACTTTCGGAAGTTCCCCTTGACCTCTTTATAGAGGTCCCTCCATTGATAGGATTTACAACTGATGGGGATGTAAGGGCGGGTTTGACCTTCGGGATAGGTTTGAGGTTTATCCTGAAGTAGTGTTCTCGGGAATTATTGAGGGTAGGTGTAGGGTAAGGGAAATTAAGGAGGGGAAGAGGGGGTTAAGGGTCCTTTTTGAGTTTGAGAATTTAAGGGAGTTTTATGTTGGACAGTCCATCTCCATAGATGGGGTATGTTTGACGGTTGAGGATTTTCGGGATAACCTTGCGGAATTCTTCCTTTCGGATGAAACCTTAAGGGTCACAAAGTTCGGGAAGATTTTGGCGGAGGGATACGTTTGCAACTTTGAGAGGGCTTTAAAGGTCGGGGATAGGATAGACGGGCACTTTGTTTTGGGGCATGTGGATGGGGTAGGTGAAATAACGGAGATTTTGGATTTTGGGGAGGAAGGTTGGGAGATAAGGGTAAAGATCCCGAAAGAGCTTTTAAAGTTCGCCCCGAGGAAGGGTTCAATAGCCTTGGATGGAACAAGCCTCACGATAAATTCCGTTGAGGGTGACGAAATAAGAATAAGGCTCATACCACAAACTTTAAGGATAACCGCCTTCCCTTACCGAAGGGTGGGAGATCTGCTGAACGTTGAGGTGGATGTCCTCGCAAGGTACGTACATAACCTACTGAAATTTCCTTAAAAAGCCGGATTCCTCACAGTTTAAAACCCTCTCCTTCCCTATCCTCGCCCTGCTTGCCTGGGCGCATCCCAAAAATATAAAGTCCATATCCCATTCCCTGTGTGCGTCCGTGTTTATGCTAACCAAACCTTTATAATCGTGCTCCGTCAAAACGTAAGCGTCAAGATCCACCCTCGTGGGATTTGAGTTTATCTCCAGAGCTTTACCTTCTTCTTCTGCGACCCTAAAAACCTTTTCAATATCCACCCTATAGGATGGCCTCTTCTTTAGGACTCTACCTGTAGGATGGGCTATTATATGAACGTAAGGGTTCCTAAGGGCGGAGATGATCCTTTCCGTTAGATCTTCGTCCTCCTTCCATGAATGCACGCTTGCTATTACAAGGTCGAAATTTTTTAGGATCTCTTCGGGGTAATCAAGGCTACCATCCGGTTTTATATCAACCTCCGCTGCAAAGAGGATCTTCATATAGGGGTACTTATCCCTCAAAACCTGAATTTTTAGGAATTTCTCCCTCAACCTCTCCTCGTTTAAACCTCCCGCATACCCCGCGGAGGGGGAATGATCCGCCAATCCTATTACGGAATATCCCCTGTTTATGGCGCTTTGCACCGCCTCCTCTATCTCCATAGAACCGTCGGAAAAGGTGGTATGCACATGAAGGTCACCGAGTATATCCTCGGGTAAAACGGGTTTTGGGAGCTTCCCCTTTAAGGCGAGCTCTACCTCCGAACCGTCAAACCTTTGGAACGGATGTATGAATTTTAAGGAAAGCCTCTCGTAAACCTCCTCCTCCGTCTCCCCCTTTATTCCCCCCAACTCCAAAAGCTTCTCCACGTGAGCCCTTGGACCCGTAGAATAAACCAAAACTTCCCCCATATCCTGCTCATTGTATATATGTAGTTTTATTGGGATCCTCTCGCCCGCCCAAAGCAAATAACCTTTCTCAAACCTACCAGAAAGAGTTAGGCGGAAGGCTTCCTCCTCGCTTATCGCAAACTCCAAGATATCCACCAAAGGTTCCCCCCTCCTGAAGGAACCCACCGCTATGGCGGATCTGTACTCGGAGGTGAAGGATCTTACTATGGGAACCGCCTCGCTAAAAAGTAAAAGATCCCTCTGGGAAAGGTAAAATTTCAGGTTTTTGTAGATCTTTGAGGGATCCTTGAAAAGATTCTTTGCCCCTTCGCCCTGTAAGAACCTTTCAAACCCCTCAATATCCTCTATCCCCATCTTCCAAAGCTCCCTAACCGTCCCCGCACCTAAACCCCTCACCCTCAAAAGCTCCGTGAGGGCCAAGGGAAAATCGGCTATTAACTCCTCGTATTTTGAAACCTTGCCCGTTTCCAAAAACTCAGCTATCTTCCCCGCTATGGCATCCCCAACCTTTAGGTATCTTTTCAGTCCCGCCAAGCCCTCCGCCTCGTAAAGGGACCTAAGATCCCCAGAATATAGGATCACCTTTTTTGAAGCGGACCTATAAGCCTCAACCTTGTATTTATTTTCCCCTCTTATCTCCTCAATGTCCGCAATCGTTTGGAAGATCTTATAAAGTTTGTAGTTCGCCTCAAACATGAATTGCAATTTTACTTCCGTATAATACCCCCCTATGGCGAGGGCGAGGGAACATTGGGGATCAAAGATAGGCGTGGTCCTTGCGGCAGCTGGAAACGCGGTTGGCCTTGGGAATTTGCTTAGGTTTCCCTCAAAGGTCGCCCTTTACGGAGGAGGCGCATTCATAATCCCGTATTTGATTTCCCTAACTTTGTTCGGACTTCCCCTGATGTGGGTGGAATGGGTGGCGGGTAGGTATGGGGGTAAGAGGGGACATGGTTCAACCGTGGGAATTTTGGGTTTGATTACAAGGAATAATTTGGGAAGGCTTTTGGGGATATTCGGGGTCGCAGCCCCAGTTCTGATAGTATTTTATTATATTTACATTGGGTCCTGGACCTTGGGGTACGCCTTCCATTCCCTTATAGGACAGATGCCAAAGCCCGTGCCAACCCCCGAAACCTCAGAAGCCTTAAAACCCTTCGCGGATTTCCTAAAACAATACACCTCCCCATCCCTTGAGGCATACATCTTTTTTTGGATCACCTTCCTATTAAACTGGTACGTCCTTCACAGGGGGATAAGGAGGGGTATAGAGCTCGTTGCAAAGATAGGTATGCCCTTACTTTTGCTTATGGGGGTTGCCCTCGCGATAGTTATATTTACATCAAAGGGTCCGACACCCGAATGGTCCGCCATTAAGGGACTTGAGTATATATGGAAGCCCGACTTTTCAAGGATACTTGAAGGTAAGGTTTGGGTTGAGGCGGCGGGACAGATCTTCTTCTCCCTTTCCTTGGGAATGGGGTCAATAGCGGTTTATGCAAGCTACGTTAAGGAAAAAGAGGATATTGCCCTTATGGGGGTTGCAACCGCAAGCACAAACGAATTTGTGGAGATCATCTTGGGATCCGCAATAGCAATACCCGCAGCTTTCCTGTTTTTCGGCCCGGCAAGCATTCCGGAACTTGCGGAAGCTGGAACCTTTAGGTTGGGTTTTATGAGTATGCCCGCGGTCCTAAACTCCCTACCCTTAGGCTTTTTCTGGTCCTTCGTGTGGTTTATGCTCCTTTTCATCGCCGCCTTCACATCCTCAATAGCCCTTATACAACCCCTAATAACCTTCCTTGAGGATGAGGTTAAATTATCCCACGCAAAGGCGGTAGCAATCTCTATGATATTGGTCCTCATAGGGGCGCATCTTTCAATATTCGTCCCGGGTTATATAGACGAGCTTGATTTTTGGGCGGGGAGCTTTATGTTGCTCTTCTTTGGGATAGTTGAGATAATCTTCTTCATTTGGCTCTTTGGTCCGAATAACTTCATAAGGGAGCTTAACGAAGGTTCGGTTTTGAGGATCCCAAAGTGGGTCGCTTATTTAACGGGCACCGTTTCCCTAGCCTTTTTGGTGATCATCCTCCTCGTTTGGATCTTCCAAAATCTCCCGAGCGTAATATCCCAGACGGGTTTGGGGGTTTGGTTGGGAAGGGCTACAATATTCTTATTCCTGCTAATGCTGGGATACCTCACTATTTTATCGTCAAGGGAAGAAGGTTAGAAAGGCCGTTTTCCGCCAAAACCTCCCTCTTGAAGTTTTCCAAAATCTTGTTGTAGTAGTATATGCTGTGTAAGCTTGCGAGCCTACCGGCGAGCGTTTCATTCACCGTAAAAAGGTGCCTAAAATACGCCCTGCTGAAATTTTGACAGGTAAAGCAATCGCAGTTTGGATCGAGGGGCCTTGGATCCTCCTTGTATTTCGCGGACCTTACGTTTATCTTTCCCTCGGATGTAAATACAGTACCCCTCCTCGGGTTCCTGGTGGGTAGGACGCAATCAAAAAGGTCTGCCCCGAGCTTAAATGCGTCCTCTATATCTTCCGGGAGCCCTACCCCCATAACGTACCTTATGGAATTTTCCGGGATCTTTTCAAGGATAAAATCCAAGATCTCGTTCCTTTCATCCCTGCTTTCCCCCAAAGCCAATCCCCCCACCGCGAAACCCTCAAACCCTATCTCCAAAAGTTCCATTAGGGACCTCTCCCTCAGGTCCTTATAAAGCCCGCCCTGTATTATCCCAAACTGTACCTGATATGGATGCTTCATCTCCAAAAATCTCTTCCTACTCCTCTTCGCCCATAAAGTCGTTATTTCTAAGGATTCTTCTGCTTCTTTTCTATCCGAGGGAAGTGGGATCGGATAATCAAGGACCATGGCTACGTCCGACCCCAATTTATACTGTATCTCCACCACCTTTTCTGGGGTGAAAAATTCTTCGGATCCATCTATCGGAGATTTAAAGAGGACACCCTCCCTGCTTATCTTCCTCAAATTCTTTAAGCTGAAAACCTGAAAACCCCCAGAATCCGTCAATATAAACCCATCCCAATTCATAAATTTATGCAATCCCCCAAACTTTTCTATCAAGTCCTCGCCCGGCCTAAGATGAAGGTGATAAGTGTTTGATACTATTATTTTTGTTCCTATGGATTTGAGTTCTTGGGGGCTTAGCGTCTTTACCGCACCGTAAGTTGCTACGGGCATAAAGGTCGGCGTAATTAAAACTCCCCTTTTTGTTATAAGCATTCCGACCCTACCCTTATGTCTCTTGCTCTTTGCTAAAACTGCGAACTTTACCAAATCGTTGATTATAAGCTCGGATTTAGAATTGAAGTATGAAGGTGGTTTTAGTAGGTTATGGGAAGATGGGGAAGGAATTGGAAAAGCTCCTTTTGGAAAGGGGACATGAGATAGTGGGGGTAATAGAGAGAGGGGGGGATTTTGAGGTTATAAAAGAAGGGGAAGTGGTTTTGGAGTTTGCGCATCCAAGCGCAACCTTTGAAGCATTGGAAAGGGCGAAGAAATATAGGAAAAAATACATTCTCGGAACAACGGGATACAGCGAGGGGGATATGGAGAAAATAAGAGAATTTGGTAATTTTATACCGATAGTTTATTCTCCGAACTTCTCCGTAGGGGTTTATCTTATGGGGGAAATTTTAAAACTTTTAAAGGAATTTGTCGGGGATTGGGATATTGAGATCGTTGAGATACATCATAGGTGGAAGAAGGATTCTCCGAGCGGAACCGCCCTAAAGCTTGCGGGAATCTTTGGAAGGGAGATAAATTTAAGTAGGAAGGGGGAGAGGAAGGAAGGGGAGATAGGGGTTTTTGGGGTGAGGGGAGGGGACGTATTCGGAGAGCATACCGTATTTTTATTTTCGGAGGGGGAAAGGTTGGAGATAACGCATAGGTTATCATCGAGGAGGGCTTTGACAAAGGGTGTCCTCCTTTCCCTTGATTTCCTGAAGGATAAGGATCGCGGTTTTTATACCTTTGAGGATGTGTTAAGGGAAAATTTTACATACCGAAGGTAAAGAGGAGTACATCCCAAGTTATGTGGGAGATTATCAATGGGGTTAGGTCCCTCTTCCATATAAAGAGAAAACCCCAAAAGGCTCCCGCCCCTATCGCCGCAACCATGAGGGATAGGTTGAATGTAAAGGCGTGGGCGAGGGAATAAAGGAGAATGGAAAGGAGATAGCCTTGTAATTTCCCAAGGTTTTCCATAAGTGTCCTCTGAACAAAACCCCTCCAAAACACTTCCTCCCCAACGGATACGGTTAGGGCTACTGGGAAGGAAAAGTAAATGGGTGCCAAATCCTTCAATGCTTTCACCTCTTCAACGGATACGTAAAACTCGGGTAGGAATTTTTTAACGAAAACCGCAAAGGCAAAGAAAAAGGAATATATCAATATTCCCGAAAGGATCCCAACGGGAAGATCCTCCCGCCTAGGCCTTATTATCTTCCTCGTTCTTTCTTCCGAAAAGCCGAAGATCAATATCCCGAGACCCGCTATGAATATACCGAGCCAAAAGTTTAGAGGTCCCTTGAAGGCAAAACCCCAAAGGAAAGATGCCAGCAGAAAACCCAAAGCTACCTTGAGCATATCAAAGAATTCTAAGGGATACTTTAAAATTTTCTCTTGAAACTTTTGGCGATATCCATAGATACCGAATGCGATAAGGGGAAAAGGTGGGAGATTATAAAGCCCATGGGATTTAGGGGGATATATTGGGGGGTTGCGGAGTACTTACAACCACTGTTTGAAAGGTACAATTTGAAACCCACTTATCTCTTGAGCCCGGAGGTGATCTTGGACGAAAGGAGCGTAAAGATATTTATTGATATAAACAAGAGGGGGGCGGAGCTGGGGACGCACCTTCACGGGGAGTTTATAGAACCCTTCGCAAATTTCGATGCGGATAAGACGGAAGAAAAAGCGGAAGATTACACGGATGAGGTTGAGTTTGAGAAGCTTAAGAATTTGACGGTTCTTTTTAAGGAAACCTTCAAATTTCCCCCCAGATCCTATAGGGCGGGAAGGTATTCTATAAGGGAAAGGACCTTTAGATTTCTGGAGGCTTTGGATTACGGGGTTGATACGAGCGTTTCCCCCTTCTCCTTCGGCCATCCTCCCATATTCCCAAAACCCTACAAAGTAGGAAAAATACTGGAAGTTCCGATAACCTCCTACCCCCTAAATTGGAAATTTTTCAAGATCCTAAGGTCCCTTCCCCTGTACAAATTAAGGAGATTTAGGAATTGGGCTAAGAGGTTCGGACCGATTTGGCTAAGGCCTTCCCTTTTTGACGAAGGATCAATGCTAAAACTCGTGGAGAAGATAGAGGGGAGAAGCAAGGTGGTAATTTTAAATTTATTCATGCATAATATGGAGGTGGTTGAAAACTTAAGCCCTTACGATGCTGAATTTACAAGGAAAAACCTTGAGGGGATAATTCCAAAGCTTGTGGATAGGGGTTATAGGGGGGCAACATTATACGAGATTTACGAGGCTTACGAAAGTGGAAAGGTACCTTTTGAAGGTTGAAGGGTTTAAATATTCGTACCTGTATATTTTCCTGAACTTGTCCGTCCACCAAGCCTTATACTCGCTTTCCCCCTTCATAAAGTTAAACTCCCAAAAACCCTCCCTCTGATACTCAAGGATCATATGGTACTGTAGCATCTTGGTTGGGGAATAATATGCAAAGTTCCAATCCATACCCTCCAGGTACCAGTACGCAACCTTATTAAATCTTAAAACTATACCGTAGGATATCCCCTTTCCGTTCAGGGAGAGAGCCCAAAAGTCGTGCTCAACCGCCTTTAAAAATTCCTTAATAGTGTTTGAATAATCGGGGTCCCTGAATGGGCTACTCTCAAACCTTGAGTTTATAAAACTTACCAAGTTTTCCCAATTCTCATTAAGGGAAACCCTTTCAACTTTCCATTCCCCTCCCCTACGCAACCTATTTATCATATTCTTTATGTCCCTCCTCCTGTTCCTTGAAAGGCTCTTCAAAAGCCTTTCCTCGTCGGAAATTTCCCTTAAATCTATGTAATAAACCTTCCCCTCTAAAATCGTACGCGGGCTTATCCTTAGGGAATTTAGCGTTTTTAGAAATTTTGAATCCTCAGGAAGCCACTTAAAAATTGCAACCGTATAGATCTCATTCTTCAACCAACTTTCTAAGGTTTCCTTATCAATTTCGGAATCCCACCAATCCACAAAATCGTCAAAGGCAAGGTGCAATCTAAGGGTTTTCCCAACCTTCCTGATCACAAAAAAATTCCCAAGTTCCTTAAACTTCTTAAATTTCCTCTTCGCAAGGTCGTAAAACAGGTTATAACCGCTTTCAAACACCGTTTGCATTTCTTACAAGCTCGTACAGGTAGAACCACCACCTCCTCTTTGGAATACCCCTCCTTATAGCGTACTCCCTAAGCTCGTTTGAGGCAAAAATCTCCTTTCTTGATGCAAGAACGCTCTTTATCTTCTCCAATATCTTCTTATCCTCTTCATCCGCCAATGTTTGAGAAAGGAGGTATAGCCTATCAAACTTCAGTACAAACTCAATGGGATCCCCTACCCCTTCCAACACCTCCCACATACTATAATATAGCTCCTCCAATTCCTGCTTATATTTTATCCTCTCCTCAGCAAGTTTTATGTTTTGCAAAACGTACCCAACCAAAGAGACCCCCATAATGGCGGTTATTGCGATGATGCTTATTATTGCGCCCTTTATGTTCCCAAAAATGGAAAAGATCCCCCAGATGGCA
>Ga0081519_100149_pt1 | contig 13750 bp, 11 predicted proteins | sample ConSprmetagenome_FD_70987 | JGI IMG/M metagenome (GOLD analysis project Ga0081519, IMG submission 70987) | Hot spring microbial streamer communities from Conch Spring, Yellowstone National Park, USA - C T=80-84 v2 (version 2) | ecosystem: Environmental > Aquatic > Thermal springs > Hot (42-90C) ...
CAATGCCGAAACCCTTACTCGCCCGCTTGCCCCTCCCCCTCGAAGGCTCCGCACCCGTAAGCTCCTTCAGCAACTCAGCCGCCTTCTCAAGCCTCTCACCCCCCGTACCGACGCCTATATTCACCACCACCTTCTCGATAAACACCCTCCGCATAGGGTGATCCCTAACAAGCACAAGCTCCCTCCAACTCGGCATAGCCACCTACGCTCCACAGCCTATATAAATTTTAGGGCCCCTACAACCCAAACCCCCAGACCGCACACCCCCCACACCAAGACGCCTAGCTCTGGGTACTCCCGCAGAAGCTCCTTCGCCGGGTCGGGCGGCGGGTGAGGCCGTTCTTTCATCCTCTCCACCTCCCACCTGTAGTCCTCTAGAATCTGCTCGACGCATTCGTCGACTGTGCGGCATTGCGGCTTGTCCAGCCCTACGCCATTTACGACAACGCCGCAGAAGACATCAACCTGGTGAAGCCGCTTACCAACTCTTTTATACTCACACCACACGCCGACGTCGTATTGTCCACGCAACTCCACAACGCGTCAGCCACCTGTTGCCGAATGCACCCACCCACATCCGCATCTTCACTACGCCTCCTCCTCTCCCCCACCTCCCACAGCCTTTATCTCTCGAATAAACCCATAACTGTACTTCACACGCCTCTGCGGCACCCCTCCGCAGTCAACACGCCCTCATGTAGGCATCCGTCGTCGGTACACCACTACCGCCGGGGCGGCTCATACTCCACATACTGAGGGATGCCCAGTTTTTGAGATAGCTCAAAGACGGAGGCGGTTGTCCTAATCTTTTTGGCTGTCGTCGTTATGTTCACTGCTTTAGAGCTGTTAACACTTCCTCTGCGGCCCTCTTCTCAATTAGGTATACGCCCCTTCTTCGTTGCGTCGCAAGGCCCTCCTCCACTAGACTCATCATGAGGCGGCGGAGCGCATGCGCGCACCGCTTGTCTACTCCGCACACGTCGCGGGCTTACACAGAGACCACGGCGTCCCTCCCACCCTTCACATGCCTCTGTGTGTACCAAAGCAGGTCGGGGCGGTACTGCCTATACTTCTTAATGCCCCTCATATCCTCATCTTATGCGGCGTTCCTCATGCCTGCCTAAGTTGCGCCAGCCGCCTCCGCCAGCCTTTTCAGAAGCCCCAGCTTCTTGAACGACGCCAACCACAACGCCGCCCAAACCCACGGATTCTTACCGGCCAAAAGACGCCTGTTCTTCTCCAGAAGCTCCACCGCAGACTTACGATGGACGCGGGCAGGTCAACCTTAGCCGCCGGCGCCTTCACGTAGTCCTCGACGGAGGGCCTTCCTGACCTCATCGCCTCCTTGAGCCTCCACGTCGTCCTCCTCACCCTCCGCTCATCCGCCTTACTGCACTTCAAAAGGTCTTCCAGCGGCCTAGGCGCCCCAGTCACCTTCGCCGCGGTCCACAGCACAGCTACAGCCGCCGCCTCCGGCGGGAATCCGGCCGCCGCGTCGAAAAAACTCTTCACGAGTCAGCCTCCTCCGCCACGCGTTGCGGCAAACCAGCGCACTCCCTTATGCGCCTAAGCTCCGCCCAGATTTTAGCCATCCTCTCCTCCCGGCCGTGTAGCGTCTCTCTATGGAACTTCGCCAGCCTAAACCACTGCACACTATGCTCCGCCTTTACCGCCATGTCGGTTTTGATGACCAGCTTGAGCGGAGCCGTTCTGGCGCCTTTCTCTCTGCTAGAGACGCCGCTCTAGTCCGGCGTCTGGCGTAGGCGGCTTTGCGCACCGCGAAAGGGCGGCAGAGAGCCGCGCCGCTGGCGTGGGACTACGCCGCAGGTAGGCGCCGGGAAGAATTATAAAAACCAGCTCTAGACGCAACATGGACTGGGCGGAACTACACTCAGCCGCCAGCGCCAGCAACGTGGAGCGCGTAAAGGAGTTGCTGGAAAAAGGCGCAGACCCGAACGCTCAGGACGAATACGGCGACACGCCGCTACACAAGGCGGCGGAGAAGGGTAGTGCCGACGTCGTGGGACTTCTCTTGGAACACGGTGCAAATCCAAACATCCGAAATAAGTACGGCTGGACACCGCTACACAAGGCGGCGTCTAGGGGCCATGTTGAGGATGTGAGACTTCTTCTTGAATACGGAGCAGACCCCAACGTCCGAGATAAAGACGGTCGCACGCCGTTGCACTTGGCGGCGGAGAAGGGTAGTGCCGACGTCGTGGGACTTCTCTTGGTGCATGGCGCAGACCCCAACGCCAAAGACGAAGACGGCTGGACACCGCTACACAAGGCGGCGTCTAGGGGCCATGTCGAGGTTGTGAGGCTTCTCATGGTGCGTGGCGCAGACCCAAATGCCCGATGTAAATTCGGCCGCACACCGCTACACGAAGCGGCGGATGTCAAGGTTGTGAAGCTTCTTCTTGAATACGGAGCAGACCCCAACGCCAAAGACGAAAACGGCTGGACGCCGCTACACCTGGCGGCGGATGAGGGTAGCATCGACATCGTGATGCTCCTCTTAGAGCGTGGAGCAGACCCCAACGTCCGAGATAAATACGGCCGGACACCGCTACACAAGGCGGCGTCTAGGGGCCATGTCAAGGTTGTGAGACTTCTCTTGGAACACGGTGCAAACCCGAACGTCCGAGATAAATACGGCCGGACACCGCTACATGTGGTAGCGCGTTGGGGCCATGTCGACGTCGTGAAGCTTCTTCTTGAATACGGGGCGGATCCGACGGTAAAGAACAAGGGCGGAAATACTCCTCTTGACGTTGCCAGAGAGATGGGCCGTCGCGAGGTTGTTTCTCTCATTGAGAAGTGGCTGAAGCAGAGGAAGGGGTTGCCCTAGCGGCGGCTTCTCGAAGGCCGCCCCGCCTCGCCTGGCCGTCTCGGCTATGGATGCGGTTGACTGGCGCCACCTGTGTCGCGGTGTGCTTGTTTTCTCTGACTTGGGCGCGTTGGAGGCCGGTAGCCCCGTGGCGCTTGAGGTCTCGAAGGGCTCCCCAGAGCCGTCGCGTAGGGCGCTAAGAACAATACGTCGCCGTGCCAGCCCCACCTTGTTTTTAGGCCACCCCTCCTTCAGCGTGAGCCCCTTTCCAGCTTCTCCAGCCAGCGGCTGGCTTTCTCCACGCTTACCCAGCCCCTCTCAACGGCTCTCGCGACGGCCTTGATTAGCACAATCCTTAGCTCCTTACGCCCAATTGCAAGACTGTCGGTGCTGGCTCTGGCAGGTCTCAAGAGGCGCGCCGCGAGCTCGGTTCGGCGCTGGCTCGGAGAGTGGAACTGGAGCTCAATATCCTTCTTCCGCAGATATACCTTGTATTTGACCTCAACACCGCCCATTGATATGGCCAGGCGGACAGCAACACTGCCGCCTTTAGTTGTCGCCAAGCCGTAACTCTAAGGCTAGCCACCTCGTTTTCCCGCCACCACCAACCCACACCGCGCGCACATCACCTCTCCCCTCTCCCGGTTGGTTATTAGCAGACCCCCAAAGGCCGGACACCCAACGCCTCTGCCCAGCCCCTCCCCCTCCTTATGGACAGGCTTGTAGACGCCGTAGCCGAGTATCTGTGCCGCCACAGGCGCATCTGTCTGTTCCGCCTCACGCTCGACCCAACGCGGCTGAGGCTTGACCTATTCGCCGCGATAGGCGCTGTGGAGGTCGTAAGCGGCGCCGTGTCCCACCCGCGCCGGGCACAGACCCCTGGCGCACCGCCGTAGTTGCAGTCAGAGAAGCCGTATACACGCTCTGCCAGAGGGGCTGGCCAACTCCTGCTACGGGAGGCGGAGGTGGTCAACTGGGCCGGCCCGCCGTGTCGACAAAAAGACCTAGGCGGTCTTCAGCTCTTCCAGCGGCTTGGCCACCTCTCCTCCCTCCGGTCGAATCTAAAGCCAAGCCTCCTACACGTTCCGGTGTATTTCCTGAACTGCCTCTGGTCTATAGGCGCCGTCCTCTTCACATAGACGTGGCGGTCCTCAACGCCGACGTAGAAAGGTAGGCCGGAAAACTCCCTCCTCACCTCCTCCAGAAGACGCTCCACCCCGCCGCCCCTCCTCCGTCGGCGTCGGCTGTTTCGTCAACGTGGGCCGTCTTTTCAAGCTGGTAGCCCGGCGCCGTGCCTTCAAAAACCGATTCTACGCCCACGTCGAGGGCGGCTAGGTGGTCAAGGCCTTTATGGGCGTAGCGTCTGCGGCAAGCGGCACCGGCGGACCGCGCAATCACCTCTGCCGGCTGGCGCAGAAGCCGCGGAGAGGAGGGCAGTTTGCGGCAGGAAGAGACGGCGTCTGCAGAAGCCGCGGCTTCTTCTTCGCCGTAATTGAAGACGCCGCAAAACACCTCCGCCCACCACCGTGGCGGGACTCCAGTGAGCCGGCGGAGGACGGATGCCCCGCGGCGCGGGGGGAGTCATGCTGAGCCTTCCCGGCTGGGAGCGGAGACGCCTTGGGACGCACACCTCCCAGCCCTCTTCCTTGTAGGGCTGAATACCTGCGTCCCGCCCTTTACGGCAGAGGCAGACAACTGCCACATCCAGAGACAGCGAGGCGGTATTGGGTCCGCCGGAGCCCGAGGCCCTCCAGGAATACAAAAGCCAGCGCCTTTGGCAACTAGCCGAAACTCACAGCGAAGAGGCTGTGGAGAAAAGCACTTACTACAATGATTCTCTGATGGATAAGAGAACGTCAAAAAGGCCTTTGGGCGTGTCAAAATGCTGCAACCGCTAGGCACTATGCTTTAACTCTTTCTAGAAGTTTATCTACCAAATAAATGGCGTAGGTCTTCGACGTTTTAAATTCCATCTGAGATGGAGGATATGCGCAGGAGCGGCCGGGAACTAAAACGCAGAGGTGGCATCCGTCTGCGCAACTGTGAACATACCGTGGCCACACGTACTGGTAAAACTTTGCAGGTAGCTCTTGGTTGTGTAATACTCTCTTTTTTATCTTCGGTAACAAGAAACGGAACATGAAGCGCGGCGGCGCCACCTCCTCGGGAAGCCCTTTCATAAATTCATCAAACTGAGAAAGGACTTGACAATTGCTACCAGCCGAGCCTTGACAACTACCCTTGACTACGCTAAATGCCCTTTCAAGCCTGCCCTTCTCTTCTTCAAATGCCCTGTCGCACCTGTCGCTGGAGCCCCTCTGGTTCTCTAGTAGCCTTAATAGCTCTTCTATATCAAGCGGACTTAGCCCCCTGAGGTCAAATACCTCTATCTTCAGGCCTATATCCGCACTTCGGTGCGATTTTATGCGGAATATTCCGTCAAGCTCTATGCCAGTCTCCGCCTCTTTAGGCTGTGTGGGCAGAAGTTTGAACACCCTAGAGAAGTGCTGGGCGGGTAAGTTCACCTCCACCATTTCAGCGTAGTCGGTGCTGTAACGGCTCCTCGCGACAGCCTTTAAAAGCATGTGAGAAAGGCCGTGCGCTCCTAAAAGCAACGCCCACGTTGCATAGGCTTCAAAAAAGCTAAAGATTACATCACTCACGTCGTAACCACTTCTTTTTGCTTTGCTCTCGACGCACTTTTTGAAGCCGCCGTAGCTATCGTTATTCTCCAGGCAATCAGCGAAGTAATTGATCCAGGTGTCATCTTTGGCGTATGGGCATTGCTTCTCATCTATCATACTCTGCCTTAGCTGAAAGATTGTGTCACGCCACTTGGCAAGTATGCTCTTCAAGCCGTTGACACCGCACTGGTATGTCTTCATCTGTTGGACGTATATGTTGTCGTAGAGCATCCTTATCTTCCACAAGTTTGGCGTAGCGAAGATTATGGTTTTGTCTAGAATGTTAGTAGATATTTCCCGCTCAAATATCCAGCCTCTGTATGTTCTGCATAGTCCTTTTAAACTCTTTGCAACAGTATTCTGGACCAAGACCTTAAAATGTGCTTTCCAGTTACATTTATATAGCATTGTTTCTTTCATGATTTTATAAACTTCGTCTAGAGTCAATTTAAGTTGTATTGAATATTTGCGTGTAGATGGAAATATGTGTCGCGGGGGATCTTCTCCTTTTACATCATAATGCACTAGAACTGGCAAGAATATATGGGCCCTCTGTGCTTTAGCAATCACCTGAGAGCCGGCATAGACGACCTCAGTAACCGCTGAACCTACCTCTGCAATTTCGTGTTTATTCTTCTCGGGGGCATATGAAATTTCATCGATATATATCTTTGGATAAGTAACGAGGCTGTCCAGAGGTATAGCGACAACCTCCTTAGATGTATGTGTCTGTTCATACCTGCTGAACCTATTAGTCTTAACCCTAAGCTCTACGCAACGGCAATCAGCAAGCTCTTCTCCTCCTACCAAGAGGAGCCACTTAAATATTGACTGCAGGTCGCTATTCGTGTAGCTGGAAGATGCTACTCTTGTAAGTGTGGCATAGTACTGCTGACTCTGTCCTCCACTTAAAATATTGCATCTAAACAGGAAGAATATGCCATTGGTGTTCCATATATTATCTCCATTATTTTTAATAACGCCATAGCCGCAGATCTCACTTTTCCTGTTTCTTCTACTGCAGGATTCGCAGACGCGGCGAGCTAAGTAGCTAATATCAACAGATACAATCTCTTGCCTATGCTTAACTGGAGTATGTGTATGCCTTTCTCTATTAAATAACTCTGAAAATCTTTGCATAGAGGCTTCTAGTTGAAACTTGCAACATTCTCCGGAGCTATCTATTTTGCCGCTCACTAAATAGAAGTATTGATAGTTCCATGCAGGTAAGTATACCTTCATATCAACATATCAATGCCTATCTGTTTTAAGCGGTCTAGCTCTTATATATCCCTCCGTGGTTTCAACAGAGCCTCTTCCACTCCTCTTTGTCTTACCATCTATAATATGTGCGTCTATAGTCGGCTTTACAACACGCGGATCTGGCATTGGAGGTACAAGGGCGTATGTTAGTAACTTTTCACGAGTTACATACCTGCCAAGACTAGCAATAACTTCTTCTAGCTTTGCGCGGAGCTCACCTAGTTCAATATACAATTGCCCACACAGAGGTTGGCTAGGCGCTTGACCGGTTTTCACTATGTGGTTCACTATGTGGTCTATTGCGAAGTAGAGCTCCCATAAGTAGTACAATAATATCCTATTTATCTCTTTATCTTGTTGTAGATTTTCAATTTTATTACATATATTGTTAAACCAATATGGCAACGAACTACTCACACAACTATTTATATATCTACATATGCTTTTCAATTTATTTCCTAACCATGTGAGCTGATTCCTAGTAAGGTGATTCCTAGAGTGCAAGACTGGAACGGGATGCGACATCAATGAATTCATGGCATCTATGCGGGCATCGATCTCAAGTCGCAAGTTCTCCCGCCGCTGGTTCTCACCGAGTAGCCAAGTAAGAGATGTCTCTATCGCCTTTTTAGCGTAATGAAGTGGCCAGTTGGTTCCTAGGTATTGATAAGCCACTAGCTCTTCAATACTCAGTATCCTCTCGTCAGATCTGTCGTGTAGAGGCGTCCTCTTGTAGGCGAAGAGGCGCGCCACTGCGTAGTCCTCGTTGATCATAGCCACATCCTCACCTGTGTGTTTAGCGAAGAGCACTCCCAGCGCGGTATGAAACGTTTCAGCTTTTCTTCCGCCTCTTCCGAATCTCTGTATTATGCTTTCAGCGAGCGGAGGCACGCCGAGCTGTCCCACCACAGCAACGCCGCCGAGGTTCACGCCGAGTTCCAGCGTAGAGGTTGCAAGCACAACAGCCCACTCCCCGGACTGCTCAAGCCTGCGCTCTATACTATAACGCTCCGTCTTGTCAAGATCTGCGTGATGAATAAGGAGATGCTTGCGGTTTTTGCGCTGGGCGTACACGTCGTCTAGCATGCTTTCTGCGACCTTATGTGCATGCGCATAGCACAGAGGTATGAAGACCGCCTTGCTGTAAGAGTAGAGGCTTTTAGCGGCGTCAAGTGCTTGAACGAGTTCATTGCGTTTGGTGCAGAAGAGCGGGAGGTGGTTATATGTTGCAATATCTCGTGCACCTTGTGGTGCTGTAAGCCACATCTTCAGCTCTTCGTAGCCGCGCATTCCTGGCGCTTTGGATTGGCGGTAGTTGCCTAAGAGGGGTTTCGTTAGAGTTTTATCTGCTGGCGACATCTCCCGCTTTAACAGGCGGTTGAGCACGTAGTGTTCTATTTCGGCTATTGTCTCCTTGCTGTCGATGAAGATAATAGACGAGAAGTGCCTCAGGTGCGCATTTTGCGATATATGCTTGATATGGCGTGCACCTGCTGCAAGTGCCAGGGTTATTGTTGCTTCTTGGACAGTACCTGTATAAGACTCTTCTGGCATTGTGAAGATTACCATCGGTGCAACCAGCTTCCGTTGCGTGGCTTCTATGCTACCAAGAAGCTCATAATAGTCTATTGCATCCGGCTGATACGTTAAGTCCCTACCTAGCAACAGTTCTGCTAGCCTTTCAGCGAAAATCTTGGTCTCGTTATGTGCTGGCACTACTCTTTCTAAAGCGCCGATGCTTCTAAGCGTTATGTTTTCAACTTGCTGAGTGAGGACGCTGGAAAGCGGGAGGCCAGAACTTGTAATCGTTGCGCTAGAAAGAATCAAGGCAGGTATCGTGCAGTCGCTGGGAGTACCGGTTGTTAGATCCGCGTCGCTTGAGCCGCTTCCGTAAGCCTGCAAGTCACCGCACCGCAGAGTCAATATTCGGTGAAGAAGCGCGGTTAAAAAGTCGAGCGTTTCGGCATCGAGGACGGTGTGCGCTTCATCTATGATTATCGCGCTGATCTGGCGTGTATCAATTGAGGCTTGTGAGGGTTTTAGCAGAAGTGACGAAAGCTTGTAGGGGTTCGTTATTATAATCTGTTTATCAAAGGCTCCCTCCTCTGTTTCGGTAAACCACTCCACTACTGTAGTGCTTGCGCCTTCACAGACGGCTTTCTTTCCTCTGTACTTCAACACACCACCACTGCCACATTTGAGCGACCTAACCTCTCTGCCGTCCACTATGTATTGATCACTCCGTGGGCTGTCTCCGTCGAGCACCGCGAGCTTAAGCTCCCCTTTTTGCTTCTGTTTCAGCTTTTCGTTAAGCTCTTCAAGCGTGTAGTAGAGTTGCTGGAGTTGCTGGACTGCCAGCTTCTTCGTAGGGTACATAATGAGAATTTTTCCATCGGGCTCTTCAAGCGCCCTGTATAAGGCGTAGATCATGAACACCAACGTCTTGCCGGCCCCCGGTGGTGCGGATATGATAGTGAACGTGTTGCCTCTCTGATTCAGTAGCCTCTTTACAGCCTCGACCTGGAAGTCATTTAGTCCCCGTATCTCTCTTCCATTCTCATCCCGAAGAGAGCCTAGGACGAGCTCAAGATGGTCGAGATTAATGTTCGCATCTTTTGCTAGTTGCCTCAGGGCCTCATCAACCTTTACCTTTGGCGTGGGGATGCGGTCTATTATAGTTGGTAAGAAGTAGCCCTCTAGAGTCCTTCTTTCCGAGGGCAGGGCGGCAACGTTTCGAAGGAGTTGAGCAACTTTGCCGTGATAAGTCCTGTAGCATTTCAGCGTTTCTTTCAGCGCATCGAGTGAGCTGACGCCGCTGTAGAGCTCTCCTGCCAGCGAGAGTAGCTCGATGAGCAGGAAGTAGTCAAGCCGCGTGATGTCCTTGGCAAAAAGCACGTTATCCTCTATTTTCTGGATCTTATTCAGAGCAACGCGATACTTGTCGCAGTCTTCTTCGATTAACACGCCGTCGCGGTAGAGCTTTTCCAAAGAGCTCTTGTCGCTTATGCGCCGCGAGGTGTGTTTGATGTGCAGGTTTGTGAGCGGCAGATCATCTGTATGAATTGTAGTTTGAGACAGGGCGAAGTAGAAGGGGCCGCACTTTATGCAACGAGTTCCATGTCTGGCTAAGCACCACTCCATCAGGAGAAGCTCCTGATACGCCCTTTCTAGGTCACTACCTTTGTCAGAGTGCTGTTTTGCATCGCTGAATTCTTTGGTGAGCCTCTGCATCTCTCCTTTGACTGGACACTTTTCGTTGCCGCATCTGAGGCACTCGGGACCGGGCTTATAGACGTCGCCTTTTGTAGAAGCAACAACAAGACCTTCTATCGACTTGTCATCCAAGCTCGGCTCTATGATAAAGAGGGCGTCCTTGTTCTTCGCGTACCCTCTATATACTAATACCGCACGGACTTTTGCTCCGGCATCTAGCTTCTTCCGAACTCCATAGGCGTATAAAACCAGTTGCTCATAGTCAGCAACATAGGCGCGGGTCCATTGAGTTTCACAGTACTTTTGCTCATCTATGTCTGCAAAGGGATAGCTCTTCGCTTCAATAACTACATATGTATCTCCGCACCGAAGAACAGCGTCAATATTTCCCCTAATCTCCCTCTCTTCAATCGGGATGTTTACCCGCTCGCATCTGTCTAATCCGAGCCATTTGGGAATTTCTGGAATAACAACTTCTTCTAGGAAGTTATCGTGGCGTCGGGCGGCATCTCGGCGGGCATATGCTACGTAGCTATCACTTATCTCTATGAATACCGGACATACCAGCCGGCTGACATGCTTCCTAGCAAGCTCTTTTACCCCGGTCATACTACTCTTCCTTCAAGCACCGCGATGGCGAGTTTAGGAATGCGATACCTGTCCCTTATTTTGAGGAGCACACTGTTAAGAAAGAGCACGGCAAGAATCTTCCTAAGGCCTTCGTCTTGTATGTTGCCCAGCTCACGTGCCAAGCCCCCCTCCTTGCTTTTTTGAAGGCTGTCTGCATAGAGGATTTCTACACCTGATTCAAGCTTGTTAATATCCGTACATTTTGCTATATTTAACTGTGAATTCATCGACACTATGAAGAGTAATTTCCTATCTACTATATTGGCACATTTTGAAAGAATTTCTAGCCTTTTACACTGGTATCCGCTCAGCCTCCCGTCTGAAGTTTCACCTGCATGTTGGAGCATAACATAATAACGGGTGCCTGATTGGCCTTGGACGATAATGACTCCCGATTCCGGACCTCTCCTTCTCTTCTTCTGCGTCTCGGCATTGGCTTTCAAAGGCCCGCAGATTTTCTCGACAGGATAGTTTTCAGAGACGTCAACAATCGGCAGGCGCCTGATCTGCTTGTAATATTTGAGCGCTTCGAGAATCGCATTTACAAGTTCGCGTGAGCTTACTTGAATTTCCTCTAGTTCTTTTATTTTCTCAGCAACACGCTTGTATTCCTCTAGCCATTTCCTTCTCTCAACAGTATCGCTAAAGGCGCTCTCAAACGCATTTGCAAGTGCGAGCACAACGCCACGTCCGTTAAGTTCATACGCCGTCATGTCTTCCATAAGTGTAGCCTCATCCGCAGTTTCCAAGATGAAGACATAGGACGCCTCGCTTCTTATAACTGGCGGACGCGCAAGTAGCGCTACAGCCACCGCATCGAAGAGGCTTGCGGCTTCGTCAGTAAGTTTCTTCGCTGTCTCTGACTTTCCAAAAATCCCATAGGCATAAAACGCGGTCATTCTACGGAGTAGGTCAATTAAGCTACTCAACGTGCCGAAGCTTCGATACCTAGCCCAGAACGCATCTAGGCTCACAACTGAGGCTGCTCTTAGTCGCTCAAATGACTTTCCGGATACGTACAGAAGTGTTGCTATGTAGTTTGTTAAATTATCTTTTATCTCTTCTGCGGATCTAGAACCAAAAAACATCCACGGCCTATTAAGCAGATCGACAATCTTCCCAATGCTGGCAACAGGGTTCTTCTCGCTCTGAGTGGCGATGATGATTTTGTACCTGGAAGGATTTTCCTCTAGCTTTTCGAAGCAGATCCTTAGGTTATTAAGTAGAGCGTCGTCGTATTCGGCAAAGTCGTCAAGAAGAAGCGCCATCTTTCCGCTATGCTGTAGCTTTGCGCACTCAATCTGCCTATAATTGGGGGTGACGTAAATGACGTTATAGCCATTAGCTTCGAGATCATAAGAAGCTAGCGCAAGCAACGTGGTTTTCCCTGATCCGCGGGCGCCGACAATTATTGATAGCGAGGGGTAAATCAGCGCGCTTCTCACTTCATCATAAACAGGATTACTAGCACCAGCATTAACGGCTTTCTCTGCAAATGACCTTAAATCGCTGTAGTTCTTCCTGCCGCTTGCGATGTCGTATAATTGACTAAAAAATTTCGAAATATCGTCTTGCTTTATCTCAGGTGAGAGCTTCATACCAGTATACGTCTGATGTGTTCTAAAACTTTATTGCGATCGTATATATATATACTGTCGAACTTCGTTCTGCCGTCAAAGGTTGCGTACTTGTGCTCTCTTACAGCTGCAACGTCGAATAAACCTGAGGGCAGAACATTCAGCAGAATGTTTGTTGCGATCACGGCTGAGGCCACAACATCCCTCGGCTCTTCTTTGCCGCAAATTTCTTCGGCTATGCTTGCCGCCACATTCTCCAAGGCGTGAAAGCCGCTGTTGGCCTTTAAGATCCAGAGGAACATGTCCGCTGGAGTTGCTACGCACCTCTGAAGCTTCTTGTGGATTATGGCTGAGGCAAGTAACAGAGTTTTAATTTGTCTAGCCTGGAAGCTTTCATTCTCATCGATAATCCTGCCTATGAATCCTTTGAAGAGCGGCGGCTTTCCTGCTAGGTGCAGAACCTCACCGATGTAGTACGCGGCTCTCCTGAGCATAACATCGCGAATAACTTCACGCCATGGCGTTGCACCTCGGCGTTTCCTCTCTGCCGCAACTATATCTGTTACTGCGATAACGGCGTTGCGCAACTTGTTAATATACTGCCCTCTAAGCTCTGCAGCACGCATGAGAAGCGCCTTATATGTCTCCTCTTCAATGTATTCTTCTTCAGGTCCCTCTCCTACACGTTGAGCAAACACCTGCTCTATGCGATTAACAAATGAGCTTAACAACTTGCTCGACCCTTCTATTGTATCTATGGTATTTAGCATTGCCAAGATGCGCTCCATTACTTCACTTTCAATTATCATATTGAGAAACCAAAGATACACGTCAACTGGATACTCTATATTAATTTCATCAAAGTTTTCTTTATTAATATTGTAGATTGTATTTCTTATTTTAGTAAATAGCTGGCCTATGTCTGCTGGGGCATTCATGGCGTTATCGCTCTTCTCTGGCAGATAGAGCCCTATATATCTCTGCAGAACGTCTGCTAAAGCGAAAAAGGTTACATTCGCCTTCCAGACTGATTCTGCTTTTTTCACGGCGATTCTCTGCAACTCTTTATGCTTTTTTACAATTTCAACAGTCTCAATATTTGATATGTATTGACTATATAGTTTAGAATCAAGAGAGTAATTTCCTGTTTTTAGATAAACCTGTATAATTAGTTTCAATGTATCTTCAGAAATGAGATGAAGCCAAACCTTGGTAAATGTGAGATCCGTAGTTATGAAGTCATTCTGAGGATAGTCCACCAGTCTCCGTCTTTTTCTCTCCACCACGATTAAAGAAAATTTCCGGCTTTAAAAGTCTTTCTCTGGGATAATCCGGGAAAAGAAGGGGAATTTCCGCATGCGTGCACTTAATCTGCTCCTACTTTTATATAGAGCGCATAGCCGTAGTTGCATGGAGTGCCGCCCCCCGGCTCCTCTGACCTTTGCGGAAGTTATCTTTGCGGAAGTTATTGTGGAGTGGTACCGCCTGCATGGCGATAAGGATCTGCCTTGGAGGACCACCTCGGATCCTTGGGCGGTGCTTGTGGCGGCTCT
>Ga0081519_100150_pt1 | contig 13639 bp, 16 predicted proteins | sample ConSprmetagenome_FD_70987 | JGI IMG/M metagenome (GOLD analysis project Ga0081519, IMG submission 70987) | Hot spring microbial streamer communities from Conch Spring, Yellowstone National Park, USA - C T=80-84 v2 (version 2) | ecosystem: Environmental > Aquatic > Thermal springs > Hot (42-90C) ...
CAGGACTGGGGACGCGGGCGTGTAGCCTGCTAGAGCACGTTTCCGGGACATGTCCTACCTCAGGACCTGGGTTTAGTTCGTTCAGCCCCGCCATTTCAAAACAAAAAATGGAATTTGTTAGCCCCATCTGAAGAGAGGACACGGAAAAGTGTCCTCCCGACCCCTCTTGTGTGAGGGGCGCCTCCCAAAGGGGAGGATAAGGATGGGGCAGGGGTGGCAGGCTGACCTACCCAAGACCGCGCCCTCCCCAAAGGAGGGGTAAGCGTGAGGGTAGGGAGGTGGGCCTTCTCCCGTCTCAGCCTCTAACCTTCCCTGCCTCCAACACCTCTCCCTGTTGGGGGCGGGGGGAGAGGCTGGAGTGCTGGGGGAGGTATGTAAAAAACTAATTTATGGAGGTGTAAGCCATGGTTGAAGTATTTACCTATGCAGATGTATATGAAGACGAGAGGTTAGCAAAAGCGATTTCCGCTTTACCAAAGCTGGAACCATCTATAGAAATACTGGAACCCTGCAACTGTTGGGAGCAGTTCGGCTCTCCCATGTGTAGTAATGGAGGAAACTATCACTCCACCATCAAGATTTACAAAATTGCTCCAGACCTTTTCCTGACTGTGTGGGGAGACACGAGGGAAGTTTTTTCTGTATTTGAATTCAAGTATATAGTTATTGAATCAGTGGGCGTGGTGATAGCAAAAGATCAAGACGGTTACGACCTCTTGAAGAGAGAAGAGGTGGAAAAGCTTATAGAAGGATACATAAGGGATGGCTATAGGATTTACTATGCTGAAGAGTAAGTTAAGCTAAAGTTAGTTGCAGTTTCTTTTGACTTTGCCTCAAGTTCGTTCCCAACCGCCCCCGCCTTTTAAAACCCAAACCTTTTCAATTCGTGAACCTTGCCAGCTAACCTCATGAGATTTTAGGAACGTTTGCGGGAGAAGTTGGTGGACTTAGACTGGTAAAAGAGGGTTTTAGAGAAGGAAGAGAATTTGTGAAATTCGTGAACCTCTGCCGAGAGGGTCCGGGTGGCGTCCAAGGACTCTCGTCCCTCCCTTGTGTGGGAGGGTTGCCCTAAGGGTTAACCCTTAGCGGCTAAGGCGGAGGTGTAGGCAGGGAGGCGGGCAACCTGTCCCAAGATTCGCTCCTCTCCCAAAAGGAGAGGGTTAGGCGTGAGGGATGGGTTGTTCTAACCGACCTGCCGAAGCCTTCCCCTGCGCTACCTTCCCCGACCCACTGCGATCTCCCGTGGGGCGGGGGAGGGTAGCAGTGGTAGGGGAAGGGTTTAAAACTCTATAAGGAGGTGAAACCATGCTTGTATTCTACCCAAGAAGGAGTGGTTGGTCCAAGCCTTGCCGCTATTCTATTGCCGAGATGCTGGATGTAGCTGCAAAGCTAAGGGAGTTTATCTTGTGTTCGGCATACTTAGAAGTGGAGACGGACGAGGAGGCGGCTTTATTGGAGGGGGTTCTCCCTCTATTAGAGCCTCCTTTCCGAGAAGAAGTTGCAAAGGTCCTTGATGCATACTGGACCGCAAAAAGAATTCTAAATGAACTGTCAAGAAGTTAGTTCTCCTTAAGTCCTGTTTTTCCTCGTAAAGCCAGTTTACCGCCCCGCCTTTTTTAAAAATACACCCCGTTTGCTAAAATGAACTTCATGAGGGTTTTAGACTTTCTCAAGCCAGTTTTAGAAGACTTTTTTAGGTTTGCTAAAGAAGTAGACAAAGAGTTCCTTTCCTACATTGAGAGAGAGGAACTCTACACAGGGCTTAGAAAAGCCCAAGAGTTGAAGGAAAGACAGCAGGAACCCTTGAAGAAACTTTATTGTGATTGGGTGGAGAAGAGTTTTAGGTTTTTGATAGATAGATGTGTCTGTTTTGAGGAATTTCCAAGTGAAAGCTTTTTGCTTGCTTCTGGGCTAAAAAAGTCAAAAAAGCTAATGTGGTCAATCCTTCCGATTGTAGTGGATGCGAAAAATCTAACCGAAGAAGAGTTTGAGTTAAGCAAGTATATCTCAGAAAATCTTGAGGAACTTTATGTTTATGATTTTGCGAGTAGGGTTGCTGATTTATCGTTTCTCAGGGGAGACTGCGAAAACAAAGCAGCGCTTCTTTCTCCTCTTAACGCAGTTAAGCGATTTGAAATGTATTCAGAGAACCTTTTGTATAACTGGGACTTGATGACTATTCCTGACACTTTAAAGCTAAGGCATTTATACGATGTGTTTTTTACTGAACACCACACCACCTTTTCCCGCATACTCTCTGACAGACTAACTCAGGCTATTAGGGAGGGCTTGCCTGAAGAACACATAAGGGTAATTCAGACTGCCATAGCGGTAATCAAAAACGAACCAGAAGGCCTGCCAAAAGGAGAACCCAAGAGTTTCGCAGAAAAGTGGCTAAGGGAAGAATTGGTGAATTCAATGGGGGTGTAGCGATGGGAGAAAAGGCGTTTTTGGAAGAGATGAAGATACTTATGAAGCTTGTGGAGGAGGTCTTGCAGGTGGTTGGAGTGTATGAAGTGGATGAAGAAAAGAAGAAGGCCATAGAGGACAAAGTTTGGGAAGTGGTAAAGAAGCTTAGGGAGAGGGACATAAGCAGGTTTTTGGTATAATCATGCCTTCATTCTGGGTGTAATTTCCAGTATCCAAGGGGGGCCTCCATGATTGGTTGCCCCTCGGCGGGGCAATTTCATCTATTTGAATTTGTTAGCCTCCGTGCCGCTGGGTGGTGGTCCCACCCGTAAGCGTGCCCGAAGGGCACGGCCACCCAGTTAACCTCCCGAAAGGGAGGGGCACGTGGGGTAGGGGGTTGTGTCATGGCAGTGTTTCTTTGTAATTCCTTTTCTTTGGGGATGCTACAAGCATCCCCAGAACAACCCCTGACCCTGAGGGTCAGGGCTTTGACCTTGGAGGAGGCGAAGAGCCTCCTCCAAGGAGGATATACCAGTGCCGTTGGGCATCCCCAAACGGCGCTGGTGTTGTCTCTACTGCTGGGCATGGAAGTGCCCAGCAATAGAATAGCTATTACCCTGTCCCCAGGGGATAGGGTAGTAGTTTTTCAAATCAAGACACGGTTGGAAGAAGGCCGTGTCTTGAGCGAAAAGGAGGTTATGGACCTTCACGAAAAAGGTCTAACCTCCTTCATGTTAGTGGAGGTGGTGGGCTAAGCCACCTCCACCTTTCAGGCGGGCAAAAACCCGCCTGTTATTTATATTAGTTAGTTCCCAATCTTCCCTTCTTTCAAACCCACACCAACCCAACCCATCTCATCCATTCCAAGCCACCACCTCAAGCCCACACATCTGGGCAAGCAAGCCTTTCCTGTTATCTCTAACACCCTCAAGTTTTAGAGGGAGTGGTCTGTGCTAAAGAGGGAGTAGTCTGTCTGTTTGAATTTAAGAGGAATTTTTATCTTTCTCCAATGAAATTAGTCAGCCCCGCCTGACGCCACGGTCAACCAAGGTAAGTCCGTCCTGAGGGCGGCGCCGTGGCGGTTTCAAAAGGGTTTGGGGCAGGGGGTAAGAGATGGTAAAGTCCCTTTCTCTCTCCTTACCTTCCCACCCTCCCCTCTGTGGGGGAGAGATAGTGAAAGTAGAAGGAGGGCTTTATGTCCTCCTCCTTGAGCGGATGGACGATGAGCCATCCGCTTACAAGGGTGTCCCGCTTAGAGAGTGGGCGCCCGTTCTCGTGGACCTTCTGGTCCACGAGGATTTGATAGAGGAGGTTGTTGGGAGGATCTCTCCCGCAATCCTCCAAATAGCACGGGCGCTAAAAAGGCGCCCTGTGAACTTCCTGAGGGACGAAGACGAGTTCCTCAGGAAAGTTATTACTGTTCAGTGGGGCAGTGAAATGTGCCTCACTGAACCGTGGCAAAGGGTGGTGTGCTGTAGAAAAGCCACCATCCTTATCACTGAGAAGGCTGATATAAGCCTTCTCAGGTTTTCCCGCTTCGGGAAGGCGTCCGTTAAGGAACTCCCGGGCGGAGAACTGGAGGTAGTCCTCACTGCGGGGGCTGCCTACTTTACGGGAGGGTATGATGCCCTCCCAGACGGAGGGATCGTCAAAAAAGATCCTTCCGTGAAGGTTTTTATAGAGGGCGAGGAGTTTCCTCTTAATGAGGGCGAAGATTTCGCCCTCTATGTGCGGGAAGGAGAAGACCTTCCTGAGGCGAGGGTCATCTTTTGACCCTCGGTTCAGGGGCATCTTTGCCCTGAGTTTTTCATTTGACCGTTGAGGAGGGCTTGTGCCCTCCTTTTTTGAAACAGCTAACCAGCAAAAAAGAACGGAATTTCTCAGTTTTTAAACGCATGCACGGAAATTTTGAATTAGTTAGCCCTGTCCAATGGTGCGGCCATCCAAGGTAAGAGGTGCCATAGGCACCCGCCGCACCGCCCCGCAAGGGGTAGGGCAGTGGCAGGAGGTATGCCATGTCAAAGCTTTTAGTCAATCTAACTAAGAAGGAGTTCATTGACCTGAAGAAGGTCTACGACTCCTTCTTTCCACATCCGCCTATTGAACATTTGTTCTTCGCCCTTCTGTGGGGCGGAGATCATCCCAGCCCAATGTTTGGAAGGTGGGCTGGAGATCAGGTTGTCTTGTTAGCAGACTGGGATATTTGCTGCTACAAGGCAACCCGTTTAATGAAGGAGGGGAAACTAAATCTCCCTCCTTCCATATTGCAGGCGCTGTGGGAGGAGCCTGCTTATGAGACCCTGACCCGCATAATTTTTGCGGAGTTCAGGGATATAACGGCAGAGGTAATTAAATTCCTCTGCCCTGTGGATTTGGAGGAGGTTGGCTGATGGGTCAATATTACCTGTTGGCCAACCTCTCCAAGCGGGAGTATATCCACCCGCATAGGTTGGGTGCTCCCGCTAAGCTTTGGGAGATAGCCTTTAACCCAAAGGTGGCGGGAGTTCTCCTCGCCGCCACGGCTATCCCCAACGATGAGGATGATCACCCGTTCGTGGGAAGATGGGCGGGTGATCAGATAATCGTGGTGGGAGACGAGATGAACTGGCCTTACGTCTCCCACATGATCCAAGAGGGAAAGATAGACCTTCCCTCTTGGATGATAAATGAATTAAGGAGTGGCTATATCCCTCCTGAAGAGGGAGAGGATATAGACTCCTACTTGGAGAGGGTAAGGCGTGCGGGAGGAATTCCCACGCTTTACTCTCTTGTGGTAAGGCACTTCAGGGATGTTTCGGTGGAGGCGATAAAGTTCCTCTACCGAGAGTATCCAAAAGACGGGCTTCATGCAGCCCGTCTCATTATTGAGGACTACAAAGAGGGATTTTTAGGCCCTCGGTATGTGATTGAGTTGCTGGAGGATGAAAAGATTTTCCAAGCCCTCCAGCAAGAGATGGGAGAGGAACTTCAAAGAATCCTCTCCCGCATTCAGCGGTTTGGCCGCTGAGTTGGGGGGCTTTATGCCCCGCTTTCTTCATTAGTCAGCCCTGCCCAATGGTGCGGCCATCCAAGGTAAGTGTGTCCCGAAGGGACACCGCCGCACCGCCCCGCAAGGGGTAGGGCAGTGGCAGGAGGAAGCCATGAAGCAGCAGCGTCAGCAGCAAACGAGGCCTCAGCAAACGAGGCCTCAAGCTTCTCAAGGGCAGGAAAAACCTGTCCTTGAGTTCTTCCACGCTACCAACGGTGGGGGCAAGTTCAAAAAACTTGTCCTCTCCGTTTCCCAGAGGGGCGGAGTAATTATCCGTCTCTCTGAAAAGGAGGGAGACGGTGCTTTAAAAAGCATCGTCTTCTCCTTAAATCGGACAGAGTTAATCACTCTGTCCAAAGAGATTGAACTCTTTTTAATGGGAGTGGTAAAACCCACTCCCAAAGAGGGTGGAAGGGCTTCCGTAGTGGAGTTCTTCCACTTTAATGAGGCCTCAGGCCAATACAAAAAGTTGGCCGTTGAGGTCTTCCAAGATGGAGGGCTTGCCCTCGTCCTTAAACAGGGCGAGAAGGGTAAGCCCGCCGATGGGATTGTCTTTGCCCTTTCAAGGGGCGAGACAATCCACCTACAAGAGGAGTTAAAACTCCTCTTTTACAAGGGCGTATAAGCCCTGAGTTAGGGCGGGCGTTCTGCCCGCATTTTTTTAGTTTTATGTGATTTTCATATGTGAATTGGTCAACCCCGCCCGCAATGGGCGGGGACCGAGGGGTGGTAAAAAAAGGGGGGAAACTGGGGGAAAAGGGAGGTAAAAACCACCCCTCGGCCCCAGTCTGGTCTCCATTTGGGGGCCAGGCTGGGGAGTTGCCAAAAACTCCCCAGGGGAGGAGAAATCCCACTCCTTCCCTGCGCCTGGGCGGCCAGCCCTCTGGCCGCACCCCCACTGGACCCAGTGGGTCCAGTTCACGACGGTCCTCTTTATGAGGGCCGTATTTTACTGCCCAGCTTTGGCTGGGCAGTTGCGGGAGGCGGTGGCTTTGCCTCCCGCTATGTAGGGGGTGAGAAAGCCCCCATAGTTCGTTTACAAGCCAGCAATTTGTCAGCTTGCCCTGTCCTGTGGGCCATCCAAGGTAAGTGTGTCCCGAAGGGACACCGCCCACAGGGAAATCTACAGGGCAAGCAAGGAGGTAAGAGATGATTAAACACTGCCGTATCACACTCCCAACCCTCCCCTCCCCTGTGTGGGATGGGGACAGGGTCTTTGAGGCTCCGATGGAGCCTATGGTCTACCCTGTAAAGGGCAAGGACATAGCCGTTCCGAACCTCTTTGGCGGCACGGTCCTTGCCCGCAGGGTGGAATTTATGGAGGTGAAGGTCTCTAAGAGGCTTTCATCCTCCATAAATGTAGAAGTCTCTGAAAAGGGACTTCTGGACTGCACAGGGCTTGTCTCCAATGGGCAAGTCCTTGCAGTTGTTGGCCGAGGGTCTGAACCTAAGAGGACCCTCGTGCTTGTAGAACCTCAGGCGTTGAAAGACCCTGAGGTGTTTGCCACCCTTTCAGACCTTCTTGAAAGGGAAGGTTTTGAAAGGGTGGAAGTATCCGCCCACCTCAAGCTTGGTGGAGAGGCCGAGTTTGAGGTGGCAGTAAACGGCAGGGTTGTCCCTGCCGAGGATGTGTTCCCTCATGAGGAGGGCTTTGAACCTCCCGTGAGGGCGGAAGCGGGCGTCCTTAAAGTGGAGCCCGACTTTGCGGATACTCCTCTGGAGTATCTGGAAAACTTCTATGCCCTAATCAAGGGCATAGACTGTGCCTTGTCCACCAAGGGCAAGGTCTATCCCATATTGGGAACCATGTGCTTTGGTTCCCACGACAAAGCAACCCGCAATGTCCTGAGGGTTTTTGCCCAGGACATTGTTAGGGTTCTGGATGATTTTGTGGGAAGGCCACTCCTTCCCACTTACGGAAAGGCCTGCTGGGAGGAAAAACTGGCAGGTCTTGGAAACTATAGGCTAACTCCCTACGGGTTGGCCTATAGGGTGCCTGCCAGCATCTATGCGGAGAGGGAAACTCTCCGTGTAGTTTACAAGCTGGCGAAAAACCTGTTGGAGACGCTTCTTTCTGAGGGAGAGTTCTCCTACAGGTTAGCAGGAGGTCTACCTCTGAGGGAGGAGTATCTGCGGTTCCTCTCTGAAGAGGAAACAGACCTCCTGATGTCCTTTCCTGAGAGATACAGGAAAGGAGAAAAGTTTGTATCCGTGGAGGTTTCCAGCCATGTTTAACTTCTTTAGGGACTTCCACAGGATACAAAGGTTTGCGTGGGGCTGTTCTATCAGTCCCCCGCTTATGCGATAGGGTTTGACACCCTATCGGTTAAAGAGTTTCCCACGGGCGAGAATGTAATGTTAGTTCCCGTTGGGAAACTTTATGTGCAGGACATCAGGGTAATAGACACCCTTGATGTTCCTTTCCCTCCGCAGAGGGAAGGTTTTATTATCCCTGCGGAGACCTCAGACGGCCTTCCCGTTGTGCAAGTTATAGCAGGCGGGGAGGTCGTAGCTTTGGCGGGGCAGGGCTTTTTGATTTTTGACCCGATAATTTCTACCAAGCATGAGAAACAAATCCTCCATTCTCTCTCTAAAGCCCTTGCCATCGCCAGAAACATAAGCACAGCTGCTATGCTGTGCTGAGTCCTGCCCCCTTCGGGGGGCTTATATTCCCAATTCCTTTTTTAACCACTCCCTCTCTGGAAGATTGTGTAAAGTGGTGTGATAGTATGCCATAAGCTTAGAGGTCAGGTCTGGCGGAGGAAGGATAAACCTGTTGGAGTGAAGAAGTTTGAACATATAGACCGTGTGAACTGTGGCATTGGTAAGAAGATGCCTCTCAAGGGACTGAAAGTTAGCAGGGTATCTCTCCTTCATTATCGTTCCTATCAAAAACACCTCAGCAAGGTATATGGGTTCCTCTTCTGTGATGTTGCTTAGGATTTCTCTCAGATAGCTTGCGGAGGTGTATTGCTTGCCCTCTTGATAGGCAAGTCTTCTCCAACGAAGATACAAAAACTTGGCAAAAACGCCCCAATAACCCTTGTAAATACCTTCCACCTTCTCCCTTCCTGTTATCTCCGCTAATGCCATAACGATGGCAGTATAGTGAGGAATTGGATTGTTCCGCCACTTCTCGTAAAACACCTCATAGGCCTTAGAAAAGCCCTCACGCTTTATAAGGTTTATGGCGTATCTGTCAATGTCTGCAAGACTTTGCACCCTCATGAAGTTTATTTTAGCTGGAAGAGGTTAACTAACTCTTAAAGCAAAAGTGAAGACTTAGTTAACCCGCAAAATTTGTGAAACCATGAGGAAAAAGATCGTTCTTAAAAGAATCACCCCCTACGAGGGGGTGGTTCTCGGTGAAGTCCACCATGTTAGTGGGCTTTACCGATTTATTTACGACGGGGACCGTCCTCCTAAGACGGTCCTCGTAGCGAAACAAGGCACGAGGTTTTATGACCTCGGCCTTGAAAAAGATATGGAACTCAGGTGGGCGAAGTTTTTCCGTGTCCGCCTGCCTGAGGACTGGGAAGGTTCCTACGAGGAGTATCTATACGAAAAGGACCTTCCCGTTTTCTGCGGCCGTGCTTTAAGAGGCATGGCCGTAGAGTTCAGAACCGCCAGAACGGGGAAAGAAGTTCTGGTGGTCTCTGAAAAGACGTGGACCAGCCGATGGGAGGAGGTTAAGAAATACCTCCTCAAGGCGGGCTACGCCATTCCCGAGGAAAAACTCGGGGAGTCGGATCTTTCCCTCACGCTCGGGGGAGATCCTGAATTTGAAGTTTTTAAGGATGGGGTGCTGGTGCCCGCGTGCACAGTCCCCATCTTCAACAGAGGGGGCTCCTATGGCCCCATTGGACTGGACGGGGCGGAGCATATCGCCGAACTCCGTCCAGATCCCGCATACTCCGAGGAGGAGTATGCGGAAAACTTCCTTGCCCTTGCAAGGAGGGTAAAGGAAGAAGGCGTCCTCCTTTCTGTGAAGGGGGACTATTATCCATTGGGAGGCCATATCCATGTAGGGTCTCCCAATTTGTTTGTGGCCAGGGCCCTGAAAGAGGGTGCAAGTTCCTTCATTGAGGCCCTGGATGATTTTGTGGGCAGAGTGCTTCTGCCCACGAGCGGCGAGGCACGGGGCGAATTTGGAAGCCTTGGTGCCTACGAGTTAAAAACCTACGGCTGGGAGTATAGAACACCTCCCAGCAGTTTCTATGCGGACCCAGAGATGGTCCGCATAACCTTCAAATTAGTCAAGGGCCTCGTGGAGGCCCTCCTTAAGGAGGGAGAACTCTCCTACGAGGTCCTTGAGGACGGGAGGGCTAAAAAGGAGGAATACTACCGTTTCCTTTCAAAAGAGGAGACGGAGTATTTCCTCAGCTTCCCGCTGAGATGGGCACGGAGGGAGATAGTTCCCTTCGTGCCCGTGGGAGAACTTCCAGCCGTCATTCTTAGCTTCAGCGGCGGCTGGATTGAAGACATGATGAGGGCCTTTAAAGAGGCCCTCATAAACCTGCCCGTAAAGAGGCCAGTAAGGCTGGTCCTTTACGGGATTGGAAGGTTGGCGGGGGATGCGTTTGCCCTTCCCTCCGCCCCCGAAAAGTGGCGCCTGAAGGGCGAGTTTCCTAAGGCGCCATTCATTAATGGTGCCCTCCCAGAGGTCTGGGTGGGCGTCCCTTACAGGTTCAGGATTTTTGAGGAAATACCCTCCGAGATCCTGAAGGAATTCACCAGCTGGGTAAGAGAATACCTTGCCCAGTTGGGTCTGTTGGCGGCACCGGTTGCCGCTGAGTGAGAGGGGCAATTTGCCCCTCTTTTGTCAGTCCCGCGGGAAGGTGGCCATCCAGAGGTAAGAGTGGCCAAGAGGCCACCGCCACCTTCCTCCTGCCAAAGGGCAGGTTTGCGGGACAGGGGGGCAGCCATGCCACAAACCGTTCGTCCAAACTTCTTAAAAGTGTCCTCTGAAATGGGGACACTTCGTGTGGTGCCCTACAGGGCACACACAGAACTGGCCTTTACAGGGCCAGATGGGGAGGATATTAGACTCCTCCCTCAATTGTATGGACGGTTCTTCGTCTTGGGGGCAAACCAAAAGCTTAGCCCCCAAGTTGCGAGGGGTGTCCTCGAATTCCTGAGGAGGGACATGCCCCGCTTCTACAAACTGAGGGCATTCCTCCTCAGGGAAGTGCCTGAGGGTAGTTCTGAAAGGACTGCCCGAGTGGCCATAAAGCAGTTCAGCCCAGATAGGGTTGAACTGCTAAGTTTTGACAGCGGACAAACATACACAGTCCGCATCCACGACGGCGGGCATGCCGAGTGTTCCTGCCCTGATTACTTCTTTAGAAGAAGAAGGGCAGGAGCTTGGTGCAAGCACATAAAGGCTTTGCACCAAGGATTGAGGGAGGAGTTCTCTCCCAACGTGGAGAAACTCCCTTATTACCTGCCTCTGTGGGAGATGGACAAGATCTCTCCAGAGGCGGAGTTCATAGAGGCACTTGGTGGCCTCTATGAGGTGTTTTCCCATCCCGATGCGGAGAGGGAAAGCTACACCCGCCGCAGGGATGGGTATGAAACTCCCATTCTGGGAGTGGAGTTTGAGATCCCAGAGGGGACAGGTCCTGGGGCAACTCTTCTTCTGAAGGTTGTCTCAGTCCTGAAAAACCGCGGGCTTGTCCTCTCCTATGAGAGGGACACGTCCGTGGAAGGCGGGGAGATAAAGTTAACTCCCTTCCCCGCCACCCTTGAGGAGGTCCTCAAGAAAGGACAACTCCTCAAAAACTTAAGAGGCCTCGTAAGAGGTCTCTTTGAAAGTTCTAAATACTCAGGGCTACATGTTCACGTGAACATGTGGCCCTTTAGAGAACGGTGGGAGGAGGTTCCCGAACTCCTCCTTCCGTTTGCCCTCCTCCTCCAGAGGAGGGTCAACCTCGCCTCTATCTTTGGGCGGGGGATGAACCCCTACGCCACAAGGATAGGGGCGACAGTCCCTCCACGGTATTGGTGGGTCAACTTCATGTCCCTGCCACATACCGTGGAGGTCCGACTGGGTTGCTCTAAACACGGCGACCCAGTGAAGATATTGCTGATGGCCCTCTTCCTCCAGAGGGCCTTCTGGGCAATAATGGAAGGGAGGTTTGAAGTGCCTCCCTTTAACGCAAGCGGAGAAGAACTTATCTCCGCTTTTTCAACGCTTCTTTCCGAGGAGGAAAGAAGCTACATAGTGCCTCTACTCAAGGAGGCACTCTTAAGTCCCTAAAAGAGGGACTGAGTATAGGGGGCTATTGCCCCCCGCTTTTTGTTAGCCCCTGCGTGGATGGGCCTTACTCGGGGGATTACCCCCAGCCCATCCGTCCCTGAAAAGGGACAGCAGGGGCGGGAGGTAAAGCTATGAAAAAGTTCCTTCAAATCTCTCTCAGCGGTGTCTATGAGGAAAGAGAGGGACTGTATTATGCAGTCCCTCATGAGGTGGGTAGGGTCCTTAATTGGAAGGCCTACTCAGAATTTGGCCACCAAAGCATTGTGGTGGTCAACAGCAACGAGGTCAAATTGTATAACCTCGTTGGATACCCAGAAGAGCCCGAGTGGGCTGTCTTCTGGGCATACGAAGGAAGCTACGAGGAGGAGGAAGCTTTAGACCTTCCCTTCGTAGCAGACATTCCCATGAAGGGAGTGTTAATTCTGGAAGGATGTGCCACAGGAAGGCGCATCCTTGTAGTTCTTAAGGAGGTCTGGGAAGACCCAGACCAGTTTAAAAAGGGAGGTCCCTTAAGGGAACTCCTTTTGAGGGAGGGTTTTGCTTTCTTAAGCCCACCCTCCTTTAAGAACTCCACCGTCCTCCTCGGGGGCGACCCCGAGTTTGAGGTGGTGGACTTGAATAAGGGGGCAGAGATAGTCCCCGCCTCAGAGGTGGAAATATTTGAGAAGGGAAGCTGGGATCCCTTCTCAATAATAGGAACGGATGGGTGTTCTGCTATAGCGGAACTCCGTCCGTCTCCGTGGGATATTCCTGAATACTATGTTGATGAGGTCAGGGATATCCTTGAGATAATTAAAGAGAGGGCACCCGAGGTTGTCCTCTCGGTGAAGGGGGACAAGTTTCCCCTTGGCGGGCACATTCATGTGGGTGCCCGCAATGAGTTCATAAGGAAGATCCTCAAAAACAATGTGAGGGTCTTCATTGAAGCCCTTGACGATTTTATTGGGAAGCTGTTGCTTCCCACGTCAGGGGCTGCAAGGGGCAAGTATGCGGTCTTATCCGCATACGAAATAAAGCCCCATGGCTGGGAGTATAGAACGCCCCCAGCCAGTATCTACGGAGACATGGAGACTCTCCGTATAACCTACAAGCTTACTCAAAAGCTTGTAGAGAAATTACTTAGGGAGGGGGAACTCTCCTACGAAGTGGGAGAGGATGGAATCCCTCCCTTTGAGGAATACCTTGCCTTTCTCACAGAGGAGGAGGCAAGGTATTTCCTTGACTTCCCCAGAAGGTGGAAGGAAGGGGAAGTCTGTCCTTTCCTCCTTCTGCCCAAGCCAGTAATTTTGGGCTTTTCTGGTGGGTGGGAGGAGGAGATGAAGGAACCCTTCAGGGCAATCCTTGACCTGCCTGTGAAGAAGCTTGTCAGGATTGTCCTGTATTCCATTCCTCGGGGCAGAGGGAACTACTTTGCAATCCCTACTGCCCCAGAGAAATGGCGTCTGGAGGGAGAATTCCCAAGGGCGCCTTTTGTGGATGATTGGGTGCCCACTGTTCAAATAGGCGTGCCTTGGGAATTCAGGATGAAGGAGGTTATTCCAAACGACCTCCTTAATGAGTTCATCAGCTGGGTAAAAGAGTATCTTGCCCAGCTGGAACTGTTGGCAGCACCAGTGGCTGCTGAGTAAAGGGCCTTTGTGGCCCTTTCATTTGTAAAGCCATGAAGAAAAGGGTATACCTCAGAAATTCAATTTGTTCCACCCCCTCTTCCTATGAGGGGGTGTATATCTACTCCCTCCGCTATGTGGAGGGAGAGTTCTATGACTACGAGAACTTGCCCAAGGTGGCGGTTCTCGTAGCAAAGCAAGGATCCACGTTTCTGGACCTTGCTATCAACTACACCAAATATCTCGGGTGGGCAACCCTTGAATATGTTGTCCTACCCGAGGACTGGGAGGATACATACGATGACTTTGTGTATGAGTATGACCTCCCAGAGTTTC